>UMHQ01027236.1_pt1 | contig 58855 bp, 67 predicted proteins | sample 1965531 | NCBI WGS metagenome assembly UMHQ01 (sample SAMEA4836098, study PRJEB28245) | human gut metagenome | biome: gut microbiome; material: fecal sample | place: Denmark | collected 2008 | reverse complement strand
TACCCTCCTTACTGGGTGTCCAGTAAAGAGGGTACATTTCAATCCTGTGTTCGTAACGGCTTTTTACTTCAAAGTTCATCGGTGAAAAGGGTGAAATGGTTCTTTTTGTAGGCAATAAGTCCGTCTTTTTGCATGCGGCTCAGTTCCGCTGAGAGAGCAGAACGGTCGACGCCGAGGTAATCCGCCATTTCCTGACGGTCAAAGGGGATGGAAACCTGCTTTTTTCCTTGTTTGTCAGCGAGAAAGGACAGATAGGACAGGACACGGCCGCGGATCGATTTTGATGCTGTATAGACCATACGCCGGGATAGGCCCAAGTTTTTGCGGGCCAAGATGGTCAGGAGGTTTTCTACAAGCTTATGATGATGACTGCAGTTTGAGGGACAGATGGTCAGTATCTTGTGCATATCCATCATAAGGACTTCCGTATCTTCTGCTACTTCCACGCTGATAAGGAGCGGCTCGTCATCCATGCAGGCATAGGCTTCGGCAAAGATTTCACCGCTGTGGGCCTGTCCCAAGATGGTCCGGTTTCCCCAGATGTCATCGTAGGCGATGTTGACGCAGCCTTTGAGGATAAGACTGACTGTGTGGACCTTGTCACCGGCACGGTGAATGTAGCTGCCTTTTTCAAAATGGCGGGTCACTGCGCCCAAACAGGTGAGGGCCGACTTGATTTCCTCCGTACGTAAGGTACGGAAAAAGGGTGTTTTCGCTAAAAATGCAAAATCCATGGTTTCTCCCCTTTTGTTGTTGAAACAACGTAATTAATTGTACCCCTATCGTATAATGACACCATCGAAAAAGCAAGTGAAACCATGAATCTTTTACATACAGGGGAGGAAACACTCATGAAACGGAGAATCATCAAAATCGACGAAAATAAATGCAACGGCTGCGGCCTTTGCGCTAAAGCCTGCCACGAAGGTGCCATCGGCATGGTCAATGGCAAAGCCAAGCTCTTGCGCGATGATTATTGTGATGGCCTTGGCGACTGTCTGCCGCACTGCCCGACCGATGCCATTACTTTTGAAGAACGGGAAGCTCTGCCTTATGACCGGGAAGCTGTTGAAGCAAAGATGCGGGCTGAAGGAAAACCGGTTCCGCCCCAGGGGATCTGCCCCGGTTCTCGCGTGAAGATGATGGCGCCCAAAGGCGGCTGCCCTGGGTCCCGTATGAAGATAATGGATCAGGCGGGAAAAGCAGCTGCGCCTGCTGCACCGGCAGAAGCTCCTGTAAGCCAGCTGCGCCAGTGGCCTGTGCAGATCAAACTCGTTCCTATCCAGGCTCCGTTCTTTGACGGAGCAAAGCTCCTCATTGCGGCTGACTGTTCAGCTTATGCGTATGCAAATTTCCACGAAGAATTCATCAAAGGTCATATTACCATCGTGGGCTGCCCGAAACTTGATGCCGTCGACTATTCGGAAAAATTAGGTGCGATTTTTGCTTCAAATGATATCAAGAGCGTGACCGTGGTCCGCATGGAAGTCCCTTGCTGCGGCGGTCTGGAACATGCTGCCGTCAAAGCCCTTCAGGATAGCGGCAAGATGATTCCTTGGTCTGTCGTAACGATTTCGACCGATGGCAGGATCCTTGATCGGACGTAAGGCGGCCTTTGAAACGAGGCGCTTCTTAAAGTTCGGCATTTCCTTAAGGCGCGTCTCTAGCTGGAAGCTAGTTGCAGGGCTTTATTTAGCTCCGAACAGATGATCTTCCTAAAAGTGCAAAATGGCCTCGAATCCGCTAGGTTCGGGGCCATTTTTTAGTGTTCCAAAAGGATGCCGACGGCAGCAGAAAAGGCAATGTAGATGATGGGATGGAGCTGCCACTTGCGATAGCAAAACCAGATGAAGGCTGTCAGTATCATCATTTTAACTTTAAAGAGGTCGGCCAGGTTTCCCGTAACTTTCCAGGTATTTACCTGGAAGAGGGCAATCTGTGCGACACTCAGGCCTGCAGCCATGATGAGGGCCGCTGACGCAGGGCGGAGGCCGGAAAAGATCTGGCTGACGATGGCTGAGGATTGAAATCTACGGAGCATCCGTGCAATGATGAGGATGATGATGATGGACGGGGCAATGAGTCCTAAGGTGGCGATGGCACCGCCTGCAAATCCCGCCGTTTTGAAGCCGACATAGGTCGCCATGTTGACGCCCAGGGGCCCCGGCGTCGATTCAGAGACGGCAACCATATCGGCAATGTCGGTCGTAGTAAACCAATGGGTCAGACGGCTCATCTCCTGAAGAAAAGGCAGTGTCGCGAGCCCGCCGCCAACGGCAAATAACCCGGTTTTGAAAAATTGCCAAAATAGTTGGCCGTAAAGAATCAGTGTTTCCATGATTCGTCCTCCTTTGCGTAGTTTTCAGCGTGGTCTTGTGGATCTTCTTCCTTGCTCATTGTCTTAATAGAGGCAGACTTTGAGGAAAAGAGACAGCCTGCTATGCCGGAAAGAACAATCAGCATGACAGTTGGGATGCTTGTCAAGAGAGATAAGACAAGGACGATGAAAAATAACAGCCAGCTGGTCTTGTCAATGAGGGCTTTTTTCCCTAATTTGATGACCGCATCAAAAATCAGGACGGTGACGCAGGCGCGGATCCCGTCAAAGGCATGTTTTACAATAGCAAGGTCAGCAAAATTCAAAAGAAAGGCGGCAATGGACGTAATAATCAAAAGGGAAGGAAAGATAACTCCCAGTGTAGCAATGATGCCGCCTGTGATTCCGTACAGCTTGTAGCCAATAAAGGTAGCCGTATTGATGGCAATGACGCCGGGCGTACACTGCCCAATGGCATAGTCATCCATGAGTTCCTCTTCCGTTGCCCAGTGGCGCTTTTCCACCACTTCCCGCTGCAGAATCGACAGCATGGCATAACCGCCGCCGAATGTGGTGATCCCGATTTGAGCAAATACCCAGAAAAGCTTCCAACACTTTTTCATTCCATCCATTTTAGCTTCCTCCTTTAGGCTGCTTTCGTCCCCTTAGGCGCATCTAGGTACCGTTTACGGGATTTTGGCGGTTTTCTTTTTCTGCACCATAGCGTATCATAGAATTAACTATATGAATAATATTTGTCTTATAATGAGGTATATGATATGAATATATATCAACTGCGCTATTACATCGCTGTCGTTGAAGAAGGTACGATTTCAGCAGCAGCCAGGAAACTGAATCTTTCTCAGCCACCCCTGTCTACCCAAATCAAGCTGCTGGAAGAAGAGGTAGGAACGGAGTTGTTTATACGCGGTGCGCGCCAGATCACGCTGACACCGGCCGGACGCCGGTTCTACCAGTATGCACTGGAAATGACAGATATAGAACGGCAAGCCTTGGAAGAAATCCGCGATATGGGCCGAGGCGGAACTGGGACCGTGCATCTTGGTTGTATCTCTTCCGCCCACGTGAAGGAAGTCTATGAAGGGCTTGATGCTTTTCACAGGCAATATCCCCTTGTCCGGCTGCGAATCGTAGAAGGCAACACGCTTGAACTGGAAGAAAAACTGGCTCGAAATGAGCTGGAAGCTGCTTTTGTTCGGACTCCGGAAACTTTTAAGCATGTTGAGCGTCTTCCCCTTCGCCAGGATCCGATGATGGCTTCCGGCAAACGAGCGTTTTTCAGTGAGATTCCTTCGCATAGGAAGCTCATCATGAAAGACCTTGCAGCGTGTCCTCTGATCCTTTATAAACGCTGGGAAGCAAGGATCCGTGATCTTTTTTCTCACGCTGGAAGGCAGCCGCAAATTGTTGGTGTTGCAGACGACCTTCGTACTTGCCTTATGATGGCTGATTATGGACTGGGAATCAGCGTGACACCCTTGGAGGCCCTTCGCGGCTATCCCCATCTGACGCGTCGGGTGATTGCGGAAAAGGGCCTTGTTTCCACGCTTGAACTTGTACTTCGTAAGGATGCCTATATTTCAGCCAGTGCAAAAGCCTTATTTACTGTTTTTAAAGAGCGTGACAAAAATCAGGAGGAATAGGGACAACTGGCATGGACGGTATTTTGAATCAGCAGGAGGCAGGCTTCTGGACTTTTTTACCAAATAAGAAACCCCCACCATGGCGTGACCCATGGTGGGGGTTGATGTGACTTATAATAATGGCGGATAGGGTGGGATTAGTGGCTGAAAATTACCGTGCGACTCGCTTAGCAACGATACCAGACCATGAAAGGGGAAAGAAGGGGGAACTTTCCTTTTCATAGTATATCACACTTTAAACATTATTTCATGCCATTCATTGCTTTCACGGCTTCGTCCTTCATGCTGTCCGTGACGTGCGTATAGATGGCCATGGTAGTAGCAGGGTCGTTGTGGCCTACCCTTGCCATGATGGCCTTGAGTGATACGCCACTTTCAGCCAGGAGGCTTACATGGGTGTGCCTGAAGATGTGGGTCGAAAGGCGCTTATGGTAATGAATGCTGCGGAGGATTTTATTTGCGAACCCTATATCAATGGGTCCACCTTTGCCCGTCGTAAATATATAATGTTCACTATCCTTGCGGTTGAACCACGCCCGTTGCTGCTTGTTGTGGATAATGAACCGCTCAACAATATCTACAGATTTATCATCAAGGGGTACGATCCGAACGCTATAGGCGTTCTTGGGCGTACCTCTCTTTCTTTCCGTCCAGACGTAAGTGCCGTTCACCTCCACGGCCTTGCCGTCAAAATCCTCCTCACGAAGCGCCGCCAGTTCCCCGAACCTAAGCCCCGTCCGTGCCTGGAACTCGAACACGTCGGCCATAATGGGCGACTCCTTGCGGATGAGGGCAAGGACCTCTTTCAGTTCCATGCCTGTAAGGAATTTTTCGCCATGTTCCTTGACTTCCTGCACGGTCTTCTGGACCTTTGGGACCGTCGTACGGTCAATGGTATCCATGCTTGCCACTTTGCCATTCATATAGCCGATTGCCCACGCTTGATGAAGGAGAACCCTTATCTTGCTTGCATAGCCCTTGGATATTGTCCGTGCTACTTCGTTAAGCATGGACTGTATATTCCCTGGATGGAGGTTTGCCACGATCGTGTGCGGGGGAAGGAATGTGTAAATCTTCTTGATTGTCGTGTGGTAGTTCCGCATGGTCGGAGCCTTCACAAACCCTTCCTTAGACGCCAGAAAATCGCCTATGAGCGTCGAGAGAAGAGTGCGTGATGGATTTGCCATGGTGGCATTGATTCGTTCCTGTAGAAGCTCATAGGCGGCTTTCTGGGCGGCTTTCGTTTTGCTTTTCATGGTAACGGCAACCTTGCGCCGCTTCCCCGTCAGGGGGTCCACATAGGTTTCCCGGAAGCGATAACCATCCTTTACCTTCTCAATCCACATGGAACCACCTCCTTATGGCCACCTGCGCAAGTTGAGGTAGCCGAAATACAGCCATGCAATACCACCTATCCATGAAGCATAGTAGGAAAACAGCTTCGCCCCCAGCAGGAAATAGGCCATGCAACTGATGAAGATGACGGGAAAGTAATAGCCCGCCTTCATATCCCTTGCGGCAGCAATAAGCGTGAAAATAACGCCACCAATGAAGTTCGATTTGCCGCCTCGCAAGTAATAGCCTAAAAATCCAAATGTAGCCAAAAACGTACTAAAAAGACGAATCATATCCCTACATTCGAACAACAAATCCCATAATGAATATCTCATGGCTCACCTCCTATGTGCAAGGCTTTCGATGCGCCCCGCCGTGTCGATACTGTCAAGGTCGTGGTGATTGATATGACCTTGTTCGTGAAGGGCTGTGATTAAGTTCTGTTCGTATGACAGATTGGAATTAAGGATTATCACGCTGTCCCCACATTCATCTTCCGATACGAATCCTTTGACGGAGAGGGGGAGGGGATGAAGGATGAATCTAGTCATTCTCGCCACGCTCCTTCATCTTCTGGAATTTGATGAACTCCATGACTTCTGTGATGGCTTTAGGGGTAAGGGTGCGGGAAGCGTCGAGAAGCGCCCGATAGCTAGGATTTTCTTTTAATTCTTGGGCAAGGCGGGCCGTATCGATGTCGGTATAGTAATCGTCGAGCTCGTCGCCGAACATCAGGTAGGTAGGCGTAACGTCAAGGGCCTTTGCAATGAGGTCCGTGCGCCGTTGTTTAGGGACAAAATAACCTAGCATATATCTTGATATAGTGCTTTGATTGATCCCTGTCCTTTCAGCCAAATCGGTTACTGTAATTTGCTTCTCTTTCATTAATCTGCATAATCTCTGAGCAAAATCTTCCATAATATCCCCTCCTTTAATACGCTTTCATTGTATCATGAATTTTGCTCTAGCGCAAAAAAATATTCCCTAGCGAAAAATAATGTTGCGGATGTGTAAAATTTATGCTATGATACATTCGTATTCGAAAGAGAATGAAAAGGAGGTGATTAAAGTGCCGTATGATTATACGAAGCTTAGGGGACGAATCAAGGAGCGTTTTGGTACTGAAACAGCCTTTGCCAAAGCAGTCCATATGAACCGTACCAGTCTGAGCCTACGCCTAACAGGGCTTCGAGAGTTTACCCAAGGCCAGATTCTATTATTCGCTATCGTCCTCGAAATCCCGTATTGCTTAATAGGAGATTATTTTTTTACTATCAAACATTCCAAAACGAATAGGAAGGGGGTGAAGTGAATGGAAGCTGTCACCTGTGCAAGGCTTATGCAGCGTTTTGCCACCGCAAAAACCCTTTGCGAAGCTTATGACATAGGCATAGTGAATTGCCGTCGCCTAATCAATAAGATGCGGGCCTTGCCCCAATATCGCAATGATATGGTGATTCATTCTGGCAAGATTTACGTCCGTGTCAATGCTTTTGAAGAATTTTTTATTAGCACAGATATAAGGAGGTGTAGGAGATGACGTTAAAAAATAAGGCCACCTTGATAGCGGCTGTTATAGGGGCGGGAATGATTGTCCTCGGGACCGCATGGAAGGAACGGACCAAACCCGAACCGACTGACTACCTGATCTTTGAACATGTCGTATACAGCGGCGACAGCTTATGGAGCTTATGTGAGAGGTACAGCGGATACGAGGATATCCAGACAATCATCATGAGAGTCAGGGAAGACAATGGAATTGAAAATCCTGGAACCCTGCAGCCGGGACAGAAGATTAAAGTGAGAGTGAGAAAGGATGGAAGATGATGATTGATACTGACTGCAGCGTATGCCCTTTTGCTGCTAAATGCCCGAAGCAAGACACCCCCGAAAGAATCCCATGGAGTCAAGGTGGATTGGGTCTATGTCCCAAAGTTGAAATCGGATGGGCGCAACCAACCTGCAAAGTCTGCCATTTCGCTGGCAAGGTCGGGAGTCGGGGCGGTGCAAAAATCCGAAACTACCGAACCTGCACGTTGCTTCCCGATGAGCCGATTGTACAGAACATTAAAGGGCGCAAGAAAAACTGCCCATTTATGGAACAAGTAATAAAGGAAAGAGCTTTAGACGACGTGTTTTGACTTATCAAAATTTCCACTTTTTGACAAGATCAGTGAAATGTCTTTAGAGATTTTGCTAAAAATTTCACAGAAATGAGGTAGCTTTAATGAAAATCACTGACAGAGAGGCCCTAGCGGCTGCCGAAAATCTGAGAAAGTACTGCCGTAAGACGCGATGTCCGGACTGCCCCTTTTCTAGAGGGGACATTTGTGAGATTTGCATCCCTGCAGAAGAATGGTACGCGGACGAGGAGGAATGAAAATTGAATCTTGAAAAAGGCCAAAAATAAAGCCTGCCAGCACGGCAAGGTAGAGCGAAGCATCATTTGCGATTTTTGGAAGGAGAACAGTAAAAACGATGAGTAAATCAACTATCTTACGAAAAATCCTGTTCAAGGCTAGTGACTTCATTAAGCAAGAAGACGGCATTTGCCTTCTAGGGGTGTTCCTAGATTGCAACCAATCGAAAATAGCTATATTTGGCGCTGGCGGCGCTAGCGAAACAAGGATTGCCTTGCCAAAACTCATTCGTGGCGTCATGGAGAAGATGGATTCCATCGACAAGGCCAAACTGAAAGAAGCCATCAGGGAAGAGATTTTTGACGAGGAGGACGAAGGAAATGACTGATAAAGAATGGCAAGATGTGCAGGAAGCACTCTGGGCGTTTGAAAACAAGGTAAAGGGTAATCCTGAAATCTGCTTTGTTGGCGCGATGGTTAATATGAAAAATAGGATGGCAGTAGACTGTGTGACCGCAAACGAGACCATTGACATTGCAGTTGCGGTAATGAGTCTGATCGATACCATCCTCCAAGGATTTGACGAAAGGGACTCATACGCCTTTAAAACATCCATCATGGGAATTTTTAAGACGCATGAATAAGCCCCATCAGCAGGGCAATGCTGACAGGGCAAGATAAGAAAGAAATCACACTTAGTATACCACAAAACATGAAGGAGGATTAACCATGAATGATATTTTAGCCGCCGAGATGGAAGAAGCCTTGTATGGAATGGACAGCAACGAGCACCAGAAAGAAGGATTCGCAGTCAACGACGACAATAAGGCCGATTGGGCTTTAAAAAGAATCAAGGAAAATCAAGCCAAGATAGACGAAATCTCAGAACTTTACGAACAGCAAACCTTGCGCCTGGTTCACTGGCGGAACGAGGAAATGGACAAGTTGATCAAGAACAACGAGGCCCTTGAGTCCATGATCATGCCTTACGCGGCTGCCAAGCTTGAAAAAAGTAGGCATAAATCCTTCAAGCTGCCAAACGGAAAATGTGGGTTCCGTTCCGTGCCGCCCAAATTTATCAGGGACGAGGAAAAACTCCTAAAATTCGCTGAAAGTTCCGTTCCTAACGTCGTGAAGGTCAAGAAATCCGTTGATTGGGCGGCACTCAAGAAGCTTGTCGAAAATAACAACGGCAAGGCCGTCATGATTGAAACTGGAGAAATCGTTGACGGCGTCAAGGTTGAAGTGCAGCCGCCCAAGTTCTATGTGGAGGTAAACAAGTAATGGGTATCCCAATTTTAATTTTAGGGGCAAGCGGGTCAGGTAAGACTGCCAGCTTGCGGAACTTTAAGCCAGATACAGTCGGCGTATTTGAGGTGGCAGGAAAGCCCCTTCCGTTCAGGACCAAGATTCCCTATGCCAAGACGAGTGACTATGATGTGATTCGCAAGGTCATCAAACAAGGCACTCGTAAGGCTTACGTCATTGACGACAGCCAATATCTCATGGCTTTTTTCATGTTCAACCACGTAAACGAAACAGGATATGGGAAATTCACAAAGTGCGCTGTAGACTTCCGGAATCTTATTGATTTCATTGTTAACGAAACTCCAGATGATACCATTGTCTATCTGCTTCACCACATTGACAAAGACGAGCAAGGATTTATTAAAGCAAAAACACAAGGAAAAATGCTTGATAATCAGCTGACTCTTGAAGGGCTGTTTACAATCGTCCTTCTTTGTGAAACTGACGGGAAAAAGCATTGGTTCACGACGCAATCAAACGGGCTGACGCCCGCAAAGTCGCCGATGGAGATGTTCCCCGACAAGATTGACAACGACCTCAAGGCCGTTGATAGCACGGTTCGGGATTATTACAACCTTGCAAGGAATGAAAGTCAATTAAGCGGCGTGGCCGCAAAACTCAAGGAGGAGAAATAACATGATTAATGAACTTCAAAACAGAAACTGGGACGACATTGAGGAAGCAACGGGAGGCTTTGACCGCCCGCCCGCTGGCGGCTACCTCTGTACGATTGTTGCGGTTGAGAACATCCCTGACAAGCAGCACGTCCGCCTTGAATGGGATATTGACGAGGGCGATTACCAAGAAGTCTACCGTGCATCCGCCCTTGCTTCTGGTCGTCATTGCCCGTATGATTGGCGCTCCTACAAGGAAGAAAATCTGAAATACTTTAAGCACTTCCTGTCCGTGCTGACGAAGTGCAACCCCGGAAAATTCGACTACAAGACATGGAACGGTGATGAACGGGCATTTGTTGGGCTTCAATTCGGGGCCGTCATTGGGTATAGAGAAAGCGCCTATAACGGGAAAATCTATGAAAACGAATATATCAATCGACTGATTGACCGTGAAACCCTTGCCCGTGGCGACTTCAAGGTTCCCGAACTCAAGAAACTTCCCGACGAAAAACGGCCGAAGCAACAAGAACAGGCCCCTGCTGCGCCAGTCACGGAACCGTTTGACTGCCCATTTTAATCATGGAACTGGAAGATTTTTTACAGAAGCTTTCAGGGGTTAGGCGCAAGGGGAACCAGTACGTAGCGGATTGCCCAGTCTGTGGCAAGGCGGGACACCTCTACATCAAGGATGATGGCGTGCTACTGGCATTCTGCCAGCACTGCAAGTCAAGGCTTCCCGCTATCTTACGGGCCGTCGGGGGGAACATTGGGAGCAGGTCCGAACCTGTTCCCATCCCCATTCCCAAGAAAAAACGGACACTTGTCGAATTTATCACCTATGAGTATCGGAACCCAGATGGATCCCTTGCCTACTACAAGGACCGCAAGAAGTACGATGATGGTCACAAAGAATTTTACTTCCATTACACCGACGGCACAGGCCAGACGGTGAACCGCAAACCTGACGGTTGCAACAACCTTTACCGATTGGACGACCTTGCAAAGGCCAATGCTGCCGAAACGCTTTACATTGTCGAAGGCGAAAAATGTGTCGATGCGATGGCAAGGCAAGGCTTCCTTGCCACGTCAACCAACACAGGGGCACAGAAGGATCTGAAACTGTCCGACATGGACCGCAAGGCCATTGACAAGTTCCCCAATAAAGTGATGATCCCTGACAATGATAAGCCAGGGGATGAATATGGCAAAGCGTGGGAAGCCCTAGGAGCTGTTCTATTGGAACTCCCTACCATCTGGGAGGGGTGCCCACCTAAAGGCGACGTAGCGGATTATTTCGAGGCGGGTGGGAACCCTGATGCCATCAGGAATTATAAGCCGCTTCCAAAACCCGCCGAGGTGTTCACAAGGGAATGGGCCGATGGCCTTGACTCTTACAGCATCATCAGTGACGAGGTCCTTGACTCCATCATCAAGTCGGAAGACAGGGTGAGGGCCGAGAGCCTTGCCACCATCAGGGCAAAGGAACTCAAATGTACGACCGAGTTCAAACGCTGCCTAAAAAAGCGGGCGCAGGTCCTTGCGCAGCGCAATGCGTCAAGTGAGAACATGACGAGGTTCACGGATGCGCCCCTGACGCTCAATTGTGGGGAATATGTGGCCGACGACAATGGCGTTCGTAGGTTGACATACACTACGCAAGGGGATCCTAAAACGGCGTTTGCGTCGGCGCAGCCGGTCCTGCCCGTTGAGGTCCTCCAGAATGTGGAAGAACGAACCCAAAAAATACGCCTCGCCTTCAAGACGGGTGGGGCGTGGCGGTCCGTACTGACCGCTAGAAGTACGATCTCGAACGCAAACCGCATCATTGAGCTGGCGGACTACGGCCTTGCCGTATCAAGCGACACGAATAAGGAACTTGTGAAATACCTGGCGACCTGTTTGAACCTTAATCCAGGTGCATTGCCACCAACGGAGTCAACGAGTCACTTAGGATGGAATGATGGCGACTTTGTTCCATATAGCGGTGAATTGAAGCTTGATACGGAGCAGGACTTCAAGCGGACCGTGGACGCCATCAGGGAAGAAGGAACCCTCGATGAATGGATTCAGACTGTGCGCCCTTTGATGGCTAACCTCTATTTGCGGCTGACCGTGGCGGCATCCCTTGCTTCCCCTCTCATCGAGAAGGTGGGGGCCTTGCCATTCGTCCTTCACCTTTGGGGCGGCACGGGGGCGGGGAAGACCGTCGGCATGATGGTGGCCGCAAGCGTCTGGGGAAATCCTGCGCCCGGCCATTTGGTCAGGACGCTCAATACCACGGACAACGCCATCATGGCCATGGCTTGGGTGCTGCACAGTTTCCCATTCTTCGGCGACGAACTGCAGACCATCAAGACACAGGGCGTGACGTATGATCAATTAATCATGCGGGTGACGGAAGGTATTGATCGCAGCCGTATGAAGAGCGGGGACGCCATGCAGTCCCTCAAGACGTGGGCAAACGCCTTCATCTTCACGGGTGAAGAACCTTGTACCATGAGCCACTCAGGTGGCGGCGTAAAGAACCGTGTCATCGAGATTGAATGTATGACGCCAGTCGTGGCGGATGGCAATGCCGTCGTTGCAGCAGTTAGACAGCAGTACGGAACCCTAGGCCCTGCCTATATCAAGGCGCTTCAAGACATCAATGTACGGCAGGTGTACAACGGCTTCTTCAAGGAGCTGTTGAAGCTTGACACGACGGAGAAGCAGGCTATGGCTATGGCGCTCATGCTAACTGCTGATGCCATCCTACAATGGCGGTTCATGCCAGACCTTGCCCCGCTTAGTATCGATGAGGTCAAGCCCCTCGTGAAAAGCAAGAAAGAGATAGATGTAGCAGAGCGGGCGTATTCCGTCGTCATGGACTGGATAGGGGAACACGCCAACGCTTTTGCCAACAGCGCCGACGAAACCCATGCGGGCGACATCTATGGGAAGACTGGGGCGGGATTCGTTGCCGTCATTAAGTCCGTCCTTGAAAGAGAAATGGAGTCCATGGGATTTAGCTTCACCGCCGTCAAGCGGAAGTGGGCTGAGCAAGGAAGGATTGAAAAGAATAACCAGGGAAGGTATTTCTTCTCTGATAGCATCGGTGGACTTAGGGCAACGACGGTTAGATTCATCAAAAAAATGGAAAATGGTTGAAATGGTTGAACAATGGTTGAAAATCTCAAAGCTTGAAACCCGCATGAAACCTATATATTTTTACTATTTCAATCATTTCAATCATTTCAATCATAAATATATACCTCACGTGGGAAGTAAAAAAAATAAAAGAAAATATTTTTTTATTTATATATACCCCCCCTCTAAGAGAAAAAAACGGTTGAAATGGTTGAAAAGTGCCTTAGAGCAAGTATTGATGCGGGGTTCCGCTTCAACCATTTTGGAAAATGATGGTTGAAGACGGTTGAAAAAGGTTGAAAATGGTTGAAGACGGAGGTTGAAGACATGAATTTTATCGAAGCGGTCGAAGCAATGAGGATGGGCAAGGCTGTCCGTCGTAAGGGATGGCCCCGGAACTGTCAAATTTGGCTTGAGAGGGGTGAATATGTGGCTTATGGGACCACATCCCTTATTGGATGGGAACTCCTTGCTACGGACTTTTTAAGCGATGATTGGGAGGAGGTCGGCAATGATGAATGAGATTACCCGAGAGGATGCCGAAAAAGCGTTCGCCACGATCCATGGATATTGCGTGGGCAAGGATTGCGAGGAATGTGGAATTTCAGTTTGCTGCGCCGCTTTCCTTAAAGGGTTCCCGGATAGGAACTGGAACCCCCAGTTCTTCACCAGGGCCGATAAGGAAGTAACGGAAGTATCTGACGTTATCCATGGGCCGTCGCATTATTCATGGCGAGAGTGTGGTGAGTCGCTGGGTTTTATCAAGCGGTTTATCATTAATCAACCTGATTCGTTTCTAGCTTTTTGTGAAGGCAATGTCTTCAAATATTTGTATCGATACCCAAAAAAGAATGGTGTTGAGGACCTCAAGAAGGCCCGTGAATATTTGAATCGGATGATTGAGCATTTGGAGGACGAGAAATGAATGAGGAAAACAAAGAAGCCCTTGCGGCTGTGCGAATGATTAAGGAGCATTGCCTAAGCATGGATTGTGATGATTGTGCCATTCAATTTATATGTTACAGGTATTTCACCGATGGAACTCCCGGCGATTGGAGTATTGGGGCTTTGGGTGCGACGGAAAGAAAGCCCGTCGTCTACATCAAGCCCATGCATGGCGGGCAAATCCCCCGAAAAGAAGACGGAGGGGCGGCGGCCTGGGACTGCTATGCTAGGGTATCGGTTGATTTTTACAACGGCGAAACCCATTTAGTACCTCTTGGATTCAGCCTTGCCATGCCAGAGGGGGTTTGTGCTTTCTTGCTTCCGAGGAGCAGTATGGGCATTAAAACAGACCTTATCATGGCGAACAGTATGGGGCTAATTGACAGTGACTACCGTGGAGAAGTCAAGGCTATCTATAAGGCATTTAACATTGAGTGGGATGTACCAAGTTATCTACCAGAATCGTCAATTCGTAAAAACGACCGTGTAGCTCAGCTTTTCTTCAACGTTCCGAACGTCGAGATTAAAGTAGTCGACGAGTTCCCCGACGAGGTGAAGGAAACGGAGCGGGGCGAAGGCGGGTTCGGGAGCACAGGGAAATAATTTAAGGAGGTGTTATGATGGATAACAAAACGTTGCACGAAACTGTTGGCGCATTTGCGTATGACCTTTTTGAAACTGGTGACAGAATCGGAGAGCAATTAAAAGATATTTATTTTTTAGCAATTCAGTTGGACTGTTTCCCTGGTCCAGAAAAATGTGATTCCAGGGAAAGAATGATCAAGAGCTTGGAGCGGCTAGAAGGCTACATTTGCGATAAAACAAAGGAATTAAGGTCCGAGGCGAGTTGGCTGGGGAAAATGCGGGCAAGAGTAATCAAGGTACTTGAAAAGATTGATGAGGATGGAGAAGAACAAGACGGGAGTACGGAGAAATGAACCGATACCCGCCCGGCACGAATCGCCAGACTTTCAAGGAAATCCAGAGGATGCCGCCTATCAAGCTATCTGAATGGCTCCTGACTTATGGAGATTACTGGCTTAATGAGGGCGCCCATGCGCAATGGGACATCTGCAAGGAAGCCCTTCACAGGATGTACGGATTCGGTCCCAGTCGCCTTGAGCGTCTTGAAGATGAAATGAATCAAATCATGAATGAAAGGAGAAATACGAATGCAGATTGAGCCACTATGGTATTGCTACCGTATCCCCGATACGGGGGCCATCTTATACAGGGATGTTCGTCATGGTAAGTGGGGAATCGTAGAGGAACCTGACAGCGTCTTTAGACTGTCCGAGGTTCGGAAGTGGTATGACAGCCGCCTGAAGGCCATGACTGCCTACGAAAGGGATCGGCGCAAGTCATGCCGCTAAGACCATATCAAGCACAGCTGTATGACGACATCAAGACTGCTTTCCTGCAGGGGTATCGGCACGTCTGTGCCGTACTCCCTTGCGGGGGAGGAAAATCCGTCATCATTGCAGCCATTGCCAAGGCTGCTACGGACAAAGGAAACAGGGTCTTATTCCTTGTCCATCGCAAGGAGCTGTGTGAACAGATTATAGGACATATGAGTAGACAGGGAGTTGATTCCCGTTACTGTGACGTCATGACAGTACAAACGGCTTCGCGAAGAGTTAAGAACCTTAAGACGCCGGATCTTATTATTATCGACGAGGCCCATCATTCGCTGAGCAATTCGTACAAACGAATTTTCAGTGCCTTTCCTGCTGCTTGCGTCGTAGGCTTTACGGCAACGCCTCAACGCATGGGGGAAGGGGGACTTGGGGCTGTCTTTGATAAGTTAATCCTGTCCGTGACAGCTTCGTGGCTTATCAATAACAAATACCTTACCCCATATAGGTACTATTCTGTGCAGCTTGCAGACGCTTCCAAGGTTCATACACGACATGGCGACTTTGTGAAGGATGAGGTCGCAAGGCTCATGGAGAAATCCTATATCTTCGGGGACACGGTGAATACGTGGAAGGAAAAAGCAGCGGGTTGCAAGACCATCATCTATTGCGCCACGATTGAAGCAAGCAAGCGGACCGTGGAAGCATTCCAGACAGCAGGCATTGCAGCCGCCCACCTTGACGGGACGACACCGCAAGGCGTGCGGGAAAGGACCGTGCAGGCATTTAAGGATGGGCGCCTTATGGTGCTATCCAATGTAGACCTATTCGGTGAAGGCTTCGATGTCCCGGACTGTGAAGCCGTGCTCCTGCTGCGCCCTACTCAGTCTCTGACGCTCCACATACAGCAGTCTATGAGGAGTATGCGGGTGGATCCCCATAACCCCGACAAGGTAGCCGTCATTATCGATCACGTCGGTAATTACATCAGACATGGTCTGCCAGACCAAGACAGGGAATGGACCTTGAAGACAAGGAAAAAGAAGGATGGCGGCCTTATCAGCGTGAAGGAATGTCCCCTCTGTCACATGGTGATGCAGGCCCCTGCCGATGCCTGTCCGTATTGCGGCTATATCTTCGAGAAGGAAGAGCGCAAGGAAAACGGCATGAAATCAGATGTGGCACTTGATGAAATCAAGGCAAAGCCGTACGAGGAATACAAGCAATGCCAGACCTTTGAAGAACTAGTGGCCTTCCAGAAGGCCAAAAAATACAAACTCGCATGGGCCATCCATAAGGCCCTTGAACTAGGGATTGAGGTCCCTAAAAAATATAAATTCATGATGATCCATATGAGGAGGAAGAAGGCGTGAAGGAAGAACGAAGGCGGTATTTCACTAATAAAATATTCAAATATGAAGAAGTGAGGAAACGGGCCAGTGTCCTGCCCAAGGGAAGCCTTGAGCGGGCAAGGCTTGAATCGGAATATCAGAGATTAGTGGATGAAGTGAGGGAGGAACTTGATGCAGAACCAAGAGATATTTAAGCAGCCAGGGAGTGAGATGGATTTACTGAAAGAAATCATGGTGACACTCTTGGCGCGTGGTCACCATGTATTCAGGGCCAATGTCGGCACGGCCCGTACGGTAGATGGGCGGTACTTTAACACGGGCCTTCCCAAGGGGTTTAGTGACCTCTTTGGGACGGTCAAGGAAAACGGGCAAGCCTTCTTTATTGAAGTAAAGTATGGGGGCAATACGGCCAGCTTCGTCCAGGAGAATTTCCTCTCCCAGATGAGTAAGGCAGGATGCAGGGCTGGCCTTGCCTATAGCGTGGATGACGCCTTGAATATCGTCGAGGGGCCGCAAGTGCCGTACCTGGGGCAAGACGTATCCGATCCCATCAAGGAGCAGACGAGGGACGGAGAGCTATGGAATCAGCTCCTTATGTGGGCAAGCCTTAAAGATGAGAAGGTATTCAGCACGCTCAGGAAGATGCGGGCTAATGGCTGCACGCTCGCAACGGATCAAAAAACGGGATATAAGATCGTGCATCCTGACAGCTACACCGATTACGATGAGGACCGCAAGGTCCTCTTAGCGTGTGCAAGGGAATTGATGCACAGACTCTTGACTCTCAGATGGTCGGCAGCAGGGGAGGAATAAAAAATGACGGACCAGGAAATCATTGAAGGTCTCCAAATGGACTTTACCCGCATGAATCGGGAGATCGTGTATCTGATGCAGGAAAGGGATGATCTGCGCCATGAAAATAGAGTGCTGAGGCAGCAGATTGAAGGGGCCGAGAATATCGGAAAGCTACAAAACGATTTGGCGACGGCAAGGAATGCCCTTGAGCAGGCAAAGCGTGAAATTAAGGGGCTTTTGGCCCTGAAGAAAATAGCTGATAGAAAATATAAAAACCTCAAGCTCAAGTGTGATTATCAGGAAGATATGGCAGGGAAGGGCGCAAACCCCCTTCCTGCCCATATTAAGGAACGGGGCATCAGCTGCAGGCAGCTGATGCGGGCCATGGATATAGGATATGCAGTGGCCCGCAACCTTTGCAAGGTTGAAGGATTCAATGTACGGATCAAGACGGCTGTGAAGGTCTGTCAGGTCCTCGGTCTTACGATGGATCAAGTCGAATGGGTGGTGGATGACGATGAAGATTAAAGCGCCGGTCAATACGGTGATTGTCGAACCGATCGCTGAAACTGAACGTGGGGGAATCGTTCTTCCTGGCGTGTCTGAGGACCATCAGCGGGCCCGTGTCGTGGCGGTGGGCGACAGGGTTACGAGGACGGGGGTACACGTCCCTAGTGAACTCCAAGAAAATGATATTGTTGTACATACAACATTTGTGGGACAACCCTTTGCGATGGATGGACGGGAGCTTCTTTCCCTGCCTTACCACTACATCTTGGGAGTCGAAGATGCTTGATGTGAAGCGGGCTTACCGCATCGCAAGGAGCCATATATACATGATCCCAGGGATAGGCAAGGCCGTGGGGGCTGACACAAGAGAAAAAGAACTAATTAGAGATATTGAAGTTAAGCATAGGGGAAAGGTCGTGAAGGTGGTAAGGCCGGAAAAGTGGCTTGAGGTGGTCCATCACGTCCTTCGTGGACTGCCCTGTGAAGTAAGGAAGGCCGTTGAATGGCATTATTTTGAGGGGGACAGCGCGGTGAAAATCTCGTATAAGTCCTATGTCGGCGTGAGGACACTATACGATTGGTTCGACGACTTTGTGAGGGATGTGGCCGTTGTGGCTGTCGCAGAAAAATTAATCAGATAGAAAAATGCCCCGCAGGATTTCCCCTGCGGGGTTCGTTTTTATTTGAATCCATTTTCGGCTGCTTCGATGATTGCCATGCGCTCGATTGGGGCAAGGCGCTCAATCTTATCCTTAAGGCCTTCCTTCTCTTCGATGGTCCCGATGACTGAGTCGAAGATGGATTCAGGCATGGCCCTCAAGATATTGGCGTCTGCCGTGCTGCCCATGACAAGCTCGGCTAGAATTTGCTTTTCGACGGGAGTGAAGTCGGGGAGCCGGACCATGCGGACCATCGAATTGTATCTATTTGTAATATCCGTGAGATATTTCCCTAGGCTCAGGCCCCGCTCTGCAGCGGCGGCCTTTGCTTCAAGCATCTCAGGGGTTTGAACGACGGTCATTTTTTTGCTCGGCATTTTTAGCCCTCCTCATACTCGCAGCAGGTCAAAACACCATTTTCGAACGCACTTGTAATCTGCCCCTTGTGGTCGCTCATGATGACGAAACGATAATCAGGATGGGACCTTAAAAGGTTTTCGGCCATGACTCTCACATCATTGCTCCCAATGTGTCCGATGCCGATGGAGTGGGCCACGTCCCTGATTCTTACTTCCGTCATTTCCTCAAGGGCTTCCGTAAGGGCCTGTTTGAGCTTCTGCGTTTCGGTCAAGTGGCCCCATGGCCGCTTGATTCCGTGGACCTCGTAGTATTCACCGAAGCGATCATCGGCGTTCTGGTCCTCTGCCCAGACGAGGAACGCCTTCCGCCCGCCCCTTGAGAGGGCGGACATCGGGTTGACCATAGTGCTGAGGTCGCAAGCAAGCATGTCGGGAAGGACGTATCTAGGATTTACGATTCTGAACGTTTCAACCATTTGAACTAATGTTTTCATTTTTCGTTCCTCCTTATCAGGTAGGAGGGGCGCAAGGCCCCTCGATTAATACACGGTCACGTTCATAACTTCAAGTCTTGAGATGATGTAAAAGATGTTCATTCCTTCTTCAACGTAATCACGATTCGTATCGTCAATCTGTTCGTGTCCGACACATTGAAGGGCTTCGTCGAAGGTCTTGAAGGTCTCGACTACTTCATATTCCTCTTCGAGTTCGCCTTCTGGCGACGTTCTCACAACGGTGAACGCGTCTTCCCGATAGCCGTCCGATTCTTCCATGATTTTCTTCAATTGATCATCATCGTAGACATGGGACCCAATTCCCATTTCAGGGCGGGCGCTTACTCGCTGCTTGATCCCGATTTTGCGCATCATTTGAACCAATTCATGGTATGAGGTCGCACGCTCGATGTTGTCGGCAATGCGCTCCATGATGTCATCGTATTCGCCGTGAATGATTCCACTGCTGTCATAGATGGCTTGACGTCCATGCTCCATCATCATGATGATGTCTTTCAGGTCTTCCCTATCTGGGTCTTCTTCAAGCTCCTCTTTGAGGTTTTCGACGTCGATAAGCGTCAGGCCGTCATAGTCGTCTTTGATGGGGGCGAACTCTTCGCCCAGTTCTCTAACTTCTTCTCCGTCTAACTTAACGCCGTGAATGTCGTATAATCGAATCATTTTCTTTTCCTCCTTATCGGCCTTTTGGCCTTTCCTTTATCTTGACTATATTATACCACATGGGGTACCCCTTGTCAACCCCTCTTTTAAAAAATATTTTTTCAGATATTTTCATCCGAAAAAAAATGCGGCACTTTTCAAGGTGTCAAATACGGTACAATGGTATGGTATAGATGCGGTGTTGCGCCCATTGATTCCATGACCGTCGTATTTTGGCTTTAACTGGTTTTTCGGGAGGTGGCAGTATTGGATGATGTGTTGGAAGATTTCTCTTCTCTCAGGACGAATTTGGGGCTGTCAGCCCGTCAGGCTAAATTTGTAGCCTTATATGCGGCAGGGAATGGGAATCGGGCATTGAAGGAAATTGCAGGCGATGCCGGCTACAAATTCCCTGAAAAAACCGCTACCGGCGTGCGGGACAAAATCCTTGCAAAGCCGGGCGTAGTGGAGTGGCTCAATCGGCATTGGTCCACAAGCTATCAGGACGAAGTCATCAAGCCTTCTGTCGCTGCCCTCCTTGAGGGCAAGGGAAGGAAATTAGCACTCGCAAAAGTAGCCGACGAAGCTGCAGCGACGAAGGATGTCGATAGCTTTTTCCGGGCCGTCGATATGCTCAATCGCATGGATGGAGCTTATTCCATTAAGCACGAAATGACGGGCGGCGTAGCCGTCAAGGTCGTATGGGGTGATGAAGATGGCTAAGGTCATTAAGATCCCCTATTCGCCCCGCCCTTTGTGGCGGGATGAAATCCATAAGGCCCTTGATTCTCATCGCTTCTCCGTACTTGTCTGTCACCGCCGCTTTGGTAAGACGGTCGGCGTGGTGAATCACGTCATCCGTCAGGCCGTGAGATGCTCAAAGCGTGCTCCGCAATACGCTTACATTGCCCCGTTTTTTGCCCAAGCGAAAAAAATCGCATGGGAATATATAAAGTACTACACAGGCGTGATTCCAGGCGTAAAGGTTAATAATTCGGAATGCTTTGTAGAGCTTCCTTCTTCCCATCCTGGCAGTGCAGGGGCAAGGATTTACATCTTAGGAGCCGATAATCCTGATTCGCTCCGGGGGATGTACCTTGATGGCGTCGTGCTTGACGAATATGGACAAATGAAGGAATCCATGTGGTCCGAGATTTTGCGCCCCGCCCTTGCTGACCGTGAAGGGTGGGCGGTCTTCGTCGGTACGCCGAAAGGTCAGAACGGTTTTTATAAAAAGTGGATGGAAGCACAGGGCAATGAAGGTTGGTACGCCGTACGATACAAGGCGTCTGAGACCGGACTCTTCCCGCCCAAGGAGCTCGAAGATATGAGACGTACGATGTCGGATGTGGAATACGCCCAGGAGATGGAGTGCGATTTTAGCATTGCTGCAGAAAATACGCTCCTTGGCGGCGACGACATCGAGGCCGCTTGCAAGCGGTCATATAGTGAGATGGATGTGGTCGGCAGCACTTGCGTCATGGGCGTCGATGTCGCCCGCTTTGGCGGCGACAGGTCCGTCATTGCTGTACGCCGTGGCCTCGTCATGATGGAGCCTATTGTATTCAATTCCATCGACACGATGACGCTTGCGGGCGCTGTAATCAAGGCAAAGGAAAGATTCAAGCCTGATGCAATATTCATCGACTCCGGCGCCATGGGGGCGGGCGTCATTGATAGGATTCGACAGCTTGGCCATAGTTGTATGGATATTGCCTTCGGTGGCAAGGCCATAGACAGCAATAAATACAGCAATCGGCGGGCCGAGATGTATTTCCGCCTTGCCGACGCCATCAAGAAAGGTGGCGCAAGCCTTCCCGATGTGCCGACGCTCAGGGAAGAGCTGGCAAATGTGTATTACACCTATGATCCCTCGGGACGTTTGAAGCTCAAGAGCAAGGAGGACATCAAGGCCCTATTGGGACGGTCGCCCGATATGGCTGATGCTTTCGCCTTGACTTATGCCGAAAGCGTCGTGAGGCGGAAGGACGTGGCAAGCCCCTTGTTCAATGGGCGTGGGGCCATGTCCAATACTGACTATGATTTCTTTTAAGGAGGAATGCGAAAATGTGTGGTGGCGTATTTAGAGGTCCGAAAACTCCGAAACAACCAGAGATCAAACCAATTGCACCGACGCCAACGGACACGACAAGCGCAGACGTGTCCAATATCGCTGACGTAGCTGCAGACCTTGAACGGCAGCGCAAGAAACGGGGGTACGCAAGCACCCGTACTAGTGCCGACCGTGAGACCATTGCAGGCGGGGCAGGCAAAAAGACATTGGGGTGATGCCTATGGATACGATTCTTGGCGGGGCCTTGCCCCAGTCCGGTGACGCATCAATCAAGGGTAAGGTCCTTCCTGACCGTGGCAAGCTTATCATGCGCATGAAGGCACTCAAGGCCGCAAGACAGGGCTGGGAAGCAAGGTGGAAGGCTATTCGGGATTTTGAATTGCCATATATCGGTGAATTTGAAGATACAGCAGACCATACGAACCCCGCTAGGCGCAGGGATACGAAGATAGCGCAGGGCGTGGCGTGGATGGCGGCGAACGTCATGGCGGCGGGAATCATGTCAGGGCTGACGCCCCCGAGTCGGCAGTGGTTTAAATTCTCTTTCAGCGATGAGCGGCTTAATGACATGACCGAAGCCCTTCAAGTGCTGGACCAACGGCAGGAAATCGTGCAAGCAGTCCTTGCGAAGTCCAATTTCTATAATGCGGTCCACAAGGTCTATCTTGAGATTCCCTTTGGGCAAGGACCAATGGTGGTCCTTAGGGATGCCAGGACCGCCGTCCGCTTCATTCCTCTTACGATTGGCAGCTACTTCATTGACGTGGACGGCGCGGGTAAGGTCAATACCATTGCAAGGCGCTACAAGCTGACGCTATCGCAATTAGTGGACGCCTTTGGGATGGATGCCTTGCCCCAGACGGTACGACTTGCTGCAGAGATGGGGAAATCGAGCAATCGTAAATACATGGTCAATTGGCTTTGTGAACCTAATACGGAAGCGGTGCCGAACAAGCTGGACCGCCTGAATATGCCGTACAAATCAATCTATTGGCTTGACGAATCACGCCAGGATGAGTATCTGTATATCGGCGGCTTTGAGGAATTTCCAGCTCCTACCGCCAGATGGACGGTCAACGCCAATGACTGCTACGCAAAAGGTCCGGGGTGGTTTGCAGAAGCCGATAGCAGGGCCTTGCAGGTCATGAAGCGTGACTTCCTGACGCTCCTTGAGCTGATGGCGAAACCCCCGATGCAGGCCACCACTGACGTGATGATGCATGGCATCAACCTGATCCCTGGCGGCATCACGCCGACGAATGGGCAAGGCGGTGTAGGCCCCTTGTTCAATACGCAGTTTGGGAACCTTCAGTACCTTACGGAAGAGATTCAGAAGACGGAAGACCGCATCAAGCGGCATTTTAATTCTGACTTATTCCTGATGTTCGACAACATTGAAGCAGGTCGACTGACGGCTCGTGAAGTCACGGTAAGGCAGCAGGAACGGCTGCAGGTCATCGGCCCCGTGGTCGAGCAGCTCCAGGATGAGTTTCTGACACCAATCATTGAAAGGGTGTACAGAATCCTTGACGAGGCGGGAAAGTTCCCGCCCGTTCCTGAAGTGCTGCAGGACCTTATCAACGAGGACGTGAAGGTGGAATACATTTCCCCTCTTGCACAGGCCCAAAAGATGAGCGGCCTCGTGAATATTGAGCAGGCAGTAGGCTTCACACTCCAGATGGCTCAGGCATGGCCTGATGCCCTGAAAGTCGTGGACCCGACAAAGACTATTGCAAAATACATGAACCTCTTGGGCGCCCCCGCCGATATGCGTCGAAGCCCTGATGAAGTCAAGAAGATGATTGAAGAGGAACAGGCTGCTATGCAGAAACAGCAGGAAGAAGCGCAGGCCGTGGCCGTGGCTCAGGCAGTTCCTGGCATTACCCAAGCAGCTAAAAACGCCACGGAAGCGGCGAATGACGGAAACCCCGCCTTGCAGGAATGGTTAGGTATGTAAAATGTTCAAGAAATCCATTACTGAAAAAGATTCATATGATTATTGGCACGCAAGGGCCACGAATGAAGCCGTTGCAATCAGGAATCGGGATGCCTATGAATATATGCTCTCCGACGCCCGTGGCAGGTGGTTCCTGATGAGCCTGATGAACGAAACGTTTTACAATTCCACGACTTTCACGGGCAATTCCACAAGCTTCTTCAATGAAGGAAAACGTGCTGTATGTGTCAACATCATCAGACAGATAGGGCACCTCCTAGGGGCTGATGGCCTTGAAAAGCGGCTCCTTGCTGAAAAAGAGTACTACGAATTTATTGAAAGATTGAAGGAGGCAGACGAAGATGGACGAGGTTAAAGATACGAATCCGGTCCCCACTGAACCCACAGAGCCGGAAAAGACGGAACCCACACCAGAACCGGCACCGACACCAACCGACGAAGCGGCACCGCAGGGCGGCACGATTCTCACGCCACCCCCCGAAAAGGACGCGCCGACAGCGCCAGAAACTTATGACTTCACGGGCACCTTGCCAGAAGGCTATAGGCTAGATGAAACGACGGCACAAGGCTTTGGCAATGTCTGCCGTGAGATGAACCTCACGAATGAGCAGGCGAACACCATGGCGAAGTTCGGATTTGACTTTATCGGCCAGATTCAGGCGGCGCAGGAAGCGCAGGCGCTGCAGCAGTCAAAGGACTGGGCAACGCAGACACGGACTGAATTGGGCGCAAGCTTCGATAAAACGGTTTCCCTTGCGGGCGTTGCCATTGAACGCCTTGAAAAGGAGATTCCTGAACTCCGTTCCGTCCTCAATGAGAACGGGTTAGGCAACCGTCTCCCGATTGTGAAGCTTTTCGCCCGCATTGGCGAAATGGTCAGTGAGGACCAAGGCGGCACGCTGTCAAACCGCTCTAACATGGAAGCAACGGGCTATCAGGCCCTCTATCCTAATACCGATTTTAAGCGGTATGAATGACGCTTGTATCTGCCATCGTGGCAGGTCAATAAAGAAAGGAAGTTGATATTATGGCAACCGGGCTCTACACCCTCCTCGACCTCTCCAAACGCTTGACCGGAGATGGCACCCAATTTGCGCCGATCATTGAGGTTCTGGCGCAGTCCAACCCTATCCTTGAAGATGCTACTTTTATTGAAGGGGACCTCCCGATTGGCAACAAGACGACCGTACGGACGTCCCTCCCGACTCCTTCTATCCGTCGCCTGAACCGTGGGACGGCGGCAACGAAGAGCTCTGCACGTCAAATCATTGACGTATGCATGAACCTTGAAGACCGTTCTTGTATCGACGTTGAAGCCCTCAAAGGCAAACCGAACGTTCAGGAGTTCCGCAAGCAGGAAGATGACGCCCACATTGAAGGGATGGGCCAGTTTGTTGCCAAGGTCCTGATGTACGGCGACCTTGCGAACCCTGAATATGCTGAAACCTTCAACGGCATTTTTGCCCGCTACAAGGAATTTTCCACTGTCCGTGGTGAACCTGGTGCACAAATGATTAATGCCGCCGCAAAGGCCGCAAGTGGCAATAAATATTGCTCTGCTGTCTTTGTCGACTGGGGCCCCCGCAAGGTCAACGGGATTTATCCCAAGAACACCGCCGCCGGTGTGAACATGCAGGACCTCGGTGAAGGGGATGCCTACGACGCAAACGGCAACGCCTTCCGTGCCGTCCAGACGTTGTTTAACTGGAAGGTTGGCCTTGCTGTTGAAAACTACCGTTCCATTGCGATGGTCCGCAACATTGAAACGGCAACGCTCCCGACACTTGACAGCGATGCCCGCCGTCTGCTCCTTGACAAGCTGATTTACGCTAAGAACCGCTTGATGAATCCGAAGGCCCCTGTCCTCTACGTCCCTGACACGCTTTACAGTGCGCTTGAAACCATGCTCCTTGATAAGAACATTGTCCACGTCACCCGTGACGACAGACAGGCAGAACGCCCGATTATCCGGCTATCCGGCATTGCTGTCAAGAAGCTTGATTGCATGGCCGAGGATGAAGCGGGATTGAAATAAGGAGGGATACCATGATTTTTGATAATGAAAACATGTTCTTCGATGCCGTTGATGGCGCCGAGTTTGCAAGCGGCAAGGAATCCGCCGTAATTGAGAACCTTGGTGGCGGTGATGCTGTTGATCCGCTGTTTCTTGCGGTCATCATCGCAGGTGGTGAAGGCCAGCTCAAGGCTGACATCACAACCGCAAAGGATAAGGACTTCACGGAACCCGTTGAACTTGGGACCTTCCAAAGCGCTCAGAATGCAAAGGGCCTTGCCATCAAGGCAAAGGTTCCCTTTGGTCTGGGCCGCTACCTCAAGGTCAAGCTGACGGGAACCGTTACGGGTAAGGTTACGGCAGGGCTGACGCAGAACGTGCCGAACGAAATTCCCCAGAAATTCCCGAACGACTGACAATATTAGAGGGCTGGCCTACAGCCCTCTTTATTTATACCTCTAGGAGGTGAATCAAAATGTATGGATACATTACGGATGTGGACATCTGCAACCTTGCGCTTAATTACCTTGGCAAGGGAAGCATTGAGAGTTTGGACGAGCGTTCCGAGCTTGCCCGGACTTGCAAGCTCCATTACGACCGCTATCGCAGGATGGCACTGACAGCAACGACTTGGGGTTTTGCCCTCAAAACGCAGCCGCTCAGGAAACTTGACATTGAAATCCCTGGCTATAAAGCCATTTATGAATACCCTGATACGGCCCTTGAATTGGTCCGTGTCTATGAAAAGGAAGAGGCTGAAAGGAAGATGGATTACCGCAACTCCTTCTACCTCCAGCAAGGCCCTGACGGTGGTAGGGTCCTTTGTACGAATGAGGATTTAAAGAATCCATATGTGGATTTAATTGAGGACGTAGAGGACCCTACGCTATTTACTGACGGGTTCATTGAAGCCCTGAGCCACTATCTGGCGTACGGCATGGCACAGGCCCTCACAGGCAGCGAAAGCAAGGCGCAGACCGAGATGCAGTACTACAACATGAGTCTGCAGCAGGAAGCGTTCAGGAACGAACGGGAACGGAAGAGGGAGCCACACTGGCCGACACGCTACTTTGACGGGAGGTTTTAGACATGAGCCAGAAAGAACAGTACTACGACCTTCAACCTTCCTTCAATGCGGGGGTGATCAGCCCCGACGTGGCAAACCGTACGGACCTTGAGAAATATCGTTATGCGCTTCTCAAAGGAAGGAACGTGTTTGTCCGTCCCTATGGTTCCGTCTACCGCCGGCCCGGGATGCGGTTCATGGCGCAATGCAAGTACCCCGACAAGAAAGCCATCCTTGTGGAATTTAACTTCTCGACCTCCATCAGCTACCTTCTAGAATTTGGGCATAAGTACATCAGGGTATTCAAGGATAACGTCTATCTTGGGGTTGAGGTGGCAAGCCCCTTTGAGGAGAAGGAGCTAAGGAAATTGCGTTTTACGCAAAGTGGGGACACGCTCTTTATTGCGTCAGGCGTTCGAAATGTACAGTTGCTGCAACGCTTCAACGAAATGGATTGGCGCATGAAGGAAATGGACCTGACGAACCCGTATTTTGACATCCTTGCCACAAGCTCTGGAACAGCGGCCCAAACGCCGGAAGAAACGAAGCCTGTCCGTGTGGATATGACATTTACGACAGCAGGGAACTACACCTTCACGCCTCCCATTAGCGGTGAATACACCATCACCCTTGCAGGTGGCGGTGGGGCTGGAGCGTGGTATTACTTGAAGAAAGGCAGTTTCTATAAAGAATATGCCAGAGGCGGCAGGGGAGAGAAAAAGGTTATTACACTCTACTTGATGGAAGGTACAACTTATAATGGGAAGATTGGACAGAATGGTAGTCCTCAAGCTTATTCCGGTACTTCAAATGGTGTTACGAAAGGAGATAATGGTGGTAGTGCAACGTTTTTTACGGAGTCAGTAGCTGGAGGCCCTGGAGGACAAGCTAGTGGGGGATCTAGTACTTATAATGATGGAGACGGTATTAGTTTTAATTATTATCACCATCATACTGACGGCAAAGACCTATCTTCTGATGGACAAACAGGTGGGTACTATGATTCAAATGGAACCTATCATCAAGCAGAAACCCCATACGTAAGAGTGCAGATCAATACTGAGCGTGCAGGGGGAATCACAGTAGCGACGGAGGGCATTGCCTCAAGTTCAAAAACAGGCACGACACATATCACATCGTCTACGAAGAACACCTTTACGCCGACCATGGTGGGTGGCTGCATCAAGCTGTGGCACAACGTAGGCGGGGATACTGTAACCCTTACGTCTACGGGCAGCAATACGAGCAACTTCACGCTTGTTGGCAAGGCGTGGAAGGTCATTACCCACGGCAAGTGGGGAGGGGCCGTTTCTATCCAATATTCCAAGGATGGGGCATTGTGGCGTCAGTACAGACGTTATACATCCCGCTATGCTGACGGCAACGGGGATTTCAATGCGTCCGAGTCTGGAACCGTTGACGAGTACACCTATATGCGTATCGTGACGGACGTCAATGCGGGTACGGTTACGGTGGACCTTACGAGGGAACCATATACCCATGAAGGGTATGCTCAGATTACGAAGTTTAATTCTGACACGGACGTAACTGGAAAGGTCATCAAGTCGTTCGGCATGACGGAAGCAACGAAGGACTATGCGTTTTCCGTATGGTCGCCACAATTTGGGTATCCGAGATGCATAGGATTCTTTCAGGACCGCCTTGTTCTGGCAAGCTCCAAGCGGTACCCCTACGCCGTTTGGATGAGCAGGACGGGGGACTACTACAATTTTTCCACTGAGAAGGCAGCAGGAACTGTTACGGATGACAGCGCCATCATGCTCTCCCTTGTGAATCGCAAGGAATTTGAGATCAAGCACATCTTTACCCATTCTGATTTAATCCTGTTCACGGACGGAAACGAATGGATCATCCAAGGCAACGAAACCGTGACGCCGACAAAATGCACACCTAAATCACAGTCCACCCGTGGTTGTGAGGACGTGCCGCCCCTTGGAATCGGCGGTCGTGTTGTCTACATCCAGCGTAGGGGAAAGACGGTTCGGGACTTTGCGTATACGTTCGACACGGACAACTACGACGGGACGGATTTAACCATCCTTGCCAAACACCTAACGCAGGATAATCCGATTGTCGGAGACTGCTATCAGCAGGACCCCAATTCCATGTGCTTCTTTGTGACGGAGAATGGAACGTTGAACTGCCTGACCTACATCGCAGACCAGAAAGTGTTTGCATGGTCACAAGCTGATACGAAGGGAAAATTCGAGGACGTTGAAACCGTCACGAGCGGTAGCAAGGATATTGTTTATACCGTGGTGAAACGGAACCTTGGCGGCAAGGAAGTAAGGACGATTGAATACTTCACGGAACTCCCAGAAACGGATACTGCTGATGAATACATCATGCTTGATGCGGCTTATCGGTTTGAAGTGGGGGCCCGGACAAACGAGTTCTCGGGGTTTGAACTTTACGCAGGAAGCAAGGTTGACGTGCTTGGTGATGGGATGCATTTCAGGGACGTCCCCGTATCAGATGATGGAACGATAGGGCCGCTTCCTAAAAACGTCTCACATGTTACCGTAGGACTCCCGTACACGAGCGAAATCGAGATCCCCAATATCGAACTACCTACAAGCAATGGGACACAACAGGGGCGTTTCAAGAAAGTTGATGAAGTTATTCTCAATCTCTCCCATTCGCAGGGTGGTGAGATTGGAAACTCCTCCCGCTTCACGGACCCCATCCCGTATGGCGGCAAGGGCCTTTACTCTGGTCAGCTAAAGGCCACGATGCCGAACCAGACTGAGGGCGGCTATGAACGCTTGGGCCGTGTCTACATCAAGCACAATGAACCATATCCGTTTGAACTCTCCAGTATCGTAAGGGTGGTGTCCTTTGGTGGTTAACAGCATAAGAATCAGGGCCTTGCGCCCTTCCGAGTATCTTGAAACAGCCAAACGGCTGTACTACAACTTGAGGGAAGCGGACGCAAGGGAAGCGGACCGCCTTGGAATGAAGTGCCTTGCCTATGTATTTGCTTCCATCTGGCATTCCAAGGAAGTATACGGTGTCTGGAAGGGCCATGTCCTCCTTGCCGTTACAGGCGTATCGGAAGAATTTAATTATCCTGACGGCGACAAGGCCACTTGTGTCTGGTGCCTCGGTACCGAGGACCTTGACCATCATCGGCGGGACTTTGTCCGCTACGCCCCTTCCATCCTCTCCTATTTCACGGCGAAGTACGGGAGGTTGGGAAATTTCATCAACAAGGAGAACAAGGCGGCCCTCCTATGGATTCGCCGCATGGGGGCAACCTTTAAGGACCCTGTACGGATCGTGAATGGGATTTTCCTTCCCTTTGTGATAGAAAGGAGTGAACGACTCGATGTGTGGAGTGATAGAAGCCTTGACGGGTGTCATGACTCTGATGCAGGCAAGACAGCAGAACCAACAGTATAAGGCTCAGGAAGCGGCCTACAAGGCGCAGGAAATTGCCTCTGAACAGAATGCCCGTATCACGGAGAAAAAGGGCGAACAGATTGCCGATAAGTACGCTGTAGAACAGCAGCGGCTTGACGACAAACGTCGCCTTGTCCGTGGCCAGATTGCAGCCGAGCAAGGGGCGGCAGGCTTCACGGGTATCGGAAGCGGGCTTGACATCCTTGCAAGTTCTGGCAATGCCTATATGCAGGATTCCATGAACCTTTTGAAGAACCAACGCAATGACGCATGGAGCAACTATGCCGATGTGGTGAACTTTGAGAACCGAGCGGCAGGGGCAAGGGCCGCAAGACGGAACATCGCTGCACAACGCAAGGCCGCTATGTTCTCCACCATCCTTGGTGGCGCTACTTCCATCTATGGTATGCAGGCAGGCAAGGATGGCAGTTCGAAGGCCAAAAGTGACGGAGGGACCATCTACAACGGCACGGACGGGATGCCCCATTATTCCCCCAGTAACCGCTTTGACCAAATGGGAATGGGCGACTATACTGACGGATCTTTCCTTACAGGGCAGGGAAGCGGCTCCCCGTTTGCTAGGAAGTTCAAACCAGGAAGGAAGTGGATGCCGTGAAGCTCTCTCACTTTGAACCGACGGTAGGGCTTAACACAATTAGCGGCGGCGTGAATCCCGTCACGGATACAAGGGCTTACGGCGCTGAAACTGGAGGGCTCAAGGCCCTCCAGGGCGCAGTGGGGGTTGCCCTCAAGATGAAGGAAGATTCTATGATGGCCGACGTGACGAAGGCCCTCACGGAATACCGCAAGCAGGTGGATAACCTGACCTACAACCCAGAAAACGGACTGTTCCATCTTGAGAATGAGAACGCAAAGGATCTCACGCAGAAATATCAGACTGGTGAGTCCGAGATTCGCCGGAATATCCTGAAGACACTCCCGAACTACAAGGCCGCCCGTGATGCATTTGAAAAGAACGTGGAACAGCTCAATATGCGAACCACGGAACTGTATCAGAAGAAGGAATACCAGGAAGCAGAAAAATACAAGGATGCAACCGTCAATGATTTCATTGAACAGGCCCAAATCAGTATGCAGAGAGGGTACCAGACAATTGGTGTTGTCGGTGACCGCTTGGATGACATCCGTAAAACCATCTATGCCAACTATGCAAGCACGAAAGGGCTTCAATGGTGCAAGGACAAAGCCGAGGAGGTGGCGGGGAAATCCATTCAACAGGCCATGGCACAAGCCTCTGCTGACGACAGTCAGGAAGGGCTTGAAAACCTTATCAACAACTATTCCCCTCTCGTAAATCCTCAATATATCAGGAACTTCATTGCAGCGAACAACCAACAGAAGAAACAGGCATATATCAACGATGAGGGAAAGAGGCTGTTCTCCCAGTTCGGGAACGATATGGCGGGGGCAAGGAAGTTCATTGCAAGCATGGACCTTGAAGAACCGTCAACAGGGAATTTTGGCCTTATGGCCGTGGCCGAGATGGCAAAACAAGAAGGATACCCGTCTTACCTTGCTGAGATTGGCGGAACGACCTGTGCGCATTGGGCAACGACTGCCGTTCACAAGGTGGACCCCTCGTTTCCTGTCATCGACAACGTTGACGTGCTTGTTGATACGGCACGGGAAAAGAGAATCTATCACAAGGGCGACGGGTACCAAGGGCGCCCCGGCGACCTCGTTGTTATTGACTATCCGAACGAGAAGCAGGGCCATACATTCATGATTGGCAATGACGGAACCGTATGGAACGCAGGTGGGGCAACGCCCCTCTATAACCAGAAGGCAACCCCGGAAGAATTTGCAAGGATTTGCGGTGGGACAATCTCGGGCATTGTATCCATCAGCTCCATTTCTGGCGGCGGTGTAGGCCCCGCAAGAAAGCGCAAACTTACGCCCGCCGAACAGGATAAGGTGTTTGCTGCCTACCAGAAGGAACGAGGCATTGCAGAAAGCATCAAGAACCAACAGCGCAGGACCGTCATGGAAGCCTTGCAGAACCAAGCGGCAGAGATGGCGGCAAACGGCGTGTATGATGAGAATGCCTATATCCACCTTGCTGACGGTTACAAGGGTACAGATATGTACGCCGATGCAGTAAGGGCCGTATCTGGTTGGGCAGGGCACGGCGCAAGCATTGCAGGTGTTTCCCGTCGTGGACACAGTAGTGGCGGTGGTTCATCCGCAAATGATGCCTATGCGGCGTTCATCGAACAGATGCAGGATGGAAGCATGAACGAAACGGAAGTAAGGGCCATGCTTACGGCGTCCGACGTATCTCCTGATAGCGCCCTAGGCAAGAAGGCCCTTGCCACGAACCGCTACATCCTTTCTGGCGGCAGCAATGTCATCAATCAGCTGAAATTAAAGTGGGAAAACAGCGGACACAATACGGGTGACTTCAACAAGGCCCTTCCATATCTGATGAACTACATTAGCGGTGAGAAGGAAGCGGGGAAAAAACCTTCCTTTGGGGATATGTGGGCCGCTCTTCTTGACGGCGAACAGCCCGTGACCTACCGTACATCAAGCGGGGTAAAGATGCTCAAGAAAAATCAGATCTTCAACAGCACAGGGGCCTACAGTTGGAACCCAGATACGGGAGAAACGTGGCAGGAAGGGCATGACCTTCCCACGATCTTCACAGGAGATGACATGGACGAATATGCAGGCGGCATTGACGCAGAGGAGGAAGATTGATGGCTAAAACGATATATCCAGATGCGGAAACGATTCGTAGGGCGGCGAACAGGGCGAAGGCTACCGCCGTCGATGGCCGCTTTACTGATGACTTCATCAACGCAAGGACCTACGACCCGTACGATCCGCCGGAATCCATGAAGCAGGTGAAAAACAATACGGACACGGTGACCACGATGGTGGACCAGTCCTACCTTGCCCCGGCCATGAACGATTACAACGATGACGGGGGATTTGCCCCCGCCATCGGGCCCTTGAAGGAATTTGCAAAAAACTTCACGGACGGGGACACGCAGACCATGACGGAGCAGTCATACCTTTGGACACAGGACCCCGATGCCCCGACGGCAAACGAATCCTTGAACACCATTGGCAAGGCTATCCAACCTACCCTTGATGCAGCCATTCGTTCCACGACGCTCTACAACAACATCCAATACAACTATGACACGGAGGATAAATACATTCAGGCTAGGCGTATGGGAACGATGTTTGGGAAGTCACCGGACTACTTCCTTGCCGACCGTGAAGCCTATGTACGGGCGGCCCAGATGCTTGCAGGCTACGATATGGATGATCGTGTTGCCCCTGACATTGACCGCAACGATCCCGTGGCGTTCGGGAAATACCTGAACGAGCATTATCCAATCCTTGCAAGCGCCGATGCCGCAACGTTTGCCGTTGCCCTCGAAAACGCAAAGGACGTGAAGAGCGTCCAGGGAATCGGTGAAGCCTTGAGCATTGCAAAGGAAATGTTTTTCATCCAAGAGGAATCCATGGACATCGCAAGGCGCCACTTCAAAGGTGAAGGTGGGGATTACCTTACGGACACGGAACAGGACCGCAGGGTGTGGCTGAACCACAGATTACAGGAACTCAAGGATAAAATCCCGAACTTTTTCGATTCCATGGGGCTTAACGTCCTCACGAACACAGCTGTTCAGTTAGGCGGTATGGGCCTTGATATGGGGGTTGGGGCAGCAGCGGGCGCTGTTGCGGGGGCCGCTACGTTCGGTGTCACGAAGAATATGGGCGCTGCTAAAGCGGTGGGAAGCTCCGTCATGAAGTGGGGTTCTGCTGCTTCCATGTTTTACCGTCAAGTAGGGGATAAATACCTTGAATACAGCGCCATGCAGGCAAGCAATGGGAAGCCCCTCTATACCCCTGATGAGGCTCGTGTGGCAGCCGCTATTGAAACGGGAATTGAAACGGGGATTGAGTTCTGGAACTATGATGAAATCATGGGCGCCCTCTCTGGTGGCGGGCGCCGTGCCATCATGGACATCGTGAAGGAAAACAAAGGAAACCGTGATGCCATCATGGGTGGTCTTAAAGGCGTGCTCAAGGGGCAGCTTAAGAGTTGGATCCCCCGCATGAAGGAGGAAGTCGTAGAGGAAGGACTTCAATCTGCTGCAAGCGACGCCTTTCATAATGCCCTCCTTGCCCTTCGTCCCTCTAGCAAGGAACGAGCCTTCACGGTTGGGGAGATCGTTGGCAATGCAGGGGGCGCCATGCTTGAAGCGGCTCCTTCCGTTATGGGGATGGTCGCTATCGGCGACGCGGCTTCAAACTTTGGAAGCGTGCGGAAACTTGCAGGCATTGCAAGACTCAACAGTGAACTTGATATGGAACAGGTGTCCAATGCCTTCACTTTTTCCACGTTAAACGCCTTAAAAGAAGATATTAAAACAAATAACCTGTTTAAGAAGGACCCTGAGCTTTACAAGGAAACCGTCAAGGAGGCCGTGAAGGATTCCGGCATGGAAAAGGTCTATGTGGATACGGAGATGCTGCTCAAGGAAGAAGGTGGCGAACAGCTCCTCAATGATTTGGGCAAGGAAGCAGGATACACGGCTGATGAATTGCAGAACATCAAGGATACGAACGCCGACCTTGAAGTACCGACCGAGGTGTATTGTCAAGTGGCACTCCCGTCCAACCTTGCTGATAAGGCCATTGACCTTACGACAAGCGATCCTAGGCACAACAGTCCCGCCCGCATCAAGGAAACGACGGAACGGATTCAGCGGACCATTGTCGAACTGTCCGAACGGGATGACAAGCAGCTGGCGGGCGTCATTGATAACATCGTTGATAGCCACTTCAAGGCCGACGACACGGAGGCCCGTGCCCTTGCTTCCGAAATCGTTGCCGCAAACCCAACTGACGTCCATAAGGAAATAGTCCGGCGCAGGAAGGAACTTAAGGCCCAATGGGATGCAATGATAGAACCTGAGATCGAGAACATCGAACGGGCGAACAAGAACCCTTCTGGTGGGATGCTCATGCCGAACGACGATCCGACTATCTTGAACGACTATGAAAAACAGATCCGTGTCCCCTATCGTACGGAACAATGGAAGAAGGCATTTGGCAAGGAAAGCCTCCGAAAGTGGCAATACGTTGATCTTGCTTATGCGACGCTGACGAATGACACGAATATGATCCCTTTTGACCTCCCTGGCAGTGCTGTTGAATGGAAGCTCTATGCCGACAAACTCACGGACGAAGAAATGGCCAATATTGAAGTCATGCACGCAGAAAACAAGAAGAAACTTGATGCCATTTCTGATGGAATTGAACTCCTTAACCGTGTGGATGATGCGCTGCAGGATGTCGATATGACGGAAACGGAAGCAACAAGGGGCATGGACAAGGATACGTACGCTGTCTATCGTAGTACTTACGAAGTACTGATGCAGGGCAATAAAGAAGTACAGAAATCTGCAAGACAGAGTGCCATCATCTTCGCTCGGATGTGTGCAAGGTTGGCACACGAAATGGCGGAACAGGGGGCTTTAGAAGGCACCCCCCTTCAGGTGGCTAGGATGCTGACCATTGACCCGAACGCTAAAACGGCAGGGGAAGGACATAACCAAGTGGCATGGCATGGCAGTCCTTTTGACTTCGATTCCTTCGACCTTGGAAAAATTGGTGCAGGGGAAGGAAATCAGGCTCACGGGTGGGGCCTGTACTTTGCGAAGAACAAAAAAATCTCCGAAGCGTATAAATCTGTATTTGGGTATAAGGGGTTGTCGATCAATATTGATGACAAGCATTATACCCAAAATGAAGAGGGGGATTTTGTAGAAAATAATAAAGAAGTAGAGTACGGAAGCCCTCTTAGCTATGCCTTAAACCAGCTCATAGCCAGTGAAGGTGACAAAAAGGCGGCTATAAAAGAATTACGTGATAATGCTAAGCGACGGGAAAATAGCGAAATCGAAAGCGCAAAAACACAGAGTGAAGCATTCTTAAAAGCAGCTGATTTGCTTGAAAAAGCCAAAAATGTCAACACGCTTACTGGCGGAAAGTTGTATCAAGTCGAAGTTCCAGAAAATGATGTTTTGCTGGATGAACAAAAGCCTTTTTCTGAACAGCCGGAAAAGGTGAAGCGTGGGATTGAACAGGCTTTTAAATCCGTCGATGATAACTTAAAAGAGAACTTTGTGAAACGGGTTCTTGATTACAACGATGAAGGCGACGTGCTGGGCAAAAACTATGTGTTCTATGAATACAAGGCAGAACACCAGAATGAGGACGGAACAGTCAACTACGCTGACTTTTTCAAAGAACTTGACAAGAAAGATTACGACGTTGATGGGCAAGCGATTTACGACGGGTTTAGCAGTGTTGGTGCTAATTTCGTAAATGGTTTCAATGATGAGAACGCTAGCAAGCTTTTAAATAAGTACGGCATTAAGGGCATTACTTATGAAGGTCGAGAGGATAGTCGCTGTTTCGTTGTCTTTGATGATAAAGCAGTCAAGATTATTGATAAATATTATCAAGACGTCAAAACCGACATCTTAGGCGCAACGACGGTTGACGGGCGCCTTATTAGCCTCCTTCCAAAGGCTGATGCTTCGACGTTCATCCACGAATCTGCCCATTGGTACCTCATTACCATGGAAAAATTGGCGAAAAACAAGAAAGCAACAAAACAGTTCAAGGCTGACTATCAACGGATTCGAAGCTGGACGAAGACCAAGGGGTTCAAAATCCAGAAGGAAGGTCACGAAAAATTCGCCCGTGGCTTTGAGGCATACCTCAGAAGTGGCAAGGCCCCGACGGCTGCACTGAACGGCGTGTTTGCCCGGTTTAAACAGTGGCTTTCCAAGATTTATTCTGATTTCAAGGCTCTTGGTGGCAAGCCTTCTCCTACCGTAGCCCGTGTGTTTGATCGTATGATTGCAACGGATGAGGAAATCGAAATCCAACTCAAGGAGGAAGGAATTAACGATTTTGTGAGGGCGGGCGGCTATAAAAGCGCCAGTGCAAACGTCAAGAAGCGCTGGAAGCAATGGGCGACTGCTACCCGTGAGGAAGCAAAGGCCAAGGTCATGCAGAAGGTCATGGCCGATATCGCTGAAGAAGACGCTACTGACAGAAATGAAATCGTAAAGGGATTCGCGGATGCAACGAGGGAAGACCTTGCCGCAAGCCCGTTGTGGCAGGCCCATGATGCCATCAAGGCGGCGGGCGGGGACCTAAGCGTATTGCAGTACTATAACTTCACGCCGGACGAATATGAAGCGGCAGTGAAGGAGGCAGGCGGATCCCTTGATGCGGCCCTTGCTACGGAAGTAGAAAAGTTCAAGAAGGACCTCTATGCGGACCGGATGGATCCCAAGGCCATTGAGGAAATGGCAAGTGAAGCCATCAAGAAGTCCAAATACCAAGAGATGCTCCATGAGCTTGAATATCAGGCCATTGCTGCAACAGCTATTGAAGCAGTCGAGGGACCCAAGGCAACGGAACGCCAGAAAACGGGGATGAAGATTGTACGGGACCTTGTGCTTGGAAGCATTGCAGAACGCCGTGAAGCAGCACGCAACGCCCTTGCGGGGCTTCCTCTCAGGCAGTCTTCTAACGTCGCCTTGTGGACCCGAAAATTGGGCCAGAAGCAAAATGAAGTCTACAAGCTGATGGCAGATGAGAACTGGGAAGGCGCCAAGGATGCCAAAGCGGAACAATTGATGTATGCCGCCATGGTAACCGAGGTTGGCGCCATCAAGGAAGCAACGCTCAAGACGGTTGAGGAAGTCAAGGACAATCTTGCCCGCATCCAAAAGGGTACGCACAGGATGCCCATTCAGGCCCGTTACTGGTATGAACATATAGCGTTTGTCCTGGGAATCAAGAAAAGGGATGCCGTTGAGCCTGGCGAAGGTGTGAAGCCCCTTGCCCAAGCGTTCGCCGAACTCCTTGATGACGGGGGCCTCGATGAAAAGCCCGCCGTTGACGTGCCGCAATGGCTTATCCAGTTATCGGCGGCACAAGGGAACGTAGGGCTTGATAGCTTGACGCAAGATGAGTTCGACAAGGCCACGACGCTCATGGACTCCTTGTATAAGATGTCCGCACGCCGTGAGAATCTCTACGTCGTGAATGATGGGGCAAAACTCAAGGATGTTGTCGACGAACTTTGTGAGCATATGGACGTGGTTCCTGAACTCAAAAAGACACCTGTGGACAGGAATACGATTCCCGACAAGGTCGTTAGGCAGGTGCGCAATGCGGCCGAGTTCTTCGGGAACGCCTTTGGGACACTCGTCACGCCTGCCACGATCATGCAACGCATGGACGGGTACGCCGATGCATTGGGCCATGGCAAGACAGGACGAGCAACAAAATGGCTGTATGACAGCGTGCAGAAAGCAGCGAACAAGGAAATTGTACTAAATGCCGAGTTTGCAAGGAAACTTGATTCCATTTTCAGCTCCTACACGTCTGGGGAATTTAGCGACGTTCGTAACAAGCGGGCATATAAGTTCGGCGAACGGCTTGTGACCAAGGAAGAATTGATGGTTCTTGCGCTCTATTGCGGAACGGAAAAATCCTATATGCGTATCCTTGACAATGAAAAATTGTCCGACGATGAACCTAGTGTGCTTCGTGAGGTCCGTGAGGAAGCTGATATTTTCGCCCGTCGTGACAGGGTGGAACGGGAGCTTTACAAAGCCCTTGCACAGCTTGACAGGAAGGACCTTGAAACGGTCGAAAAAATCTGGGACCTGATGGGCGAACACTTTGACGAGGAATCAGACATCATGGAACGGACGACGGGGATTCCCTTGAAGAAGGACCGCACAATCAAGGTCAAAGTGACGACAAGGGATGGGAGCCAGTATGAACTTAAGGGTGGCTATTTCCCTATCGTGTACGATGTCGAACAGTCCGTTGCGGCGGCTGACATGGAAACGCAGGACGCCCTGAACAGCATGGCACCCGGGACCAAGCGCATGGGGCAAGGTAAAGGGTTCACAAAGGCCCGTGCCGATCGTGTTACGGGGCGCCCCCTTGCCCTCACGTTCGACACCATCAGCCGCAAGGGCGGGGAAATGCTCCATTATGTGGCGTTTAGGGAAACGGCCCTTGACGTGTCCCGTATTATCAACAACAAGAAGTTTGCGGCAACGGTGAAGGATCTCATGGGGATGCAGGCATATAAGACGCTGCAGAACTGGGCTGCTGACATCTGGGCCCCGCCAAAGCCTGACAGGGACCCCCTCGGGATGATGATGCGGAGCATGAGAACGAGGACCACAACAGCCATCCTAGCCTACCGTGTTTCCACGATGCTCCTGAACTTCACAAACATCCCCGTAGCCATGACCTATATGGGAGCGGGGGAATTTGTCCATGCCATGGGCGACTTCTGGCAGGCGCCGAGAAAGAACCTTGACCTCGTAAACGGGATGAGCCCTTTCATGGCTGAACGGAGCGAACACCTTGATGCCAACATTCGTGAAGCGATCACGACGGCGAAACTTGAACCTGGTCCCGCCAAGATGAGGGACACGATTCAAAAGAATGGATTCAAGCTGATCGGGGCAACTGATAATATGTTCGCATACCCGCTGTGGCTTGCTGCCTACAAGCGTGTCTTAAACGAAAAACTGCAGGAAGGCATTGCCGTTGAGAAAGCGCAGGAAGCTGCCATTGCAGAAAGTGATAGGGCCGTTATCAAGGTAATTGGGAGCGGTGACATCAAAGATCTTTCCCCCGCCCAGAAGGGTGGTGAAATGGCAAAGGCCCTCACAATGTTCTACACCTTCCAGAATGCTCTCTATAACCTCATGGCCAATAAATACTATGCGGCAAAAAATGCTGCACTCAAGAAGTACGGCAGAACCACTAAATTGTGGTGGCTCAAGAAAGAGGCCATCATCCCGATGGGGCATTATTTCCTCCTGACCATCATGGGCGGCGCAATGGTTGATACGGCTATCCGTACGGCTATGGAATCCGTTGGTGGCAGTGACGACGACAAGGAAGGGTTTGCAAAAAAATATGCGCAAACGGTCCTTGAAGCTACGACGGCAACAGTCCCCGTGGTCCGTGATTTGTCCAGGGCATTCATTAGCATGGTCCTTGACCCCAAGGCCAAATATAAGCAGAACGTGCGGGCGACAAGCGCCTTTGACCTTCTGAACCGCCTTGTAAAGGGTGTATCCACGGGGGTTGATTGGTGGCAGGGAAATAAGCAACGTTCCGACCTCCTACGTGATACGGGAAAGCTTATAGGATTCCTTGGTATGCCTGACGTGCTGATTGACGGGGCAAGCGTGGCCTTGCAATACTTTGAGTCCAAGGAGTCAGAACGGGACGTGGGTGAACTCATTAGGGCTATCATCCTTGACCGTAAGATGCCGAAACCAAAGAAGGAGCCAAAAGACCCGTTCAAGGCACAGCGTCAGAAAATGCGGCAGAAAATCAGGAAGAATCAATGATAGACTAGAGTAAGATACGGGCCGACGGATGTCGGCCCTCATGATACGAAAGGAGCAGGAATATGAAGTTTGACCAAAAAAGTAAACTCCTGACCATGATCCGTGGTGACTCTGGTACCCTCACGGTTTCCATCGTGAACAGCCAAGGAGAGGAAGCAGAGGCCCCTGAAATGGTTCTTTCCATCAGGAAGCGACTTGAGTCCAAGGAATATGCCTTGCAGGTCCCATATGATGCAGAAACAAAAGCGTTCACTTTTGAACACAAGGACACGGCGGAACTCAAGCCGGGGAATTACGTTTGGGATATTGAGTGTAGAAAGGACGGCAGGGTAACGACGCTTGGCCCGTTTACTTGTAAGGTTGTCGGAGATGTAACAAGGGAGGTAGTGTAATGGCTGATATTGTGCTTGGCGTCCCCACGACGGGGAAAGGGGAATCCTTAACCATGACGCTGACGCCGTGCGCTGATATTGTGCTTGGCGTCCCCACGACGGGGAAAGGGGTTTTAGGTCCCCGTGGGCCCGAGGGCAGGGATGCGTACAGCGTTGCCGTAAAGAATGGCTTTAGTGGCAGTGAAGAGGAATGGCTTAAGTCACTCAAGGGCGAACAAGGTCCAAAGGGTGACGAAGGTCCACAGGGACCAATGGGACCACAAGGTCCTAAAGGTGACAAGGGCGATACGGGCAAACGAGGCCCCCAAGGTGTGGCAGGACCACAGGGACCACAGGGTCCTGAAGGTGAACGGGGAAGGGACGGCGCCAACGGTCAAGACGGACTTAACGGTGTGAATGGTTTGAGTGCCTACGAGATTGCACTTAAGAATGGATTCGTCGGCACCGAGAAGCAATGGATTCAGTACTTGGCGCAAAACAAATCCTTGATTGACTCCATTGCTGATACCTATGTGACGAAGAAGGAAAAGGAAGCCCTTGCCACCGAGGTCACCACGATGAAGGAAGCCCTTGCCACCGAGGTCACCACGATGGCCCTCACCGTCACGGGTGAAACTTCCGTACCCACGGCGAACGAGGGAAACAGCTCCAAGGCCATCGCAAACACGGAATTTGTCCAGAAGTCCATTGAGAAGGTCGTCGGAGCGGCCCCAGCGGCGTTAGATACCTTGCAAGAAATTGGCAAGGCCCTCAATAACGATGCTGATTTTGCAGGGACCATGACGAAGGAACTGGCAAAAAAAGAAAATAAAACCGATGCCGATGCCGCCCACGCCTTAATCCTGCAGGAAGCACAGGCCATGATGACGGCTTTCTACGCCAGCCTGTCTGGCACCGTCCTCCCCACAACCGCCCACGTCGGCCAGTCCTTTACCCTTGACCGTGGAGATGTGTCGGACGGATATGAACGGTTCGTAAAATACGTCTGCACGGCCGTTAACGGCGGCGTCCCGACGTGGACCACGGAATTTTTACTTGACCCCGCCCACGCCGTCAGCACAGTGCTATGGACGGGAACCATTGCGACGAACCCCGGGACCGTCTACGGAGGCACCTGGGAAGCCTTGCCCGCAGGATACACTTTAATCTCTCAAGGCCAAGGCACGGACCAGTTTGGCAGTTTTGAGTACGTTGCAGGCCAGAAATACGGCGAAAGAATGCACCAACTCACTGCCGATGAAATGCCAAAAATTAAAGGTAGCGTTTCGTCTTTACTGAGATGGAACACTGGTAAAGTTCAAAGTGGCGTTTTGAAGGCCGTAGAAGGAACATCAAAATTCCCTTCATCGTCGTCTGAAAACGTCTCAAACACCACCGTTTCTATCGAGTTTGGCAAGGACGTCGCCCACGAAAACCTGCCTCCGATGGTTGCGGCCTATGGGTGGAAAAGAGTAGCTTAACGGCCCACCGATGAACTGCCTAAATTCACGCCAACATTTGATGGTGGTGGGACTGCATTGGTGGGCTATAACAAAAAGCATACAGACACTACGGCTGGTTTTGCTAGCGGGGGATTGTGGGCTGAGACACCTAAAACACTGGTTGTCCCCTTTAACTCTATCGGTAATAATATTCCTCACAACAACATCCAGCCATCTGTAGCATCATACTGCTGGAAGCGCACGGCCTAAGCTGTCCTGCGCCAGCCATAACAGGCGATGGATGGGGGTAGGGTGTTGTGGGGCTGATTGTTGCCGAACTCGAGGTGCAAAACATCGGTATTATCCGTGGCTTGCTTGCTGCTTGCGACAACGCTTACTACCCATTTCCCGCCACTATGTCGCAAAGCTGAAAAGACACCAGAATCCGATAGACTATCGTTTTTGTTGCCCATGATATTTGACGCCCCATCAAGTAGGCGGAACTGGGCGTCGCCTGTAATCTTAGGCAACTCAATCGGTGGCACTATGCGGTTCTCTTCCACCCGTAAGCAGCTATCACGGGTGGTATGTTTCCGTGGGGTTGGTTCCCACCGGTTGCCCCCACGTTTCCGGTTTGCCATTTTATCACGCTTTGATGGTCAATCAGGCCCCATGATTCAGTCCCAGTGTTGCTATTACGGTTTAGCGTATGGCTATGACTAGGCATTTCATCGGTGGATACCTGGAAAAGCAATTTGACACCATTTTGTTCCATTTTATGTCATTGACAAGGACGCAACAGTACCACGTTAAGCACAAGTCAAATACCTTTTCCAGCGGCTTATGATAATGCTGTGCGGACGATTGCCGAAAAAAGAAAAGCCCTGGTTACTCACAAAATATCCACTGCTTTTCTGAGCTCGGACAAGGTTTTATGTGTGTATACGGCTTTCGTCACCCCTTTTCTGGCGTGTCCCAGAATCATCTGGCACGCCGTATCACTGGCGCCCGTGGAATCAAGCATGGATGCGCAGGTATGACGGCATTCGTGCGGGGTGTGGTGCATTTTTAAAGCCTTCATGACCTTATCAAACCGTCGGCGAAACTGCTCGTAGTCCATGCCGATGCCACCACGGGCCTTTAAAGATTCGACGAACGGAAGGACCTTTCTTGCAACGGGGACCTTGCGCACGCCCGCCGCTGTCTTGCTGTGCTTGATGTCTAGGTATCGATCACGAATCTTGATGTTGGCAGGGCGAAGGGCAAGGAGTTCACCGACTCGTAGGCCCGTATAAATGAGGATTAACACGGCCTGAACGTCGGGATCATCAGCCGCCTTCCATAGCCTATTGATTTCTCGGACCGTGAAAGGACGCTTGACGTGTACGAGGATGTGGGGCTTGATTTCAACGAACCTCGAATAGTCGACGGCCACAAGGTCCCGTTTCATGGCCCACTTATACAGTTGACTGAGTAAAACACGGGCCTTCTTCTGAGTGGCGTAGCCCGCTTCAATGCCGTCCATAGCGGCCTGTAGGTCCTCGTATCGTAGTGATTCCATGGGCCTATCATGGAGCGGGGAAAGATGCCTATAACTGCTTATATAGGCGGCAACGCTTGATTTAGACAGGCTTTCAAAGTGGCGTTTTGACCACTTTTCGTAGCACTGGGAGAACGTTTCGGATTGACCGCCATTCAACTTCAAAAGAAAGGAGAGTGCTTCAATATGGGAAGAAAAATACCCTACTGCCTTTTGTTTTCCGTCAACTGTCTTCTTGACCACGAAGGGCCGCCGCCTGTTCCCACTTAGTCGGTAGACTGTCCCAAAACCGTTAGGTAGCTTCATATAAATCACCTCGAAGGAGAACGTATCATGAATCTGACATTAAGTGAAGCCATTGCCCTCCTGACCTTCACGGGCGGGATTCTGCTGTGGGTCATTCACAGTATGATTGAGCCTCTCAAGGTCCTTTTGGATAGGACCGTGCAGGCCCTGAACCGCTTGGACACGACATTAAAAGAAGAAAGGGAAAGGCGGGAGGCTATTGGGCTTAGGCTCCAAGCTGTAGATAGCAGAAGTAAGTCTAATAGCCACCGTCTGGATGTATTAGAGGAGCAGCAGCGAAAATGTTTGACCGGCTAAAAAATACGGTCAGCCGCTTGAAGGTGACCGTCAGGAGCAAGACCTATATCGTGATTGTGGCAGGGCTGTCGGCCTTGCCCATCACATTGGTCCTGTATGCATGGTTATATACATGGATTACAGGGAGCCGTGACCCATGGTTAATCTCCATGCAGGACCAGTTATTGAAAATTATTGACCACATCATGGCCCCCGCTGTCGTGGCGGGCGTCGTTGCCTACGGGGCAAAGCTCGTTGACAAGGACGGCGACGGCGTGCCAGATGACTTTGAAAGGAAGGATGATTAATGCTCAAACCCACATTCATTGACTATGGATTATGGTTTCGACCGTTGCAGGAACGGGGCGCTACGGATTTGGTCGTCATCCATCACACGGGAAATCCTACCGATGATGATTTAAGCGCCGAGGAAATCCATGAATCCCATCTTGCGCAGGGATGGGCAGGAATTGGCTATCACTTTGTAATCCGCAAGGATGGGACCATCGAACTTGGTCGCCCAGTGGACACAGTAGGAGCGCACGCCTACGGTTACAATAGCCGTTCCATCGGGATTCATGTTTGCGGTAACTTTGAAGTCGGAGAACCGACGCCCGAACAGATTGAATCCTGCTCCATTCTCGTTGCGTGGTTGGCGGATGAATACGGCATTGACATTGACACGGATACCGTAGTCGGACACCGTGACTTAATGGCAACCGCTTGTCCGGGTGACAACCTGTATAGCCAGCTACAGACTATCCGTGGCAAGGCGATATGGTATCAACAGCACTACGACGAGGACGGGCAGTACCATGATTAGGCTTCAAACAAGCATACGAATTAAGTTTTTCGCCTACACTATCGTATGCTTCGTTATCGGCTTTCTGGCGGGTTTTAGCTGGCGTGCAATAAATCACAAGTGTCCCACGCCTAAAGCCGTTCAAAACGAAAGTGTGACAGCAAAAACCAAGACAAAAACGAAAACTGTAGTTCGTTACGTACCAAAGGAGTCACCCAAGGACGCTGACGTTGATGTGACGATTCCAAAGCAGACTTTAACAGTCAAAGTCAATGGAAAAGAACAAACTTTCCAAAAATCAGACAACGAGAAGTACGTTCTTGATAAAAATAAAATAGCCCTGGAACAATCCTCCAAGGCAAGCATTGATATTAAAGTTCCCACCATTGACAATACCCGCCGTTGGGAGCTTGGCGTAGGCGTAGACAAGCACGGACAGCCCGCTGGCATGGTTGGCTTTCCTATTAAGTCTAACGTCGGAGGCTGGGTGGCTGGCAGTAAAGGGACCATTATGGGCGGCGTGAAGGTGCTTTTTTAGACATAAAAAATCCCCGCAAGCAAGCATTAAAGCCTGTTTGCGGGGATTTTTCCCCTTTTTCGTATGGTAAAGGAGGTATTTTCTACAAGAGGGGGAAGAAAGGGGGAATGAATCCCGCCATGGTATGTTACGCTTTGTCGCTTCCTAGACCTTCAAAGCTAGGTTTTATCAGCGTTTTCGCTACGATCCACTATATTCCATTTCAATAAAATAAATGGCGGATGGGGTGGGATTCGAACCCACGATACCTTGCGGTATACTTGATTTCGAGTCAAGCACCTTCGACCACTCGGACACCCATCCGCAGACTAGGCTATTATATCATATTAACGGCGCCGTGTAAAAAATTCCTGCAAAATTTTTTTACAGCGCTCTGCTTCGATACCGGCTTTGATGATGGTATTTGCATGGAGACTGGGGTGGAGGGGAATCTGGAAGAGGCTCCCACAGGCTCCGGCTACGCTGTCGCTCGCCCCAAAGACAACGCGTCCGATCCGGGCATTATAGATGGCACCGGCGCACATGGGGCAGGGTTCCATGGTCACATAAAGGGTGGAGTCAGCTAGGCGCCAGCGCCGGAGCTTTTCACAGGCTTCCCGGATGACAAGGATTTCTGCATGGGCCGTGGCATCATGCGCTCTTTCCCGTCGGTTATGGTTCCGGGCAATGACGCGTCCATCCTGGACGAGAATGGCCCCTACGGGAATTTCCCCTTCAAGAGCGGCCAAGGCTGCTTCCTTCAGGGCTTCTTCCATATACATCTTTTCTTCGTCTGTTGCAAGCTCCATGGTAGGATTCCTATTCTTTCCGGGTCAGCTGCAGCAGGTCATAGGGCGTTTCCTGATAGACCATATTGACCCAATTGGTGTAAAACAGGTGAGCATAGCTGCACCACTTGAAGCAGGGCTGCTCACTGCTGTCATTGTCGGGATAGTAAAATTTCGGCTGCTCCGGGTCAAGGCCCTTGTTTTTGTCACGGATGAATTCATCCTGCAGGGAATTTCGGTCATATTCAAAATGGCCCATGACAAAGATATGGCGCATGTCGCTCGTACTGCAGATGTTGATGCCGTTTTCGGCGCTGCGGCTCAACACTTCAAGGCGCGGGTCAGCGTCGATCTTATTGTCATCGACACGGGTATAACGCGATTGGGGAATGAAGTAGCGGTCATCAAAGCCGCGCAGGAGCGGATGGAAGTTTGTCGTAAGTCCATAGGGATAGATGCCGTAGAGCTTTTTGGGGAGCATGATCTTTGGTATATTGTAGTAATAGTATAACCCAGCTTGGGCGCCCCAACAATAGTGGAGAACAGAAAAGACATGGCTCCGGGCCCACTCAAAGTACTGGACAAGTTCAGGCCAGTATTCAACATCTTCAAAGTCAATCTTTTCGACTGGTGCGCCGGTGATGATGAAGCCATCATAATAGCGGTCCTTGATGTCATTCCATTCAAGATAGACTCGGTCTAAATAGGAATTATCCGTGTGCGTACTGACGCGGGACACAGGGCGGCAGAAATCAATCTCGATTTGGATAGGGGAGTTGCCCAATAGGCGCAGGAGCTGCAGTTCCGTCGGCTTTTTAAGGGGCATGAGGTTAAGAATCAGGATCTTCAAGGGCCGGATATCCTGCGTCATGGCACGGTCTTTTCCAATGGTGACGATTCCTTCTTCACGGAGACGGTTTACAGCGGACAGGCCGCCGTCAATTTTAATGGGCATGACAAAAACTCCTTTCCTGCAATAAAAAAAGCCTTCCTCCCTGCAGGGACGAAAGCATCGTGGTACCACCCAGCTTTACCTTGCCCTTGGGCAAGGTCTCTTGGAAACGCGGCCAAAGCCGGATTCCCCAGTGCAATAACGGGCACACCCGTACGGCCTACTGTGATTTCAGCCAATCAGCTCCAGGACCATCTTCCTTTTCTCATCTGCACTCCCTTTCACCGGTGCGGGAGTTCTCTGGAACCAGACAATAAAAAGTACTCTTCCTTTCATCGCATTTTACTATGAAATTGAAAAAATTTTAGCATGCATGGAAAGGTCCGTCAAGGAGCAAGGGGAGAAATTCCGTAGGAAAAGGATATCTTGTACAATCTGTTACAAAGTCATCTTGAATAGACCTGAAAGAAGCAAGGCCCCCTTGGAATTTTCGTTGCCAAACAAAAAGGGAAAGAGTATGATAAAGGCGTATAGCCCTTTTCTAAAAAAGGGCCGGGGAACAATTCCCGTAAATTTTAAGGAAACGGTGGCGTTTTATGAGAGCGAGGAATGTTTGGGCCGAAGTCGATCTGTCGGCCATTGCCCATAACGTACAGGTCACGCGCAAAGTCCTCAAACCGGGGACAAAAATCTGCGCGGTTGTCAAAGCTGATGCCTATGGCCACGGAGCCGTGCCCGTTGCAACGGCAGCCCTGGCGGCAGGCGTCAATTATCTGGCGGTGTCCATGACACAGGAAGCCCTGGAGCTTCGCGAAGCTGGTATCATGGCGCCTATCCTCATTTTGGGGACCATGACGGAAGAACATGAAAAGGCCCTTGTGGACTATAACATCACCCAAACGGTCTATGATCTTGCCGTGGCCCAGGAGCTTTCGGCAGCAGCCCTGCAGGAAAACAAGGTGGCCAAGGTCCACCTGGCTGTCGATACGGGGATGAACCGGATCGGCTGCCGTCCTGAAGAAGCGGCCGATCTTGCTGAGGCCATCAGCAAGCTGCCCCATGTGGAGCTTGAAGGGATGTTTTCCCATTTTGCCAGCGCCGATGAAATGGATAAAAGTTTTGCTGAAAGCCAATATCGAAAATTCATGGAAGCTGACCGCGCTATCAAGGACCGAGGCATCCAGATTCCCTTGGTCCACATCGATAACAGCGCTGGTATCACGGAGATGAAGCATACAGAATGTGACATGGTCCGTCAGGGCATCACCCTTTATGGACTGTGGCCATCGGACGACGTAGAACGCTGTCTTGACCTAAAACCGGCCCTCAGCCTCAAGGCAGAAGTCGTCTTTGTGAAGGATGTTCCAGCCGGTGAGAAGATCGGTTATGGCTGTACCTACGAGACGAAAGCACCCATGAAGGTAGCTACGATTCCCTTGGGCTATGCTGATGGCTATTCCCGCGCCCTGTCAAACCGTGGCTATATTACGATCCGTGGTTATAAGGCTCCTGTTGTGGGTCGCATCTGTATGGACCAGTTTATGGTTGACGTGACGAATGTGCCGGGTGTCCATAAGGGGGATGAAGCGGTTATCTTTGGACCGGGCGGTGTTTCCCTTGACCAATTGGCTAAGTGGGTGGGAACCATACCCTATGAGCTCATGTGTCTTTTGTCAACGCGCGTTCCCAGAAAGTACACCTACACGTATACCATCAAGCATTACGAAAACAATCGTTTTTAGGAAAAAGGGCGTAAGCCCACTAGGTTCACACACGGGTTCCGCTTCTTTTTCTGCAGAAAGGCGGGCCCTTTTTTGCATCAGGAAGGTAGGAAAGCAGTATGGAGCACTATGAAAAATTAACAGAAAGTACAATTGAAGAACTAAAAGCCATTGTAGGCGAAAAATATGTCCTCACGACGCCGGAGACCCTCGAAACGTATCAAACGGATCAAGAGACAGATTCCCGGTTCTTCCATGTGCCGGAAGCTGTTGCAGCGCCAGGAAGTACGGAAGAAGTGGCGGCCATCATGAAACTTGCCAATAAGCGCCATTTTTCCGTAACACCCCGCTCCGGCGGGACCAGCGTCTCCGACGGAGCCATTGCTGTCTGCGGTGGCATTGTCATGCTCATGGAGCGCATGAACCGCATCTTGGAAGTAAACCCGGATGGTATGTATATGGTTGTCGAAGCTGGGGCTAGGACCCTCGATGTGCAGGAAGCGGCCAAGAAGGAAGGTCTCTTTTATGCCGGTGACCCGTGCAGCGCCGACAGCTGCCTCATTGGCGGCAACCTTGCGACAAACGCCGGTGGCGATAAGGCCGTTCGCTACGGCACGACGCGCAGTCAGGTCCATGCCATCGAAGTGGTCCTGTCCACGGGCGAGATTGCACACCTGGGGGCCCGAACGAAGAAAAATACAACTGGTTTCTGTCTTGATCAGCTCGTTCTTGGGAGCGAAGGGACCCTTGGCGTCATTACAAAAGCAACGCTGAAACTGCTGCCCATTGCCCCCTACCGGTCGGACGTCCTTCTTGTCTTCACAGATCCACGGAAGGCCACGAGCCTTGTTCCCATTCTTTTAAAAGCTGGGCTTGACCCGACGAGTGTTGAATTCATGGATCATGGTTTTGTGCAGGCTTCCAGCGACTATTCAAAGATTCGACTCAGTCATTATGACGACGGCTGCTACGTTATTTTGACCCTCGAAACCTTTGATGAAGATGAGATGGATAAAAAGCTCATAAAGGTCGATGAGCTGGCTCAGGCGCATGGTGCCGTGGAAGTGTCCCTTGCTGATGACCGGGTGTGGACAATCCGCAAAAATTGTCTTGAAGCGACGAGAATCCTAAGCCGCGTCAGTACCAGTGACGATTTTGTCTTTCCGTTGGATAAGATTTCAGATGCCATCATGGATCTGTCGGAACTTGCCGCAACCTATCCTTTCCGCGTCTTTACCTTAGCTCATGCGGGAGATGGGAACCTGCACTTTAATATCCTTAAAGGGGAGCTCAGCGATGAAGCTTGGGAGGAAACCCTTTCATCCTTCCATGAAAAGGCCTATGCCTATGTCTATGCCCATGACGGCCTTCTTTCCGGTGAACATGGAATTGGGGCAAAGAAAGTAGGACAGCTCGAGCGTTTGACGGACCCTGGGCAGATGTTCATGATGACAGCCATCAAGAAGGCCTTGGATCCTTTGGATGTACTCAATCCGGGGAAGGTCATTGCAAGATATTGAGGCCGGCTCAAAAATCGGGCTTATTTGATGCAGGACCTGAGCCACTTGCTTTAGAAAAGGTCGACCTGAGGCAAGGGGCTCACGTTGTAGCGTACGATGGACCGCCTCACGTTTGGGGACAGGATAGTTCAGTTGTGAGTTTAAAAATTGTGGGTTACAACACGAAGGCCTTAAGGTCTTTTCCCCTGCGGTCTTTTCGCACCATGGCATCACAGCATTGCAGGCACCTTTACGTCTTTTGCTTGGCAGCCAGAGCCGGCGTCTCGAGACAGCATTCTGGACTCTTCCTGAATGGATTGCCTGACCGCCATTTTCCCTCCACGGCAAAAAAGTCCCGCTGGGAGACTTTTCGTTTCCCAGCGGGACTTTCCCGTCCTTATTTTCTCGATGGGCCACAGGAACAGGCACTCCTGCGGCACACGAAGCGGTCTGCTTATTGCTGCTTCCTTCCGGACCTGACAAGGTTCACAGGACTTCATTGCGCAGGACCTATCCCTATGGTCCATCCAAAAAATAAAAGCGTACTTAAAAGAAAAGCCGCATGCTGCGGCGGATTCTTAAATGGCGGAGAGTGAGGGATTCGAACCCTCGATACGGTTATCCCGTATACACGCTTTCCAGGCGTGCTCCTTCAACCACTCGGACAACTCTCCAGGTTGAAATGCTTAGGCAAAGCTTTTCAATTGTATGCAGTCTTTAAAAATGACTGCGTGTTTTAGTATAAAGGATATTCATGCCGTTGTCAAGAAATAAGTTGAATTTTTTTGTGGAAACAAGGTATAATACCATGGTACAACAGAGAGAAAGGATGGATTCCATGTCTTACGTCGCATTATATCGTACTTGGAGACCCCAGGATTTTGATGGCCTCGTGGGGCAGGAACACATCAGGAAAGCGCTCACGAACGCACTTGAGTCGGGGCGCATTTCCCATGCTTACCTGTTTACAGGCCCTCGCGGTACGGGTAAGACGAGTACGGCGCGGATCCTTGCTAAGGCCCTGAACTGTGAGAAGGGGCCAACGCCCCATCCTTGCAATACTTGCGATCATTGTCGGGAAATTACGGAAGGTACCAGTGCCGATGTCATTGAAATCGATGCGGCCAGCAACCGCGGAATTGATGAGATCCGGAAGCTTCGGGAACAGGTCCATTTTGCACCTGTTTCCAGCCGTTACAAGGTCTATATTATCGACGAAGTGCATATGATCACGGCAGACGCATTCAATGCCCTGTTAAAGACTCTTGAAGAACCTCCAGAGCATGTCGTATTTATCCTTGCGACAACGGAGCCGCAGAAGATCCCGACGACCATCCATTCCCGGTGTCAGCGTTTTGATTTTCGCCGCGTTACGGTCGACGATATTGCTGCCCACCTGCAAAAAGTAGCAGAAGGCAGCAATATCAATGCGGAACCGGATGCCCTGCGTCTTATGGCCATTCAGGCCGATGGGGGAATGCGCGATGCCGTTGGTCTTCTGGATCAATGCAGTATCATGGCTAATCCTGTGACAGCTGAAACGGTGCGGCAGGTCCTTGGTATTGCCGGGCGCGATACGATGCGGGCCTTGGTAGAGAAAATTGGCCGCCGCGATCTGCCTGCTGCCTTGGATCTCCTCAATCAGCTCATGGACGATGGAAAAGATGTCACCCAGGTCCTGACAGAGCTCCTCGAATATATGCGAGCCCTGCTCCTTTATCAGGCTGATCCGGCGTATCAGGAGATTTACTTGACCGATACAGCGGAAAATCTCAAAACTGTGGAACCGCTTTTTACGCGCAGCCGCATTCTTGCTGCAACAGCGCGTATCCATGAGGCCTCCCTTGATGTGAAGCGTTCCCTGCGGTCAAAGATTGTCGCAGAGATTTGTCTTTATGATCTCTGCCGCGGCGAAGGGGAGAGTCCTGCGGCACTTATGTCCCGCATTGAGACACTTGAAGGGAAAGTCACCCACCTCATGGCAGGCGGTGCTCCAGCCGTATCACCCGCATTTGAGCCGCCAAGGGAAAAAAGGAGCAAGACGCAGGAAGCGGCTTATGCTTCCCCGATGGCAACGGCACCGGACATGCCTTCTGTAACTCAGAAAGAAGCTTCTTTTCCCTCTGCAGAAGGGCCTGCTGCCATTCCTTTGGAAAAACGGCAAGAAGCTTCTTTTGAAAAGCAGGCATCCGCTGTACCGCAGCGAGCGGGCCAGAAAATGGAAGCCGAGGGTGCCTCTTTTACTCCGCCCTTTGAAGAAAAAACGGACGCTCCCCGTCAGCCTTCTGATCTAGCAGGGGCCCAGCGACTCTGGAATGGCGTTCTGCAGGGTCTCAAACAGCGTCATAAGATGGGCTTTTTTGCCTATGCGCGGGAGGCAACTCCCCTTGACTTTGATGGCAAAAGGCTCACGGTGGGGACGGCAACGCAATTGGCCAAGGACCGCCTTGAACGCAATGATCTAAGGGACGAGGTCCTTGCCATCTTAAAGGCGGGGACAGGGCAGAATTTCGAATTTGCGGTCGAACAGGCCAGCGAAAAACAAATGGAAGCGGCAAGGAAAACTGCGCCTCGCGTGGCTTCCCGCCCCCAGCATAAGGCGGCGCCGCCTGCGCCGCCCAAGGAAGCGCCCCTTCCCAAAGAAGACGACGAACTTCCTGAAACCGTCAAACGGGCCATGATGGTCTTTGGCGGAAGCCTTGTAAAAGATGATTCGAATCAATAGGAGGAATGAACAATGTTTAAAGGCGGAATGGGAATGAATGGTATGCAGGGCATGCTGAAAAAAGTCCAGAAGATGCAAAGTGAGATGCTGAAACTCCAGGATGAACTCAAGGAACGCACCGTGGAAGCCACGGCAGGCGGGGAGGCAGTCAAGGTTGTTGTAAATGGCAGCAAGAATGTCGTAAGCCTTGCCATTTCGCCTGAAGCTGTCGATCCAGATGATGTAGAAATGCTCCAAGATCTCATCGTAACAGCTGTCAACGAAGCAATGAAGAAGGTTGATGAAATGACAGAAAAGGAAATGGGCAAAGTAACGGGCGGCATGAAGCTGCCGGGGATGTACTGAGAACACTATGCGCATGATCAAACCTCTGGCCCGGCTTCATGAGCAGCTGCGCAAATTGCCGGGGATTGGCTCCAAATCGGCGCTGCGTCTTTCCTACCACGTCCTTGATATGAAACGAAGCGATGTGGAAGCTCTGGCAGCGGCGCTGGTTGCTGTCAAGGATCAGGTCCATCTCTGTACGTCCTGTTTTAATCTTTGTGAAGGTACACGGTGCGAAATTTGTGAGGATGAAAAGCGGGACCATGGGCTCATCTGTGTCGTTGAAGAACCGCAGGATGTAGCGGCTATGGAACGGACAAAGGGTTTTGAAGGGGTGTACCACGTCCTTCATGGCGTTCTGTCTCCCCTTGATGGCGTGGGCCCTGACCAGCTGAAGATCCGCGAACTCATGCGCCGTTTGCAGGACGGTTCGGTACACGAAGTGATCCTTGCAACCAATTCCGATGTGGAGGGGGAGGCAACAGCAGCCTATCTGGCGAGTCTCATCCGTCCCTTGGGCATCAAGGTCAGCCGCATTGCCCACGGCCTCCCCATGGGTGGGGACCTTGAATATGCCGATGAATTGACGCTTTACAAGGCCCTGGAAAACCGTCGGGAACTTTGATTGTCCCTTAGGATGTGAAGAAAGGCGGTACGTAGTTATGGAAGTTTGGGTGTTTGGCCTTGCGGCCCTTGTCATTCTTCTGATAGTCGTCAATATCTTTTCCCTTTCCCTCAAGCTTTTGTGGAACGGGGTTGTTGGCATGATCCTTCTTTGGCTGTTCAATCTGGTAGGGGGAATTGTCGGTCTGCATCTTGAAATTGGTGCTGTTTCCGCTTTGGTGGCGGGATTCTTTGGAATTCCCGGCGTCATTCTCCTGCTGCTTTATCAGCTCATGGGGCACTAAGCGATGGCATTTAGTAAATCAGAAAATGAAAGGGTACGAATCCTGTGCTATCTTGTGATTGGCGGGACGGCGGCCCTTTTTGAATGGGCCTTGGTGTATTTATTTGCCGTGCGCCTCGGTCTCAATTATCTTTTGTCAACAGGCCTTGCTTATCTTTGTTCCACGGTCTGCCACTATATTGCGACCAATTGCTTTGTTTTTGACAGTGGCGTCCGCTACAGCAGAAAAAAGGAGTTTTCCCTGGTCCTTATTGTATCGACCCTGGGTCTTTTGCTGAACCTTCTTTTGATGCGCCTTTTCGTCGGTGCCCTAGGCGGCAGCGTCATGCCGAGTAAGATCCTTGCATCGGCACTTGTGACCATTTGGAACTATCTATCCAGAAAAAAATGGATCTATTCATAAGACGGCGGCTCCCACAGCTCCCGTCTCACTAAAAAGGGTGGGTTCATGATGTTTCGAAAAAAAGTTGATATCAAGTCATTCAAAAAAGTATATCTCGTCCATAACCACAATGCGGGTAAGCAGACTTTCTTTGCTGCCATGCACCGCAGTGTGGAGCGCCTTGCCGACGAGTTTATCGCGATGTATGGACCGGCTGCCTTTTCCTATTACCGCATCAACACCTTCAACGATGCTCAAATCGTGGCACGTAAGGCCTGCGATGAACAAGTCGATTGGATCATCATTGCTGGCGGCGATGGTACACTGCGCGCCATTTCAGAAGTACTCGTTGAACGGGACTATATGCCCTATGTGAGTATCTACCCTGCTGGTACGGTGAACCTTGTTGCCAAGGAACTGGCCCAGAAAACCGATGCCACAAGTTGGCTCATGCGCGTTGAAAAGGGCATTACGGCTCCAGTCTGGCTAGGAAAGGCCAATGACCGGATTTTTCTGACTGTGGCCGGCATCGGCGTTGATTCCCTCGTCGTCGATATGGTCACGCCCAAAGAAAAAAAGCTTCTTTCAACCCTTGCCTATGTGCGCCAGAGCGGCCTTGTGGCGGGAAATGAAATGCTGCTGCATCCGTGGAAGTATAAGTTTGAGGTTATGATTGACGGTGATGGCGTATGGCGGGCGGCCAGTTCCGTTATCGTCACAAAGAGCCGTTACTATGCAGGCCGTTTCTCTCTTGTTAACGGGGGCTCCTTATCCAATCCTGCACTATATGTCATCTTATTTAAAAAGGACCGTTGTGTCGACTTCCTGCGCTACACAGCGCTCATTGCGGCCGATATGCTCTCCTTGGATAAATCGGTCGAAATCTGTAAGGCCCAGGAGGTCCAGATTCGCTGCAACGTGAAGAACTTTGCGGCCGAATTGGATGGGGATAGCGTAGCAACGTCGCCCCTTTCCATTTCCCTCCTACCGACTCCGCTTAATTTTATTTCCTAGGGAGGCATTGTGAAAAAGAAGCTTGCGCTCATTCTTCCGGCCCTTCTTATTTTGGGTCTGGAATACTTTTTATGCTGGAATGATCTGAAAGCCATTTCGCCTTTTCCTCTGGCTGAATGCTGGTACCGAACTTTGAATCACTTTCTGCGGGATTTTCTGCTTCTTGGGACGGGCTCACTCCTTTATCTTAAGAAGCACCGGATCAAGGATCGGGCCCGGCGCTATTTCCCCGTCGTGGTCATTGGCGTGCTGTATCTTTTGGACGCCCTCTTCATGGTGACCTATGTTGAGCTTGACTGGGGATTTATGACGGTCCTTTCAATTCTTGCCGGTCTTTTTAACAATATCGTTGTCCTTTTGGTAACGGCCATGGTCTATCACCATTACCCCAATCGGGGAATGAAGGCATTTTATTTCCTTGTTTATTTTGTAACAGCCTTCATTATGTTGGGGGATGCAGTCTACTTCTGGAATACGAGCATGCATGTAGAGAGTGTTCTTTTTGAGAACCTCAATTATTATGCGGCCATAGGCGTCCTGTCAACGACGGATTCTTGGAAGCTGGTTCTTGGCGCCCTGCTTCTTATCGTGCTTGCTGCCCTTTTCCGTGTCGATCGCCCCCAGCGACGCAAGCCTAACCTGCCTTGGTCGCTCCTGTGCGTTGCTGTTTTTGCCTTGGGTCTTAACCTGACCTATCTTTTGTGCCGTGAAGGCGTCTATCATGGCCTTGACCTCGTGCCGGGCCTTGATCTTGAAGTGGATTTGGAAAAGAACCGAAAAACGACACGGGATGCTGTGGCATACCCTGTGAACGTGAACTTTTTCCAAAAAGCCTTTTTCAAGACCGATAAGGTTGTTCACGATCCCAGTGAATATAAGAAACGGGAACTGACCGATAAGGATCGTACCATCTTGAAACGTCTGGGCATCCTGCCTAAAACACCAGTCATTGTTCGAGATAAACCTGCTTATGACCGAATTGTCATGATCATCTTTGAGTCCGTCCATCGGGATTATCTCCATTACTATAATCCCGCGATTCCCAAGGAAACGACGCCTTATCTGGACTTGCTTGTCGAAAAGTATCCGCACCTTGACCACTACTACTCATCGGCAGTTCCGACGACACAGGGCCTTAATGCGACATTCCGCAGTCAGCTCATCTATGATGGTGACCTGCCGGGGACCCACCAGCCGTCACTGTTTCGTTCCCTTGAAAAAGCGGGGATTCCGGGGACATTTTTCAGTGCATCAAGCCGCTACTACAATAATGAGTACCGCGAGTATCCAGAACAGTTTGGTATGGCTCACTATTTTGCTAAGGAAGATATTGCCAAAGAAGGCTACTCTGGAGCAAGTGGCTGGGGTTTTCATAACGATGTCATGTATGACAACATGCTGCGCTTTTTAAAGAAAAGCCGCGGTCAGTCATTCCTTGTTGTCACGAAGACCCTTGATATGCACCAACCTTATCCCTATTATGGGATTACTTACGAAAACATGCCTGAGTCCGTGCGAACCCAAGGCACGGTAACCGTGTGCGGCATGTATTGGGTAGATCAGACCGTGAAGCATTTCTTTGAGGAAGCGGAAAAGGAAGGACTCATGGATGATCGGACCCTTTTTGTGATTACAAGCGACCATAATCCCCATTCGGGTGGGGAATATAAGACCCTTGTCCAAAAGCCGCAGGACAAGAAGAGCGTGGCGCCGATTCCTCTTATCTTTGTGAGTAAGAATCTGGAACCGTTGAAAAATCTCGAAAGTACGGATTATGGCAGCCAGGAAGACCTGGCTCCGACGCTCCTTGCGCTCATGGGCGTCCCCGTACCGGAAGAATTCATGGGGAGAAATCTCCTGCAGCCTACGGATCATCCCTATGCCTTGGGCTATTTTGGCGGTAAAGCCTATTACTATTCCGCCGACTTATCCTTTGTTTCCACGTTGGACGAGCCAACACCGGATCGGGAGGAAAAGGACGCCCTGGCAAATTATGTGATGTACAACTATGTGGAGCGGCATCTTAAGTATATGCCTTCCCTTTAAGGCACATACTTCCTCAGCCTGTTATCAATTGGGGAGGAGCCAAGTGGCGGGACCACCCGCCGCCGGTTCCTCCCTTGGTTTATTTGTAAGGAGTGTATGCTGATGCAAGAAAACGTGCCCCCGTCCTTTGGAAGACGGATGAAAAAAATCCTGGAAGTGATGGTGCCAATCCTGATTACCCAGCTTGCCATCACGGGGATGAACCTCGCCGATACAATCATGAGTGGTCACGCGGGCACGGCCGAACTCGCCGGGGTTGCCATCGGAGCCAATATTTGGATGCCTATTTTCACAGGACTCAATGGCATCCTCCAGGCCTTGACTCCGATTGTCGCCAACTACCGCGGTGCAAAAGCCTATGAAAAGATTTCCGGCGCGGTCTTCAGTGGGCTGATGCTTGCCTTGATCCTCAGCGTGAGCATCATCAGCGTGGGTATTCTGCAGCTTGATAAGGTC
>UMHQ01046671.1_pt1 | contig 59056 bp, 46 predicted proteins | sample 1965531 | NCBI WGS metagenome assembly UMHQ01 (sample SAMEA4836098, study PRJEB28245) | human gut metagenome | biome: gut microbiome; material: fecal sample | place: Denmark | collected 2008 | reverse complement strand
GCACTCGTCGATCAGGCGCTGCATGCCCAGCGCGATTTCGATGGCGTTGAGGTCCTGCCGCTGGATGTTCTCCACGAGGGCCATGGCGTGGAGGTTCTCGTCGTCGACCTCGCGGATGTAGGCCGGCAGGCTCTGCAGGTCGGCGCGCTGCGCCGCGCGCCAGCGGCGTTCGCCGCTGATGATGATGTACTTGCCCTCGCCGGCCTTCTTGACCGTGATGGGCTGGATGACGCCCAGCTGCCGGATCGAGTCGGCCAGTTCGTCGAGTGCCTCCTCGTCGAACTGCGTGCGCGGCTGCGCGGGGTTGGGTATGATCTGCGTGATGTCGATCTCGGCCATCTGGCTCATGGGCTTGAGCCGCGCGTCGATCGCGTCGGCGCCGAAAATGGCGTCCAGGCCGCGTCCTAATCCCTTCTGTTTCATTGTTGTGCCTGTTTTTTGCGGTTGCGCTTCAGAAACTCCCGCGCCAGGGTCAGGTAATTCTCCGATCCCGTGGCGCCCGCGTCGTACAGCATGACGGGCTTTCCGTGCGAGGGGGCTTCTCCCAAACGGATATTGCGCTGGATTATTGTGTCGTAGGTCAATTCGCCGAAGTGCTGGCGCACCTCGGTGACGACCTGGTTGTTGAGTCGGTTGCGCATGTACATCGTCAGCAGGAAGCCTTCGATGTCGAGCGCGGGGTTGAGCGACGTCTTGACCTTGCGGATCGTGTTCAGGAGCTTCGAGAGTCCCTCGAGCGCGAGGTATTCGCACTGCACGGGGATGAGCACCGTATCGGCGGCCGTGAGGATGTTGACCGTGGTGTAGCCGAGCGAGGGCGAGCAGTCAATGAAGATGTAGTCGAAGCGGTCGCGCACGGAGTCGACGATGCGTTTCATGACGTGGTGGGCGTTCTCCATCTTCGGGAGTTCGGTGTCGGCGGCCACCAGGTCGATCGACGAGGGGAGCAGCCAGAGGTTCTTCACGTCGGGGCTGCGGAGGATCACCTCCCCGGCCTGCCGCGAACCGGTGATGCATTCGTAGATGCCCTCGAGGTTGATGTCGAAGCCCAGCCCCGAGGTGGCGTTGGCCTGGGGGTCGGCGTCGAGCAGCAGCACCTTCTTGCCCAGCAGGGCGAGCGAGGCCGCGAGGTTGATGGCCGTCGTGGTTTTGCCCACGCCGCCCTTCTGGTTCGCCAAAGCTATCACTTTTGCCATTTTCAATCGGGATAATAATCGGGCAAATTTAATGAAATTAAATGGAAATCCATAACCGTTGCGGAAAATTGCCTATCTTTGTCCCCGGAACGAATTGAGATTGACAGTATATATGAAGGAGGAGAAAAAATCCGGAACGGACGGGGCCGCACGGCCCGCATCCGGACTCCCGGAGGCGGCTGCCGCCGATACGGCGGCGGAGCGGACCGCCGGCTCTGCGGATGAGGCGGGCGCCGGCACGACACGCCCCGCGGGCAACGCATTCCCGACGTGGGTGGACCTGCTGGTTTTCCTGGGTATCTTTCTGGTATCCAACCTGATCGGATATGCCGTGTCGCTGCTGGCCGGTTGCAGCTGGCCCTCGCCCGAACAGCTCTCGGCCGCCGACGAGGCCGTGCGGCTGGCCGCGCAGAATGCCCTGGGACGCTTCAACGCCGTGACCTATGTCGTCACGATGGCGTGCACGCTCGCGGCCTACCTGGCCTACCGCTCCTTCCGCGGGGGACCCCGCACCGTCGGCCGCTTCTCGTCGCGGGGGCTCAACCCGATGCTGCTGCTCTGGGGCGTGCTCTTCATGTTCTCGACCTCGGTGGTGCTCGAGCCGCTGCTCGGCCTGCTGCCCGAGGTGCCGAACGTCTACGGACGCGGCGTGTGGGCCGTCGTGACGCTCGTCGTCATGGCGCCGCTCTTCGAGGAGGTGCTCTTCCGGGGCGTGCTGCTCGAGTCGATGCGCACGCGCTACGGCGTGGTCGTCGCCTGGCTGCTCTCGTCGCTGCTGTTCGGCGCCGTGCACGGCCATCCGACGGTCATCGTCAACGCCTTCTTCATGGGTCTGATCCTCGGCTTCGTCTACCTGCAGACCGGGTCGCTCTGGTCGGTGATCTTCCTGCACGCGATCAACAACGGCCTGGCCTACGTGCTGCTGGCGGCGGGGCTGGGCGACGGCATGCTCACCGATCTGATCGACAACCGCTCGCTCTACCTGGTGATCTACCTCGTCGCCGCGGCCGTCTTCCTCTTCTCGGGATTCATGACCGTGCGCACGCTGCGCGCGTTGCGGCGCGACGAGAAAAATCGCGCGGCGGCGTAATAATCGGCCCCGGAGCTGCGTTCTTACAAGTAAAAACTTTATCTTTGTCGGTCGAACCATGACTTTGCGGATGAAAATAGCGGCGGCGTGCGGCTGCATGCTGCTCCTGGCGGGTTGCCGGGAGCTGCCCCGTTATTTTGCGGGCGATGCGATGCTCGCGCGCGTCGGCGACCGCGAACTGCGGCTGCGCGACGTGCAGTCGGTGGTGCCGCAGGGCCTTACGGGCGACGACAGCGCCGCCTTCATGAAGGTCTACGTCGACCGCTGGGTGCGCAAGCAGCTCAAGCTGCAGGAGGCCGACGTCCTCTTCTCGGCCTCGGCGCACGACATCGACCGGATGGTCGAGGAGTACCGCCAGGCGCTGCTCATCCGCAAGCTCGACCAGTACTATGTCGACCGCCGCGTCGACACAACCTTCACCGAGCAGGAGATCGCCTCCTACTACGAGTCGCACAAGGGCGACTTCCGCCTCGACCGGACCATCGTCAAGGGGCGCATCGTGCGGATTCCCGAGAGCTACCGGCAGGCGGCGCGGCTCAAGACGCTGATGTCGTCGCCGTCGCCGGCGCGGCAGCAGGACTTCAGCGACCTGTGCGAAAAGAACAGCTTCGAGGTCAACGACTTCCGTGAGCAGTGGATCGACTTTGCGGAGTTTTTGAGCTACCTGCCCACGCGCCGTTCGCAGAGCTACGACCAGCTGCTGGCCTCCAATGCCGTGCAGGAGATGCGCGACAGCTATTCGCACTACTACTTCCGGATCGACGCCGTGCGGCGCGAGGGCGAGACGATTCCGCTCGAGCGGCTGCGGGGTACGATCCGGCGCATTCTCTTCAACCAGCGGCAGACGGATGTCATCCGCCGCCACGAGGAGGAGCTCTACACGCGCGCCATGGAGGAGGGCGACGTGCGGATTCCCGGCCGGGAGGCCGCCGCGGAGGCGGAGGCCGCCGTGCCGGAGCAGGGACAGAAACAGTAAACGACAAACCGAAACAGATACAAGATGTTGAAAAAAGGTATATTGGCATCGCTGCTCGTGCTGCTCTTTGCGGGCGCGTTCGCCGAACGCAGGCAGGTCATGCTCGACAAGGTGGTCGCCGTGGTGGGTGGATCGTCGATCCTCTACTCCGATGTGGCCGACTATGCGCATCAGCTCACGGCGCAGCGCCGGCAGCAGGGCTACACCTCCGACCGCGACCCGATGAACGAGGCGCTGGAGGCGATGCTCACGCAGAAACTGCTCTACAACCAGGCCCAGATCGACTCGGTGACCCACATGGCCGACATCCCCTCGCGCGTCGAGGAGCAGGTGCAGCAGATGGTCGAGTCGGAGGGCTCGATTCCGGCGCTGGAGGCCCGTTACCACATGCCCATCTACAGCATCCGCGAGATGATGCGGCAGAATTATGAGGAGCAGGCCTACGCGCAGGCCATGCAGCAGGAGGTGATCGGCAAGGTGACGATCATCCCGGGCGAGGTCGAGCGCTTCTACAAGTCGATCGACCGCGACAGCCTGCCGATGATCGCCGAGCAGTATGTCTACGCGCAGATCACGAAGTTCCCCAAGTCGATGAAGGAGGCCAAGCAGCGCACGCGCGAGCGGCTGCTCGACCTGCGCGAGCGCATCATCACGGGCAAGGCGAAGTTCGAGAACATGGCCCGCATGTACTCGCAGGACCCCGGTACGATGATGCGCGGCGGCGAGATGGATCCCACGCCGCTGGCGGGTCTCGATCCGGCATTCGCCGCGGCGCTCGAGACGATGAAGCCCGGTCAGATTTCGGAGATCGTCGAGTCGCAGTACGGATTCCACATCATCCAGCTGCTGGACCGGCGCGGACAGCTCTACCACTTCCGCCACATCCTGCTCCTGCCGATCTTCACCTCGGAGGAGCTCACCGAGACGGCCCGTTCGCTGGACAGCCTCGCCGACCTGATCCGCAAGGACTCGATCACCTTCGAGAAGGCCGCGCTGGAGTATTCGGACGACGCCTCGTCGAAGATGAACGGCGGCGTGGTCTCGAACCACGACCTGCTGGAGCGCATCTATTCGTTCAACGTCGACGTGCGGCAGACGGTGACCAAGTTCCTCAAGGAGGACTTCGCCTATGCGCCCGATGACCTGCACCACCTGATGCAGCTGCAGCCCGGCGAGGTGTCGGACGCCTTCCTCACGGAGGACATCATGAGCAACAAGCTGGCCAAGATCGTCAAGCTCGTCGAGATCATCCCGACGCACGTCGCCTCGCTCAACGAGGATTACCTGCGCCTGGAGGAGATGGCCCTCTCGGCCAAGCAGGAGCGGGTGTTCCGCGAATGGCTCACCAAGAAGATCGACGCCATGTACATCTGGATCGCCCCGGAGTTCCGCAACGGGGAGTTTGAGAACAAACACTGGGTGAAGTAAGACCGTGCGACGCCTGCTCTCCATAGCGATCGTGGCCGCCTCGCTCGGCGTGCTGCTGGCCCGCGGCGGCGCCCAGGCGCCGGCTCCCGCGGCGGCCGAAGGCGAGCCGAAGATCATCGACTTCAAGGCCGACGTCGTGGCCCCCGTCTCGGCGGGCGATTCGGTGATCTACCTCGTGCGCAACTTCGCCGCGCAGCACAACGGCGCCGTCATCACGTGTGACAGCGCCGTCCGCTATTCGGACATGCGCATGGACTTCTTCGGCAACGTGCTCATCAACAAGAATACGACCTACATCTACGGCGACCGGGCCGAGTACGACGGCGAGCAGAACATCGCCCGCGTCTATTCCGACCTGGTGAAGGTCGTCGACGGCGACGCCACGCTCTACACCTACACGTTCCTCTTCGACACGAAGGCGAACATCGGCCTCTTCGACGACGGCGGCGTGCTGATCAACCGCGACAACCTGCTCGAGGCGGTGCGCGGATACTACTATGCCGACACGAAGGAGCTGGTGGCCGTCGACAAGGTGGAGATGCGCAACGAGGAGTATGAACTCGCGGGCGACTCGGTGGTCTACAACATGGCGACCGACAACGCCTACTTCTTCGAGCGGACGAACATCTGGAACCGCGACGGCGACTACCTCTATGCCGACCGGGGCGAGTACCACAAGGCCGACACGCTCTATGTGGTGACGCGCAACGGCTATGTGCTGACCGACAAGCAGGAGATGTGGAGCGACAGCATCGACTTCTACCGCATGCGCAACCACGTCATCCTGCGCCGCGACGTCCAGATCGACGACACGGAGCACAAGGCGCTGGTCTTCGGCGACTACGGTGAGTACTGGAAGGAGCCGGGCAATGCGCTGCTCACGCGCGACCCGGCGATCATCAGCTACGACCGCACGCAGGGCGATTCGCTCTTCATGCGCTCGGATACGATCTGGCTCTATACGATCAACGAACAGGAGGAGGCGCGCCGTGCGGCCGCCGCTGCCCGGGCCGATTCGCTGGCCCGCGCCCTGGCGAAGGACTCCGCGGCGCTGGCGGCCCCGGCGCCGGGACCCCGCGAGCAGCACCGGCGGGAGCGCCTGGCAGCCGATTCGACGGCGCACCGTCCCGGCTCCGATTCGCTGGCGCTGCGCACGACGCCGGGTCTGCTGCCGGATTCGACCGCCCTTGCGGCCGACTCGCTGGCGCAGCCGGCCGATTCGCTGTCTCTCGCGGCGTCGGGCGGGGTGGATTCGCTGTCGCTATCCGCGGCCGATTCGCTGGCCCGGGCCCGGGCGCTCGATACGCTGACGAAGGCCGAGCGCAAGGCGCTGCTCAAGGAGCAGGCGCGCAGGGAGAAGGCCGAGCGCAAGGCCGCCGAGGCAAAGGCGCGCAAGGAGAAGCTCGATCAGATCGCTGCGGAGCGCCGCGAGAAGACAACGGCCAAACTGCTGGAGCAGAAGGCGAAGGAGGAGGCCCGGCTGGCCGCACGCCGCCTGAAGGCCGAGTCGAAGCTGCGGGCCCGGCAGGCGCGTGCCGCCCGCAAGGGGAAACCCTTCAAGGTCGATTCCACGGAGCTGTGGAAACTCGACACGCAGGCCGAGCGCAATGCCGCCGAGCAGGACTCGCTCTACCGGCTGCTCATGCAGGAGTGGGCGACGGACAGCGTGGCGCTCTTGGCGCCGGTGGCCGACACGACCGATTCCGTGGCGGCGGTGCCGCGCGATTCGATCTACCGGCTGGTCAAGGGCTACCGCAACGTGCGGGCCTACCGGTCGGACTTCCAGAACGTCTGCGACTCGATGGTGATGATCTCGACCGACTCGACGATCCACCTCTACATCGAACCCGTGCTGTGGAACCAGAGCAACCAGATCACCTCCGAGGTGATGGACATCTATACGGCGAACCAGCAGATCACGCGGGCCGAGTTTGTCGGCTCGCCGATGATGGTCGCGCAACTCGATACGCTGCACTACAATCAGGTCGCCGGCAAGGAGATGATCTCCTATTTTCACAACAACGAGATCTTCCGCAACGACGTCAACGGCAACGCCCAGACGATCTACTACATGCAGGACGGCGAGCCGCCCGAGATCGTGAACCTGGGCGTCATCGAGAGCGGCGACTGTACCTTCTACATCGAGGACAAGCAGGTGGTGACGATCGTCTACCGCTCGAACCCCGTCTGGCACCTCTATTCGATCAACGACATCCCGGCCGACCAGGAGCTCTACCTCAAGGGCTTCCGGTGGGAGGGCGCCCGCCGGCCCTCGCAGCAGGATGTCTTCGACGGCGTGATCCGCCCCTCGGAGCGTGCTGCGCGGTCGGCCCTGCCGCATCCCCGGTTCCCGATCATGCAGCGTATCGAGGAGAACAAGCGGCGGCTGATCGAACAGCGCCGCTGGAGCGACCGCATGGATCAGGTCGATGCCGAGACCGTCGAGTGGATGCACGACCTGGGTTACGAAGTGGGGCAGCCCCGCGAGTCGGGCCCGGTCCTCTGACGGTCCTTGCCGCAGCTCCGGCCTCCGACTGCCCCCTTTCGGAGGTGAAGGAGTTTATCCCTTGACAACGCGTGTTGTGGCCCCGGCTTCTGGCCGGTCGCTCCGCTGTTTTCGGCTGTGAACGCTCGATCCGGAGACCTCCTCCTTGCGAAAGGAGGGGGGGATGGATTTTCCCCTTCCATCTTCCTCTTCTCGTTTCCGGTCCTTGTCTCCACCTCCTGCCTCTTGTCCTCCTATCTTCGGCCTCGTTTCCCGTTTCCCGCTTGGTCACAGTCTTTCTTCCGCTTCCGGCTGCGAAACACCGGTAGCGGTCCCGTGTGCGGTAAAAGAGGGGCTCCGTTTTACCGTGGTTTGGCTGTTTTGTGTTATCTTTGCAGAGAGACTTTCCGATTTCGATACGATGCACAGCGACAACAGCGAAGAACTTTTCCCGGTGGTCGACCTCTCGGGGCGCGTCATCGGCCGGGCCACGCGCGGCGAGTGTCACGGCGGCTCGATGCTGCTGCACCCGGTCGTGCACCTGCATGTTTTCAACTCGCGCGGCGAACTCTACCTGCAGCGGCGCCCCGCGTGGAAGGACATCCAGCCCGGACGCTGGGATACGGCCGTGGGCGGGCATGTCGCCTGGGGCGAGCGGATCGACGAGGCGCTGCGCCGCGAAGCCCGCGAGGAGCTGGCGCTGGAGACCTTCGAGCCCGAGGCGGTCGGGGTCTACGATTTCCGCTCGGAGCGCGAGTATGAACTCGTGCACGTCTTCCGCACGTGCTGCGACGGTGAGATCCGTCCGAGCGACGAGCTGGACGGCGGCCGTTTCTGGACGGTGGACGAGTTGCGCGCCAGCGTCGGAAAAGGAGTCCTGACCCCCAATTTCGAGGGAGAAATGGAACTGATTTTGAAGTAATCCGATCGGGGCCCGTTCAGCCCCGCCCCATACGAAACCGATTATGCCCTACATGCTCAATTTGCAGAACCTTTTGCGCGGCTGGGCCGATGCGCTGCTCGCCTGGCTGGGTGTCACGCCGGTCCACAACGATGCCTGGGACCGCTGGGTGGCCTTCCTGCTCGTGGTCTTCGTCGCCGTGCTGTTCGATTTTCTCTGCCGCTGGCTCCTGCTCCGCGGCGTGCGGCACGTCGTGCGGCGCACGGCGGTAACGTGGGACGACGAACTCTTCAGCGACGCCGTGCTCGGCCGCGGCTGCCACGTGGTGAGCGCCCTGCTGCTGCTCATCGTCCTGCCCGTCATTTTCGATGCGCAGTCCGTGGCGCACACGGTCGTCATGCGCCTCATGCAGGCCTACTTCATCTTCACGGTCATGCGTTTCGTCAACGCCCTGTTGCGGGCGCTGTTCCGCATCGCCGCCACACGCGCCGAGTGGCAGAACAAACCGATCAAGGGGTTGCGGCAGACGGCCCAGGGCATCGTCTCGCTCATCTGCATCATCCTGATCGTTTCCGTGCTGATCGACAGGTCTCCGACTTTCCTGCTGACGGGACTGGGCGCCTCGGCCGCCGTCGTGATGCTCATTTTCCGCGACAGCATCCTCGGCTTCGTGTCGGGCATCCAGCTCTCGGCCAACGACATGCTTCAGGTCGGCGACTGGATCTCCATGCCCAAGTACGGGGCGGACGGTACGGTCGAGGAGGTGTCGCTTACGACGGTCAAGATCCGCAATTTCGACAACACGATCGTGACGCTGCCGCCGTACCTGCTCGTGAGCGACTCGTTCCAGAACTGGCGCGGCATGCAGCAGTCGGGCGGACGGCGCGTCAAGCGTTCGGTCTCGATCGACATGACGAGCGTGCGGTTCTGCACGCCCGAGATGCTGGCCCGCTACCGGCAGATCGACCTGCTGCGCGACTACATCGACCAGACCGAGCGGCACGTCGAGGAGTACAACGCCCAGCACGGCATCCGGCCCGGCGAGCGGAAGATCAACGGCCTGCATCAAACCAACCTGGGCGTTTTCCGCGCCTACCTGGTGCGCTACCTGCGCAACGAGGTGCCCGTCAACCGGGCGATGACGCTCATGGTGCGGCAGTTGCAGCCCACCGAAACGGGACTGCCGATGGAGCTCTACTTCTTCACCAATACGGTTGTCTGGACCGAGTACGAGGGGATTCAGTCGGATGTCTTCGACCATGTGCTGGCCGTGATTCCCGAATTCGGGTTGCGGGTCTTCCAGAGCCCTTCGGGCAATGACCTGGCGGCGTTGCAGGATTCGCTCTCGGGGGCGGACGATGCGCAGCAGGAGCCGGATCGGGCGGCGGCGCAGCAGTCCGACCGGACGATCCGCACCGACGCCTCCGTCGCCGGGGAGCCGTCAGAGCAGGCACATGAGCAGTACCTGGATGACGATCACGCGCAGGAACATGCAGACGGGGTAGACCGTAGCGTATGAAACCGAGGGGTTGTCGCCCTCGATCGTGTCGTTGGCGTAGTTGAGCGCCATGGGGTTGGCCATGCTGCCGCACAGCAGCCCCGCGACCGATCCGAAATCGACCTTCAGCACACGCAGGGCGAAGAGCCCCACCAGAACGACCGGCACGAACGTCAGCACGAAGCCCAGCCCGAGCCACAGGGCCCCTTCGGGCCGCATGACCGTCTCGAAGAAGTGCGCCCCGGCTTCGAGGCCCAGGCAGGCGAGGTACATCGAGAGCCCCAGGGCGCGCAGCATGAGGTTGGCGCTCTGCGTCGTGTAGGTAATCATGTGCATGCGGGGGCCGAACGTGCCGATGAGGATGCCCACGATGATCGGGCCGCCGGCCAGTCCGAGTTTCACGGGCACGGAGATGCCCGGTATCGACATCGGGATGCTTCCGAGCGTCAGACCCAGAATCAGTCCGATGAATACGGCGACGAGGTTCGGCTCGTTGAGGCTTTTCACGGCGTTGCCGAGAATCTTCTCGACGTTGCGGATCGCCGCGGCTTCGCCCACGACCGTGAGGCGGTCGCCTAACTGCAAACGCAGGTCGGGTGTGGCGAGCAGCTGCACGCCCGAGCGGTAGACGCGGCTGATGTTGATGCCGTAGCTGTTGCGCAGACGCAGCGACGCGAGCTTGCGCCCGTTGATCTCGGGGCGCGTCACCAGAATGCGCTGCGAGATGAGCTGGCTGTCGATGGCGTTCCAGTCGATATTCTCCTTGTTCCAGTCTTTCTGCTCCTGCTCGCCGAAGATCAGCCGCAGGGCGTCGGCCTCGGCGGGGGTGGTGATGACGAGGATGACGTCGTCCTTCTGGAGCGTCTTGTCCGAGGTGGGGATCGAAACCTTGCCGTCGCGCCATACGCGCGAGATGACGAAGTGGTGGTGGCTCTGTGCGGCGATCTCGTGGACGCTGCGGCCGAAGACCGCCGGATTGGTCAGGTGGTAGCTGGCGATGAAGACGTTTTTGCGGTGCTCGGCATCGGGACCGGGCAGGTCCGACGGGCGCACGAAGAGCTTGCGCAGGAAGACGATGGCCAGAATGACCCCCACGACGCCCAGCGGGTAGGTCACCGCGCAGCTCAATGCCGCGCCGTTGGTGTCGAGCCCCAGTTGATCGAGGGTCTGCTGTGCGGCGCCGAGGGCCGGCGTATTGGTCGTCGCGCCGCAGAGAATGCCCGACATGTCGGGCATCGGTACGCCGCAGGCGATGCTCAGGGCAGCGGCCAGCAGCGTGCCGACCGCCACGACGGCGATGGCCGGCGAGACGAGGCGCAGCCCGCCGGCGCGCAGCGAGCTGAAGAAGCCCGGGCCGACCTGCAGGCCGAGGGCGTAGACGAAGATAATCAGGCCGAAGCTCTCGGCGTAGGCCAGCATCGCAGGGTCGAGCGTGAGGCCGAGGTGTCCGGCGAGGATTCCCACGAAAAAGATGAAGGCCGTGCCGAGCGAGATGCCGAAGAAGCGGATCTTGCCCAGCCCGATGCCGATGGTCGAGATGAGCGAGATCACGACGACGGCCTGCAGAGCCGAGTGTTCGATGAACAAGTCCTTGAGCCAATCCATTTCCGTGCTGCAAATTGCGGTGGCGGCAGACGGTTGCCGCTTCCGTGGCGCAAAAGTAGGTCAAATTTTTCAGATCGCCGCCTTTTCGGCCGACGATTTGCATGCGGCACCCTCGTCCCGGCCCCCTTTTTGTCGGGTGCGGTGAACAGAATCGCCCGTTGATACAACAAAAAAGTGCTATTTTTTCTTGTAGGATCGGATAATTTTTGTAAATTTGTTATACTTATCACCCACAGGCTGCTTCGGCGGCCAGTCAGGGCTCCGATGCCGGATAGGAGCCGCATCGACAGATCCGGCCGTTGTCGGGAGATTTTAGGGATTGGTTTTCCGATGACACGAAGGCGACCGCAGGGTCGCCTTCGTTGCGTTGTGGAAGTACCGTTGGAAGTATCGTGGGACGCCTCGCGGGAGCATCGTGGAACCCCTCCCTCTATCGGGAGCCCTCGCCGAGGGTGAGCGGCAGGCCCCGGTAGTAGTCGAGGATCTTCTGCCGGAAGACAAATTCGTATTTGGCCTGCGCCGCCTCGGCGTCGGCCTTCTCCATGCGGGTTTTGGCATCGTGGAAGTCGTAGACGGTCGAGCGGCCCGCCGCGGCCTTCTGCTCCTCGTAGGAGAAGGCGACGCGCGCCGATTCGAGCGCTGCCGAGGCCGAGACATATTTGGCGTAGGCGGCATCGGCGTTGTACCACGCCTGCTCGATCTGCTTGCGCAGCGTCTGCTCGGCGTCGGTCAGCATGAGCTGCTGGTTGCGCAGCGAGAGCTGGGCCAGCCGGATGTTGTTGCGCGTGGCACGGCGGTTGAAGATCGGAATCGAGAGGCTCAACCCGATGTATTCGCGGCTGTAGTTGCGGAACTGGGTCCAGAACCGCTCCGGGTCGCGGCTGTAGATGCCCGTGCCGTATCCGCCGCTGAGCGAGAGCGACGGGTAGAGTGCCGAGCGGGCGATCTCCACCGAGTTCTCGGCGCTTGCGAGCCGGAGGCGCTCGGCGCGCACGTGCGGCCGCTCCTCGACGGCCACGGCGTAGACCTCGTCGGCCGACCCGAGTGCGTGCATCGAGGCGAGCGTCACGCTGTCGAGCCGCGGGGTGGCGATGTCGAAGCCCGCGGCGCTCTCGCGGTTGAGCGCCTGGCTCAGGTCAAGCAGCGCCAGCTGCAGGTCGTTGCGCGCCTGCGTGAGGCTCAGGGCGTCGTTCGCGCGCAGGGCCTCGCTCTCGTAGTAGGTCGATTCGGGCTGCCGGCCCGTGTCGACCAGCTCGCGGCTGCGTGCCGCCTGCTCCGTGCTCAGGGCCAGCTGCCGCTCGGCGATGCCCACCATCTCGCGGCTGTAGAGCACCTGCAGGTAGAGCGTCATGATGTTCACGGCGACATCCTCGCGGGCGCGGTCCAGGTCCGCCACGGCGGCCGCAAGGTCGAGTTTCGAGCCCTTGATCTCACGGTTGATGCGCAACCCCTCGAACAGGGGCATGCTCGCCGCGACGCTCACCGACCCCGAGGTCTGGTTGTCGCTGCGGTAGGTGTTGTCGGCGGCCAGCGTGCGGCCGAACGAGAAGTCGGTGCCGATCGAGGCGTTGAGGTTCGGCAGGCGGCTGAAGCGGGCCGTCGAGAGCGACGTCTGCTGCTGCTCGACCTGCAGGGCGCGCTGCTGCACGCTGATGTTGTTGCGCTGGGCATAGCCGATGCAGTCGTCGAGCGTCCACGCCGCACCCGGAGCCGGCAGGGCCGTGTCGGCGCGCTCCGCGTCGGAGGTTTCCGCCGCGGCGGGGGCGCTCTGTGCCGCTGCGACCTCCGCCGCCGGCTGTGCGCGCAGCCCCTGCGCGGCGAGGCCCGCGATCAGAAGGAGAATGAGGCTCTTTTTCATGTGCGGTCTGCGTTAGGGGTTATTTCTTCTCCTCGCGGGCGCCGCGGATCTGGTCGTCGGCCGTCACGCCCTCGGTGATTTCGATGTTGATGCCGTCCGAGAGCCCGATCTTCACCTCGCGCCGCTCGAAGGTCTGCTCCTCGGCCTCGGCGGGGCTCGTGAGCACCTGCACGTAGGTCTTGTCGCCCTCGAACTCGACGGTGCTCTCGGGCAGCGTCAGTACCCCTGCGCGGCGCTGGATCACGATGCTCGCGTTGGCGCTGTAGCCCGCGCGGACGAAGATGCTGTCGGGAATCGTCGCGGCGGCCTTCACCTCGAACATGATGACGCCGTTCTCCTCCGTGGCCTTGGGCGAGACGTACTCCAGCAGAGCGTCGAGCTCGACGTTCTGCAGCGCGCCGATCGTCAGCTTGACGGGCATTCCCTCGTGCAGCTTGCCGACGTCCGTCTCGTCGATGTTGCCGCGAAAGAGCATGTTCGACATGTCGGCCACGGTGGCGATCGTCGTGCCGTCGTTGAACGTGTTGGCCTGGATCACCGAGTTGCCGACCTTGATCGGCACGTCGAGGATCATGCCCGTGATCGTCGAGCGGATCTGCGTGTTGCTCAACTCCTTGAAGCGGCTCGAAATGCCGTCCTTGACGATCTCCAGATTCTCGCGGGCGTTGCGCAGCTCCTCCTCGGCCTTCGCCAGCTCGGTGCGGCTCTGCTCGGCCTCCTCGTCCGAAAGCACGCCCTTCGTGTGCAGCGCCTGCGTGCGGTCGTACTCGCGGCGCGTCTGCGAGAGCGAAATCTCGGCCACCGAGACGCGCGACTCGGCGCTCGACAGCTGGCCCATCTCCGGCACGACCTTCACCGTGGCGATCACCTCGCCGGCCGTGACCTTCTCGCCGGCCTCCTTGTAGACGTCGGAGATGATACCCGAGATCTGGGGCTTGATGAGCACCTCGTCGCGGGGTTCCACCTTGCCCGTGGCGACGACTACCTGCTGCAGCGTGTCGAGGCGGGGCTGCACGATCGCGTAGACGAACTTCACCGGGCGGGTCTTCTGCCATAGGAACCAGATGGTGCCGAACAGCAGGGCGATGAACAGCACGCCGGCGGAAATCTTCAGAAACTTTTTCATAAGGCGGTATGTGTGTTTGTTTTTCTCTTGTCTGTCTGCGGGTTACTCTTCACGGATGGCATCCACGGCCTTGATCTTCAGGGCGCGCGTTGCGGGAATCACCCCGGCGAGCAGGCTGCCCGCGACGAGGATGAATAACGCCAGCATGCCCGTGCCGAAGGAGACCTGCCACGACACGGCGGCCCCCTCCTGCGCGACGGTGACCATCTGGTAGTAGATCGAGTCGGCGAGCGACAGCACGCCGACGGCCGCGGCGAGGCCCAGCACGCCGGCGATGAAGGTCAGCACGAAACTCTCCGAAAGGATCTGCGAGATGATGGCCATGGGCGGTGCGCCGATGGCGCGGCGGATGCCGATCTCCTGCGTGCGCTCCTTGACGAGCACCAGCATGATGTTGCTCACGCCGACGATGCCCGCGAGCAACGTGCCCAGTCCGACGATCCACGTCAGCAGCGCGATGCCGTGAAAGAGTGCCATCACCTTGTCGAACATCTCGCCCGTGGACATCACCCACGTGGCCTTTTCATCCTCCGGGGCAATCAGGTGCCGCGCGTAGACCGTCTCGCGGACGCTTCGGGCCACCTGCTCGCTGGGGGTCGTCTCGCTGCCGGCGACGGCCAGCATGTGGATCGTCCGGCCGTAGCCGAACATCTGCTGCGCCAGCGAGATGGGCACGACGATCGTGCGCTCGATGTCGCTGAACGACATGGCCGACGACTCGCGCCGCAGCACCCCGACGACCGTGAAGTAGCTGCCGCCGACCTGGATCACCTCGCCCGTGGGGTCGGGTTGCCCCGGAAAGAGGTCCTTCTGAATCTGGGTGCCGATGACGCAGACCTTGCGTTTCTGCGCGATGTCGATGTCGTTCAGGTAGCGCCCGTAGAGGATTTTCTGCGGGTTGATCTGCTGGTAGTCGGGCATGTAGCCCATGAGCTGGTAGTCGCCCTTGCGCTCGCCGTGCGTGCAGGCCATTTCGCTGCCCCAGATGATGCCCGACGTGTAGAGCACCTCGCGCAGCTTGCTCACGGCCTTCACGTCGTCGTTGTCCATGTTCCACCAGCGACCCTTGGGCATGCCCTTGTAGGGCACCGACGTGGGGCTGCTCTGCAGCAGCACCGTGTTGGTGGACATGCCGCCCAGCTGTGCGCGGAAGAGGCGCCCGAGTCCCGAGCCGGCCCCCAGCATCACCGTGAGCATGAAAATGCCCCAGAAGACGCCCAGCGCCGTCATGATGCTGCGCTTGCGGTTGCGGCTGATCGTCTGCCAGATCTCGTTCCAACGGTCTATGTCGAAAAAGTGCATGGCGGAAGGGGTTTATTTGTTGTAACGCAGGGCGTCGATCGTCTTGAGCTGTGCGGCGCGGTAGGCGGGAACATACCCCGCGACGAGACCCGCGACGACGAGCACCACCGTGGCGCTGACAGCCACCGAGAGGTTGAGCGTCGGGTTGAGGAAGATCGTCGGGCCCTCGCCGGCCGGGGCCTGCGTGATGAGGTGGTTGACCACCTCCATGGCCGCGACGCCGAGGACCATGCCCATGTATCCGAAAATGGCCGTAATCAGGACCGATTCGGTGAGGATCAGCCGGATGATCGACGCGGGCCGTGCCCCGAGGGCCTTGCGGATGCCGAATTCGGCCGTGCGCTCGGTTACCGTGACGAGCATGATGTTGCTCACGCCGACGATGCCAGCGAGCAGCGTCCCCAGTCCGATGATCCAGACGAAGAGGTTGATGCCGCCGAAGACCACCATCATGTTGCGCACCTGCTCGATGGTGTTCCAGATCCAGAGGGCGCTCTCGTCCGTCGCGTCGAAGTGGTGTTCGGCGGCCATGCGCGTGCGGATGCGCCGCTCGAAGGCCTCCATCTCGGCGTCGGTGCGCAGCCCCTCGACGGTGACGACGATGTTGTCGACGACCTGGTCGCCCCCCTTGAAGATGAGCTGCCCGGTGGTGATCGGGATGTATCCCAGCGAATTGCGCTGCTGGGCGTCGCCCTTGTAGACGCCCGCCACGCGGTAGATGACGTTCTGTATCTTGACCTCTTTTCCGAGCGGGTCCTCGCCCGGGAAGAGCAGCCGCTCGAGCGCCTCGTCGATGACGATCACCTTGCGGAAGGTGCGGATGTCGGCGTCGTTGATGTAGCGGCCCTTGACGATCTCGGTGCCCTGGATGCGCTGCATGCCGGGCAGCACGCCGCGCAGGATGATGTCGGCGAAGCGCTCGCCGTAGCTGGCCGTCGAGCCGCGGTACCACGAGGTGCCCGCTACGTCGACGATTTCGGGAAACTCCTCGCGGAAGATCTTCAGGTCGTTGTTCTTCAGGTTGATGTGGCGCCATTTGCCGTATCCGGCATAGGCCTGCGAGGTCCAGCCGCCCGAGATCGAGACCGTATTCGTGGCGTAGGTCCCGAAGTTGGCCAGCACGCCGTTTTTCAGTCCGTTGCCCGAGCCGAGCAGGATGACGAGCATGAAGATGCCCCACGCGACCGAGAAGCCCGTGAGGAAGGTGCGCAGCTTGTTGCGCCGCACCGAGGTCCAGATCTCCAGCAGCAGCTCTCTCATCGTTGTGCGAGTCCGGTTTCGGTGATGCTGCCGATCACGCCGTCCTTCAGGCGGATGATCTTGTCGGTCTGGTCGGCGATCGACTGTTCGTGCGTCACGCAGATGATCGTCATGCCCATCTCGACGTTGACGCGCCGCAGCAGGTTCATCACCTCCTGCGAGGTGACGCTGTCGAGGGCGCCCGTGGGTTCGTCGGCAAGGATGATCTGCGGTTTGTTGATCAGCGCCCGGGCGATGGCCACGCGCTGCTTCTGGCCTCCCGACATCTCGTTGGGCATGTGCTCGGCCCAGTCGCGCAGCCCCAGCATGTCGAGGTATTCGAGGGCCAGGGCGTTGCGGCGTCGGCGCGGCACGCCCTGGTAGTAGAGCGGCAGGGCGACGTTCTCGACGGCGTTCTTGTAGCTGATGAGGTTGAACGACTGGAAGATGTACCCGATCATGTTGTTGCGCGCGGCGGCGGCCTGCGTCTCCGAGAGCCCCTTGATGAGGCGTCCGGCGAGGTAGTAGCTGCCCGTGTCGTAGTCGTCCAGGATGCCGAGGATGTTCAGCAGGGTGGATTTCCCCGATCCCGAGGCCCCCATGATCGACACCAGTTCACCCTTGCCGACCTCGAGGTTGATGCCCTTCAGCACGTGCAGCGGCGATCCGTTGTGGTAGGTCTTGTTGATGTTTTCCAGCTTTATCATGATCCGAGAGGAGGAAAGGAGGTTTGCGTAGGGAGGATTGTGGATTGGTTTTGACAAAGATATGTATTTATATCTGGAAAAACAATTTATTTTTATTGTTTTTCGATAAAATTTTACCCCCCCCCGATATTGCGGGGGGCCGTTTTGACCGTATGCCGTCCCGCGGGCCTGTGCGGAGAACTGTCCGGTCGTCCGTTGGTTACTGTGTTACAGCGCAATACGGCAAGGCCGCAACCCGTGCGGGCGCGGCCTTGCCGTTGTGTGTGACGGGCGGTGTTTGCCGTCCGCAGCGTCTTGTCCGGATGTTACAGCAGCAGGGCGCGCAGCCCGGGGATCGTCCCGGCGATCTGCCCGGCCCCCGCCGCACGACGGGCTCTCTTCGCAGGGGCTTACAGCAGCAGGGCGCGCAGCTCGGGGATTGTCCCTGCGATCTGCCCGGCCCCCGCCGCGGCGAGCTCCTCGCGGCTGCCGTAGCCCCACAGCACGCCGATCGAGGCGATGCCCTCGGCCGCGGCCCCTTCGATGTCATAGCGGCGGTCGCCGATCATCACCGCGGCCGTCGGATCCTCCATGCCCAGCGCGTCAAGTACGTGGCGGACGACGTCGCGCTTCGCCGTGCGCGTGCCGTCCATTGTGGCGCCTCCGATGAGTGCGAAGCGGTCGGCCAGCCGGAAGTGTTCGGCGATCTGCCGCGCGAAGGGTTCGGGCTTCGACGTCGCCATGGCGAGCATGCAGCCTGCGGCCTGCAGCTCCGTGAGCAGCTCCGGAATCCCCTCGTAGAGGCGGTTCTCGAAGATGCCCCGCGGGGCGAAGTATTCGCGTGTCAGGGCCACGGCCCGCGCGGCCTGTTCGTCGTCCATGCCGTAGAAGTCGCGGAACGACTCCTTGAGCGGCGGCCCGATGAAGCGGCAGAGCGTGCGCAGGTCGTCGATCTCGATGCCGAAGCGGCGCAGGGCGTACTGTACCGAGCGCGTGATACCGAGCATCGGGTCGGTGAGCGTGCCGTCCAGATCGAAGAGCAGGTAGCGCCAGCGCATCGCCGCTACCGCTTCAGGTGGATGAACGAGTAGCCGAAGCGGCGGCAGGCGGCCTGCTCGAGCTCTTCGCGCACCGACGGGTGGGCGATGTCGATCAGCGCCCGGGCCCGCTGGGCGAGGTTGCGACCCCGGAGGTGTGCCACGCCGTATTCGGTGACGACGTGCTGGATCATGTGGCGCGTCGTGACGACGCCCGCACCCGGCGTGAGGTGCGCCTTGATCTTCGACTCGCCCTTCGGCGTCATCGACGGCATGGCTATGAAGGTCTTGCCCCCTTCCGAGAGGGCGCCGCCGTACATGAAGTCGTGCTGTCCGCCGACGCCCGAGATGATCCGGTCACCCACCGAGTCGGCGCACACCTGCCCCGTGAGATCGATCTCCACGGCCGAGTTGATGGCCATCACGCGGGGGTTCTCGCGGATGCGGAACGGATCGTTCGTCCACGCCACGTCCTTCATCACGAGGTCCTTGCGGTAGTCCATGTAGTCGTACAGCCGGCGCGAGCCGAGGGCCAGCGACCCCACGGTGATGCCCGGCAGCACCTTCTTGAGCGAGTTGTCGATGATGCCCTTTTCGAGCAGCGGCAGCACGCCGTCGGTCATCGCCTCGGTGTGGAGGCCGAGGTGCTTGTGGTCGTGCAGCGCCGCCAGCACGGCGTTCGGGATGCCGCCCACGCCGATCTGGAGCGTCGCTCCGTCGGGAATCATCTCGGCGATGTAGCCGCCGATGCGGCTTTCGACCTCGTTGGGCGTAGCCGAGGGGACCTCGACGAGCGGGTCGTTGACCTCGACGGCTGCGGCGATGCGCGAGGTGTGGATCAGGGCGTCGCCGTAGGAGAAGGGCATCGCGTCGTTGATCTGCGCGATGACGGTCTTGGCGCACTCGACGGCCGAGACGGCCAGGTCGGCCGAGACGCCGAAGGAGCAGTACCCTTCGGCATTGGGGCGCGAGAGGTTCAGCAGGGCGACGTCGACCGAAAGCGTGCCGTCGCGGAAGAAGCCCGGAATTTCGCCCAGAAAGGCCGGGATCGACTGCCCGTAGCCCTCGGCGAGCCAGCGGCGGATGTTGTTCGCCACGAAGAGGCTGTTGACGAGGAACGAGTCGCGGTACTCCGCGCGGCAGTAGGGTGCGTCGGCGCGCCCCACGGCGAAGCCCGAGTAGACCTTGACCCCGCGCAGTTCGTCCCCGCGGTCGGCCATGGCACGGACGAGCACCTCGGGAATCGAGGTGCTGCCCTGGATGTAGACGCTGTCGTGCGATCGGATGAGTTTTACCGCCTCCGCGGCAGTGGTCATGTGCATGGTCGGAAGTGTTATTGGTGGTTTTCGGCAAAGGCGGCCAGACGCCGGTCGAGCAGGTCGAACTGCTCGTCGCGGTTCATCTGCGAGATGCAGACGCGGATGCCCGCCTGGCGGCTACCCGTCGAGGTGAGCGAGATGGCGCAGATGCCGTAGAGCAGCAGTTCGGAGAGCAGTTCCGCGCTCGACAGGCCGCGGTAGCCGATCGTGTAGAAGAATCCGTCGCTGACCCGCTCCCCGAGGTCGCGGTCGTAGACGATGTGGAAGCCGTGGCGGAGGAAGATCTCCTTGGTCCGGGCGGCGCGGCGCGCGTACTCCGAGGTCTCGGCTACGAAGTCGAGCTTGCCGTCGGCCGCGGCGCGGAACATCGCCGCCAGGGCGTGCTGCGCCGAGTGGCTCGTGCCCGACGAGGCGGCGTAGAGGATCATCAGCACGTAGGCGTCGCCCAGACGCCCCATGTTGTAGCGCTGCCGCAGCCCGGGGTATTCGCGCCGGTAGAGTTCGTCCGAAATGACGACCGTGGCGATGCGCTGTCCGGCGTAGCTGAAGATCTTCGAGCCCGAGAGCATCAGGATGTAGTTCTTCGTGTAGCGGGCGACGGTCGCCTGGTAGGGCGGCTCGAAGGGGCGCCCGAGCGGCTTGCGGAAGTCCATGCAGAGGTAGGCGAGGTCCTCGATGACGATCGCGTCGTAGCGCGTGGCCAGTTCGCCGATCGTGCGCAGCTCCTCCTCCGTGAGGCAGATCCACGCCGGGTTGTTGGGGTTCGAGTAGACGATCGCCGCAACGTCGCCCTGACGCAGGTAGCTCTCGATCTTCGGACCGAGCTTCTCGGCGCGGTACTCGTAGATGTCGAACGACTCGGAGGGGATGTCCAGGATGCGCACCTGGCTCCGCTGCACGGGGAAGCCCGGGTCGATGAAGAGAATCTTCCGCCTGGCGGGGTTCAGCTGCGAGCAGAGCAGGAAGGTCGTGAAGCTGCCCTGCATCGACCCGACGGTCGGGATGCACCCCTGCGGAGCCACGTCGATGTCGAGAAAGGCCTTCAGAAAGCGGGCGGCCTGCTCCTTGAGCTCCGGGATGCCGTACATGTTGGGATACTGCGACGCCACGCCGCGGCGCAGGGCCGCGCATTCGGCCTCGACGCCGATGCGCTCGGGCGGTAGCCCCGGGACACCCATTTCGAGGTGCAGGAACTCCGCACCCGTTTCGCGCTCCATGATGCGGGCGATGTCGCCCGACTGCCGGATGGTCGCCTGCGCGATGTCGGCGATGTCCATGCGCTCGAGCGCGGCGGCGAGCACGGACCGGTCAAAGGGAACTTCCATCATCGGATCTGTTTTTTAGCCTGTTCGTATCCGGCGCGGAAGGCCGCGAGGTTCATCTCGACCACGGCGTCGCCCTTGCGGGCGAAGATGGCGCGGATGCCCTGCTCGAACTTTCCGGCTTCGAGCCCGAGGAAGGGCGCCGCGGCACCCAGCAGCACCATGTTGGCCGAGCGGGGCGATGCCGCGGCCTTGGCCAGCGAGTCGACGTCGAGCGCCACGACGTGCGGCAGCGAGGCCAGCTCGCGCTGCAGCGCCTCGGCGTCGGGATAGTTCGGGATGTTGACGAACGGCACGGTGTTGGTGATGACCCAGCCGTCGGCCGCGAGCCACGGCAGGTAGCGCAGCGCCTCCATCGGTTCGAGCGAGATGATGAGGTCGGCGCCTCCGCGCGCGATGAGGTCCGAGTCGATGCGTGACGAGGAGATGCGCAGGTTCGACTGCACGTCGCCGCCGCGCTGGCTCATGCCGTGGACCTCGGCCTGTTTGATCTGCAGCCCCTCCTCGAGGGCGGCGCGTCCGATGACGGTGGCGATCGAGAGGATACCCTGTCCTCCGACGCCCGAAAGGATGATGTCCTTCTTCATGGCTCTATGCTTCTTTGTTCGTTTTCATACGCTCCGCCGCATGGCGCTTGGCGGTCTGGATGCATTCGCGGCGCGGGATGATGACCGACACGCCGCGGTATTCGATCTCCTCGCGGATCATCCGCTTGAGCTCCTCGCGGTTCTTCGGAAGGGGCACGACGACGCGGATGTGCGCCGGGTCGACGCCGATGCCGGCGCAGATCGACTCCAGACGGCCCGTGCCGGCCGAGTCCTGACCGCCGGTCATGCCCGTGGTGAGGTTGTCCGAGATGATGACGGTGATGTTGGCCCCCTCGTTCACGGCGTCGAGCAGCCCCGTCATGCCCGAATGGGTGAAGGTCGAGTCGCCGATGACGGCCACGGCGGGGTGCTGTCCCGCATCCGCGGCCCCCTTGGCCATGGTGATCGAGGCGCCCATGTCGACGCAGGTGTCGATGGCGTGGAACGGCGCGAGCCAGCCGAGCGTGTAGCAGCCGATGTCGCTGAAAACGCGGCCCGCGGGGTACTCCTCGCGGATGACCTCCGTCAGTGCGGTGTACATGTCGCGGTGGCCGCAGCCCTGGCAGAGGGCGGGCGGACGCGGCACGACGATCTGGCTGGCGGCGTGTGCCGCATGGGGCGCAAGGCCCAGCGCGGCGCGCACGCTGTCGGGCGTCAGTTCGCCCGTGCGGGGCAGGTCGTCCGTCAGACGGCCGCGCACGGCGACCGGCGTGGGCAGGATGCCGCGGATGGCCTCCTCGACGAAGGGCTGGCCCTCCTCGATGACGAGCAGCGAGCCGCACTCGGCGGCCATGCGGCGGACGAGAGCTCCCGGCAGCGGGTATTGCGAAACCTTGAGCACGGGATGCGGACAGCCGTCGGGGCAGTTCTCCATGAGGTAGTTCCAGGCAATGCCGCAAGCGATGATGCCTGTCGAGCGGTCCTTGCCGTCGGTGTAGCGGTTGAAGGGGCTCGTTTCGGCCTCCGTCTCGAGGGCGGCGTAGTCCTCGATGAGCCGCTTGTAGCGCACGCGCGAGTTGCCGGGCATGAGCACCCACTGGCGTGTGTCGGCCGGGCAGGCGAGCGGATTCGTTTCGCGCAGGTCGGCCGTCTCGACCACGGCGCGCGAGTGGGCCATGCGGGTGGTCAGGCGCATCAGCACCGGAATGCGGAATCGCTCCGAGAGGTCGAACGCCGCGCGGACCATGTCGTAGGTCTCCTGCTGCGTCGAGGGCTCGAAGACGGGGATCAGCGAGAATTTGCCGTAGAAGCGCGAGTCCTGTTCGTTCTGCGAAGAGTGCATCGAGGGGTCGTCGGCCGCCACGACGACCAGACCGCCGTTGGCGCCGGTCATCGCCGAGTTGACGAAGGCGTCGGCGGCGACGTTCATGCCGACATGCTTCATGCAGACCAGGGCGCGCTTGCCGGCGAACGACATGCCGAGCGCCTCCTCCATGGCGGTCTTCTCGTTGGTCGACCACGTGCAGTGAATGCCGCGTTCGGCCGCAAGCGGGTGTTCCTGAATGTACTCCGTGATTTCCGTGGAGGGCGTGCCCGGGTAGGCGTAGACGCCCGACAGTCCGGCGTGGAGGGCCCCCAGCGCGAGGGCTTCGTCTCCGAGTAGCAGTTCTCGTCTTGACATATTGGTAGCGGTATTAGGCTGGTTCTACAAAATTATGAATTTTTAATTGAAATGCAATATTTTCTGTCGATTTATTAGTTTGGGATTCCTGAAATTAAAAATTGTGCATATTTCGGGGTTCTTTTCTGAAAAATGAAAATTGCAAAACGATGCGGAATATTTTGGTCGGGCTGGTTTTTTTTACGAACTTTGCATTTCCATTCGAAGTGAAGATGAAAATGCAATCGCCGAACAACAATCAGGTCGATTCCGTCCTGAAGTATATCAAGGAGGAGCTTTACTCGGGCCGTCTGCATCCCGGGGAGCGGCTGCCGGCCGAGCGCAAGCTGGCCGAGCGGCTCGGCGTGGGCCGCGCCCATGTGCGTGCGGCCTTCCAGAAACTCGAGTTTTACGGCATCGTGCAGACCTTCCCGCAGAGCGGCACGGTCGTGGCCCAGGAGAAGATGCAGGTGCTCGAACGGATGATTACCGACGCGCTGCAGATCGAACGCTACGACTTCGCGTCGCTCGTGCACGTGCGCGTGCTGCTCGAAATAGAGGCCGCGCGCCTGTGCGCCCGCAACCGCACGGAGGAGGACCTGCGGACGATCGAGGCGGCGCTGCGCGAGTGCGAGGAGAAGTTCTACACCGAGGAGCGCGTCTCGAAGGACTTTGCCTACCACCAGGCGCTGGCGCGCGGGGCCCACAACCCCGTGATCGCGTCGCTGCTGCTGGTTATCACGCCCGACGTGCTGCGCTACTACCAGCGCTACCGCGTCTGCACCGTGCCGCAGGAAGAGGTCTTCTACGAACACCGCGAGCTGCTGCGCCTCGTGCGCGAGCAGGACGAGGAGGGCGTCGCGGAGATGATCCGCCGCCACCTGCGCTCGCTGCGCGAGTTCGCCGAGACCTGCAACGAGCAGAACCACTTTCTGGAGTAGCGGCGGGGCCGTCGGACGCTGCGCGCGGAGTTGCGGCATGCGCCTTGCGGGCTGACGTCCGGGACCAGCCGGAACCAATCCGGAACCAATCCGGAACAGCCGTTCGGGGCCGCCGGGCCAAATACAACAAGAGCAGGAAGGTCGATACCCTCCTGCCCTTGTTGTTTTTTGGGAGCTGCGGATTAAAAATCGTATCCTTCGATTTTGTCGGCAAATTCGCTCCAACCATCTGCCGATTTATAGGCCTCAACAGAGGCCTGTGGAACATGGATTTTAGCTATATATGTGCTGAAAAAATCAGATATAAATTTTGGCGGAGTTGTCGGTTTGCAATATAGGGTTAAGCCGTTGCGAGAGCCATGTGAAAAAGCTCCACTTTCTATTGAGGCAACATTTTTGGGGATCGTTACGCTTTCCAAACTTTTGCAATATGAAAAAGCCCAGTTTCCAATAGTGGTAACATTGTCGGGAATAGTGTATGTGGTTAAACCATGCGATGCGGCATCTGTCAGTTTTCCGTCAACGATCCAACAACGATGATCGCTGCTTGCATGTTTCCCATATATTTGGCTGCAATACGTCAGACCTACATCTGAACGTTTGTTCCCTTCATAAGTTTCCGGTATGTAAGCTCTTATCTCTCCTTCGCCGGATGGGCGTAAATTCAAACTTATATATTGAAGTTTTTTATTGTGTCTCAAGTCTATGTCTACTTTGGATTGGAGGAACTCACTGTAAATTCTGATTTCCTGTATGTTTGGGAAATATTCGATACCGGTAAGAGGTGCGGGATTATCTCCAACGGCAGACAATGAAAAGCCGATACTGATTACTGCTGCTGCTTCGGTCTTGGAGATGGCCCCGTCTCCGTTCAGGTCGAAGTTTTCGTAACAGTATTTTATAAATGACGTATTGGTCATGCAGGAACATACGTCATTCGGGTCGGGCAATGACGGTAGAGCCGGGGAGTTTCCGTTGTCCCCGTCGTCTTTGGAGCAGGAGCCGGATACGGCAGCCGCAAAGAGAATGGCTGCTAACAGTAACTTTTTCATAATTAGATTGTAAGTGTTTTGAAACCAAATAATGGGGTTGGATCAAGAAGATGCTCACGGTGGTCAGCGCCATTTTTACGGGCAACTATGTATAATTCAGTTGCATCCTCATATCCGCCGCCACCTGCGTTTTCATTCGTACATTTGGCGTTTCCTTTGAAATAATCTATCAAATCACATTCTGCTTGATTGATTGCATCGGCATTGCCTTTTGCAATAATTCCTAAATAATGGAAAGGCTCTTCATATTCAGAAAACCGACGTCTTGCATCCTTTGATTTTCCGATCTTGAAGGCTCTGATGTCCGGTTGCTCCAGCCTTTCTTTTATGGCTGGTAATAGATCTTGTAGTTTTCGATCCATAATAATTGCATTTTGTACCGTATCAACTCCTGCTGCGGTGGGTTATGTGCAAAAAGAAAGTGTGGAGTTGTTCGTTTATCGACCGAGAGGCATTTGGCGTGGCCCGTAAGCAAATAAACAATACCCCACACCGAATAGTATATATCAGGACGATATATGCCTATGTACGGTGATGAGTGTCTGTACTGCCTATCCTTGCTTACTTAAAAATCGCCAAATTTTCTCGGTAAGGATTAGCGAAACACTTTCACTAAATCAATATGTTGCCATTCGTAGGGAATGACCTCACAAAGTTAGGAAATGTTTTTGATACTCCACACTCTTTTTGGGGTATTGCTACACAAATTTCGCCAAAACAAAGTTTTTATCCAACAATCAATCGTCTGGATTTGAAATTTTGTTCGTTGTAACATGGGATTGCCGTCAGCCGTTTCCGGGCTGCTCTTCTGTTGCTGATTGATGGCTGCGTCCTGCTTGCAAGACAGAAAAAGAGGTCGCCATGCGGATGGTAACCTCCCTAAATGCAAGAAGGAGAGCCTTTTCAGATCCTCCTTCTTCGTGACGCCGACAGGACTCAAACCTGTAACCTTCTGATCCGTAGTCAGATGCTCTATTCAATTAAGCTACGGCGCCTTTCCTTTATTGCGAGTGCAAATGTAGGTTGATTGACAGGTGGTTACAAGAATTGGCTCGTCCGACTATCGCTCGTTTTCCGTGCGGCTGTTTCGTTCGGTTTACACGTTGGTTTACACAATCGGGTAAATCCAATGCTGGTTAAACAATAAGTGAATTGAGTAGATATGACATTAAAGAAAGGACAAACTTTTGCAAAGGGGCATATTTGAACCCCTTTGCAAAGTCTGTCCTCGGGAACTGTTAGATGTTTTTGTATTTATGCGAGCTGTTAGCAGGTATAGGTTCCGCTATCACAGGCTGCGGTGTGGGCGGGGTCGTGTGTTGGTCGTTTTTGTTCCGAAACAATCTATTCCAGAATCCCATTGTGTTTTATTTTAAAATATAACAATATTCCCCATCAGGATATCTAATGTATATCAATTTTGCCTTACCTGTTTCTTTAATATAATTGATTTGAATTTCTACACTTTTCCCCTCTGGATCTTGAGCTAAATATGTGTATGTAATATCTCCGCTATAGGCTACCGATTTATGTCCCGTTGACCATAGTTTATATGTACTATTCCCAATTTGTACAGATGTCTTGCTGATATAAACAGGAACACTTATATCAAAGCAATTCCCAAATTTTTCTTGCCCCTTGGGCCTGTATGCTCGACATTCTGTAGTGTAATTCTGTGAGAACGCAGATAGTGTAACGCCCAATAACATAAATAGAGCTAATAGAATCTTTTTCATGATTTATCAATTTATTTTGTTTTGATGGCTTTTTTAGTTCTTTGTCTGTGACGCAAACAATCGTAGGAATGAAACCATTTATTTGAGATTTAACTAAAAGTTATACCCGATCAGTTTCCCATTTAAGTCATAGAAAAAGGATCCTTGTCTTATGTAGCTACCGTGTTCTATCGAAATGTTACCTCCGCGTATGCCACTTTCGACCTCACAGACTTCACCGATAGAAAACTTCCATTCTTTGAGCCGTCTCATTTGACTGTTTATCAGCCAGGCTATCTTTGTGTTTCTAATAATGGCTCGCCCGTTTTCAAAATCACTAATTTGATCGTATTCAATGGGTAATATTTCTTCTCCTTTTGTGTTAATATACCCCCATTTCCCACCTTTAATATTTATATGATCATTTGAGTAGTAAGATATGGAGCAGCCTATATTAACTTTTGCAAAGCCATTGTGGAAAGCTCCAGCATAATCATATTTACAAGAGGTTATGGGATTCCCGTAATTATCAATATATCCCCATTTATCACCCATTTTAACTGCAGCAAATCCTTCCGAAAATTTATTTGCATCATCATATTTGGGCGGTATTATCATACGCCCTTGTTTATTGATGTATCCGTACCCCGCGTTATATGAAACAGCGGCTAATCCTTCGTTAAATTCCTTTGCTATATTATATGCACCATTGATATTCGGGAGCCCAGATAAATTTATATATTTATAATATCCACCCATATCCATTGTACGAACAGCTACCATATTCTCCGACACAACGCAAGGTGGCTCCAATGCAGAAATAGATTCATTTACCATTCCTGTATAAATATTTATTAAGCGCCATGTCCCATTCTTATATATTGGATCGGAAAGAAACCCATTGGGACGCTCAATTGTACCTCCGACATATGCTATTGCATAGCGAGAACCTACTCCTTTTATTATTGTATTGTGGGGTAAATTAATAGATCTACCATTGGTTATTAATCCTGATTGATAACCATCGTTCCATAAATAGACTTGATCTTGTAGGTGTCTAATAGATTCATATTTAAGCGGAATGATAATATTTCCGTCTGTATTTATTATTCCTTGTTTCCCGTCAAGAAGCACGATTGCTTCTTTGTTTTGAAAATCAAGTATCTGATCGTATTTTACAGGGATAACGATGTCCCCTGCTGTATTTATCATTCCCCATTTGTCATTTGATTTGACAAGAGCTAGATGTTTCCCTTGAATTACTTCGACAAAAGGAATTATTTCATCAAAACCCATGGACGATATTTCTTGTCCTAAATGGTTAAGTAGAACATGCTTATTCCAGTTGTTTATAGCAACATAGCAACCACGATGTTCATTATATATCGCTGTGTATTTAGAGGAACGAGTTCGTTTCTTTTCATCAATGAGAATGTAATCTCCCTTTTTCCCTCGCAATTTTGCTATAGCTAATCCGTTTTTGTCATATGCTCCAATATCTTGGTATTTTATCCCTTGGCATTGTGTATTTAAGCAACAGATTACAAGTAGAATAAAAAGTTTTTTCATCGCTTAAATTTATTGTACATCCCCAGCCCAAAGATGTGGTAAGTAAATAAAGAAAGCGCAGGGCTGGAGCTTTATTTTAGTGCGACAGGTCGTAGGAAACCCAATAGATAAAATAAGCAACAACCCCGCGCCGCATCCGTGAAGGATATGACGGGAGAGTCATGCCACCTATTCTCTCTATTGTGCTATGAATTTCCTACGTTCGTCGCACGAGAATAAAGTTACACTTCCGTAATTCAATATGTCTCCCACAAATGTAGGAAACTTATCTTGGAAATGCAACGGCATTGACCCTCTTTTTTCGGGGTTGTTGCAGATACAAATTTCGCCAAAACAAAGTTTTCCGACAATAGCAATTGGGATGGAAAGTAAACTTTGTTCTTCTGAATTTGGGTAAATCAGCACGAATTGCAACTTTACGCTTGCATAAACCCTGAAACTTTGCTTTTCAGACCCCTCAAAACCACGGATTCCGACTTTACGTCAACATAAATTCCATATTCGCAAGTTGTAGATTTTGTAGCAAATCGTAATGTGTAGATTATGAATAATATAACTGTCTCGCTATATATTAGTGCGCTTTGTTTTGGAGCATAAGAAAATACCCCTGCCGTCGTAAGACAGCAAGGGTATTCTTCTCTGTAAAGCGTTACTCCACAAACCAACTGTATTCGGTATCTCCCTCCAAGGCCCGACCGATTCCTGCAATCAGCTCCGTTGCATTCAGCGACCTGTCAAGGAAGGTGTCGATGTAGCTGGACTTGTTAGCTCCCGTAAAGAGGTTGTAGACCTTCCACAAGTCAATCTCGGGATTGTCCCCTCGTGAAAAGTTCTCGTCCGTGTAGTAAGCCTTTGCCACGGCATTGATGTGGCAGTCGGTAAACTCCATGGCGGGAAGCTGCCGTTTCTCGGCGGTGGGCAGGTATTGATACAATCGTGCCTTGCCGATTAGCTGGGCAAACTGGTGTTCACTGAGCGATTGACGTTGCAGGGCAGCCATCTGCCGAATATGCCGTTCGGCATCGTACTGCTGGAACAACTGCAACGAAGCCTCAAACAAGTCCTGCACACTCATTACCCGCAATTCCCGCTTGAATCCGTCGGTCGATACACACAGGTTGCAGCAGACAAGGTTCTTGAATCCGATGAAGACCTTGAACTTCTCGACCGTCTTCTTGGAATAGAGGTTTTCGTGGTTGTAGGCCCTTACTCCTCCAATGGAAAGATTGAGCCGATTGCCTGCCACCTCCTCGTAAATCGTGGGAACCTCAAAGCAGAAGGCCATGCGCTCGTAATAGATGGTCTTGTCCGTCTCCAGGAGCTGATTCACGGGTTTGTGGATAGCCTCGGGAATCCGTCCCTTGATAATATGCGAAACGACAATATCGGGCGTGTCGATGGTCTCCTGGGGGAACAACCGATGAGCAGCATTCCATACGGTCTCGATAAAACTCTGGTGGGAGATCGTCACCTCGTTGTCCTTACTGAATACGGGAACGACACAATCATTCTTCAGATGGGCCATATCGACAGGCTTGGTGTTGGCCTCGATAAAGTGACGGGTACGCGGTGTGTTTCCGAGCGACACAATCGGCGTTGCGGGATGCTTCTCTACGATGGTTGCCTCCTCCACCATGGGGAGATTCAACCCTACGGCAAATTCGGGATTAGGCTGAAAGACTGGAAGCATGGCTGTGGAGGTTTTGCGTGGAAGGATTCGATTGCGCGGTCTGCGTTAGGTTGCACCATTTGAGGATGGCTTGCCCCACGGCAGGTGTTATCGTGAACTCAGGATGCCCTGTAAAGAGCCCCGTTCGGTCTTTGGAGGTGGTGGCCTTGTGGTTCATGGCGATGTCCAGCACGGCGGTGAACTCATAGTCCACGTTGTCGCGCTGTACGGCCTTCAATCCCACCTTCTCGGGGACCATCTTTCCGTTCTTGTCCGAGAGGACATAATCCTGCTTGGAACGCATGGTGCAGATGATGTGGCACGAGGAGTTGAGAATGCGTTGGATGAAGGCATTCTGACGGGGTGTGACCTTGGCCCAGTTGGCAAAGGAGTTTCCTTGCAGATTGGCATGGAAATCGAGCAGATAATCCCAGCAGTGGGAGATGCTGTCGATGACGATGACCTCGGCCCCTGCCTGTTCACAGATGCCGATGGCCTCGATGTAGGTCTCGGGGGAGTAGTCGGGCAGGGTGAGAACCTGATAATTGCCCAGATGGGCATAGAGATCGGCCGAACCGTTCTCGGAATCGATAACGGCAACACGGGACCAGTCGGAGGTCATGCCGTAAGCAATGAGGAGCGAGGAGTAGGTCTTGCCCGACCCCGAGGCTCCAGCCAGTGCCAGCCTCATTTTGGCTGCACGGCGCATGGATGGACGTAATTGCATAAAGCTACAAATTAGATGATGAATAAATAAATACACTCATCATCTGTCTGTTGCTTTTGTTGTTAGTCTGGAAAAATTCCCGACAATCAGCCACAAAAAATCCCTCCCCGAAATTCGTTTTCCAAACAGAACAGGGGGGAGGGGATTTGATTTGTTACTCTGTCCGTGGACAAGAAAAACTCCAACCCGTATAAGGCTGGAGTCAATTATCAATATAATGTTTTCAATATCTTATCAGTTCCCTTTATTAATTCATCAACATCATCTTTAGTTGGTTCGGTATTCTTATTATGGTCGCATAGATTTCGTAAATCGCCAAGTCTTTGGATAAAACGCCATGTTGGAATTTCTATTATATTGTTATTTTTTAATGCTTCATTGTAATCAGAAATATGAGGAACTTTTTTAGCGATTGTAACTTGATGATTTGATAATACGGTAGCAAAATGTTTTTCTAATATTACACCGCAAATTGCTCCTGCCGCTCGTAAAAATCCTTTTTTCCATAATTCTCTTGCAGCATCTACCTCTGAATCGAACATATCTGCTTGGACTAATTGTTGTATGTCAAAAAGAGAACTTTCAAATCGACTTTCTAATGACTTTACTATTTGAAACTGTCTTTCAAATTTAGAATAACCATATGATGTAGGAACCGTTACTTCTCCATAGTTTGTTCTGATTAATCCTATTAAATAATCAGAAACAGTATATGTTTCATATGATATTTCCTTGCGTTTCTCATTTTTATACAATAGTCGAAATTCGTCCAATCTATCTGGCATTAATAATCTAATAATAGCTAAAGACTCATTATACCATTTGTCATATTCTCTTTTGAATGATGTGTTTTTAATTTTTGATTGAACATCTGGCGGCATTTTGTCAAGTATTTTTTTGCCATTCAGCTCGTAAGCCATTGAATAAATAAGCAACGTGCCGCGTGCTATTAAATCATCGAGATCTTTCTTGTATTTATCAAATTTATTGCTCATAAAATAGAATTTGGATGTTTAAAGATACATAAAAATTCATCAGCGTATTTCCCTATACATCTATTTTGCAACCATTCTATCTCTTACGATAACTATACACGCTGTTGTTTTGCCATTGATTTTTGGTGATGTCATTTTCACCTCGTATCATTTGGCGAGATCGGTTGCTTTTGCGGTTTGTTGAATACCCAAACTGTCGTATATCTTTTGCAGTTCAGTTTTGATCTTGCTCTTTGCAATGGATGTTTGCTTGGTAAAGGTCTCATTTATCATTTTGACAATCTTGCGTTCAACAGGAACAGATCACTGTTTCGTCAGCTCCCTGCGGATGTTGCCTACATGATATTTCAGCGCCTGTACTTTGGCAGTTCCCAACTCCTCATAAGCCTGTTTTACCAAAGGATATTTGACTGCAATTTGGGCACACAGCTCTTCATGGCTTACCAAGGAGAAGAAAGGCTGGGACGTTTTCAATCGATGGTATTCTTCAAACAACTCCTTGAATGTAACCCGCGCATTGTTTTTATTCTCCAGCTTCTCGATAATCTCGTTGAATGAATGCTGTGTAATGGAGTATCCGTTTCGTTTCAGTTCGCTGGAAAGGTTTACATAGGTCCTGTAAATATGGCGGCAAATCTTGAAGTTTACAATATCCATATTGGCTAGATTTTTATCCACGACCAGCTTGTTGTCCTCAATCCTTACATATTGCTCGTTGATATATTTGATCTTTGACAAGGTCTTTACCCGAGTTTTGTCGCTCAACGCGTTTATCTCTTGGGCATACTGCACGGCTTCTTTCAATGTCTTTTGAGTGGCGGCCACATATTCATCCAATGTTACCTCTCGGCTGTATTTGGTCGTTGAGAAGACATGGATAATCTCCCTTTTGTATTTGGAATCCCGTACCCGTCCGCAAATTTGAGTAAACAGGGTTGAGATATCCAATAAGGTATGAGCCTTGTTGCCATCGCTGACGATGAAAGTGACCCCGTTTTCATCATACAGGTCACATCCTTCAAAACAGGTCGAGGTGTAAAAGTTTATCTTCTTCACGGAATCTGACGGCTGATCAATGGGATAGTCCTTGCCTAACTTGCGCTGGTTGTTCTCGCTATTGTCCCCGCTTGTGGAGCAAACCACTTTCACTTGGTCGGGGATGAGTTTTGCCAGATCTATCACCTTTGCGATGAACTCTACGCTGTTTACAAAGACGTGCAGATTGTAAGGCAAATTACTATCCAATACCTTGCGGCACTCTTTAACGATATATTGTGCAGGCTTGGATGTTTGACGGGACCGCACATGAATCTCTGTCAGATGGGGCCAGTTAATTTCGCATATGGGCAGATGTTTCAACTCTTCCAGAATATACTCCCGTTCAATCGGAGTAGCGGTCATGTAAGTAACACGGGTAAATTTTCCAGCTTCCGTCAATAGATTCTTGATGGCCGTATGACGGAACGAGTAGGAGTTGAATAAGACATGTCATTCATCAACCAGCAGGAAAAGGTCGTTATAAGGGTCGAGACCTGCAGCCTGCAATGCCTTGATGGTTCGTGGCAGTGAATCGTATGTAACGGCAATCTTTAAGGGAGAGTGGCTTTGCGCATATTCCATAATATCCTGTTCCCCGATTCCCTCGTAAACGCCCAGCACGGAAATATCGTCTTGTCGGTAGATGGTCTTGTTCTTGACTAGCGCCACATAAGGCATGGCTATAAGGGTCGGAATCGGATTGCGGATGGCTAATTCAGTGGCACCACACCCTGTTTGTCTCTTGTTGAAGAGACAGTTATTAGGAATCTCTGTCAAAAAGTCCGACAGATAGGTTGCTCCTTCGGAAGCTTCAATCGTTCAGTTTTGATTTGTATTCATATACTTATATGTTTGATAGTTAGTAATATCTGTATAATCTTCCATCTTTTTTAATCTTGAATCTATATTTATAAAGGAGACTTTCATTTCACACTCAAAAAATGTGGAAAGACAGCGCAAAGAAAAGGCAGACGAATCTGCCTTAACAAAATTAGCCTTATTTGAATGGTGGATGTCTTTCGTAGAAAAGTTATGCAAATATATAAAATATTTTACAATAAATCAAATTATTTGATAATATTCTCGGCTGTTTTCTCGATTAGTTGTATGATTGATATTTTGGCAGACTTTCGCTATTTTTGAGGAACTGAACCCCCGAACTGACTATGAACTGTACGATTCCTCAAAACTGGAGCGATGAAGCCATGGATTATGCCAACCGACTGGCTGACCGAATCAATGTAGGCTGGGATGGTGAGAACTATTGCCCGAGTGACTGGAGCCTCCGATTTCTTGTGCGTCTGAACAAGGGCTTGGTGAAAGCCCCCTTCACGTATGAAGCCTTCAGGGATAACGATGACATCATGGCTACATTGGAGGGATACGGATTGGATGCCGAAAAGTTCTGGTATGCGTTGCTCTTCATCTACGACATCACGATCTCTTTCTGCTTGAATGCTGCCGATGCCAGCAAGACGGATTATGAGATTCTAACGGAACTCAACGATTTTCTGCAAAAGCACCCGAAAGCAGTTCTCTACCTCTCGGAGGATCGGGAGTTGCGCAAGAGTGAACGCTACGAAACCAACAGCCCGTTGATTCTGGGCTGCCTGCGTCGTTTTGTCAAGCAGGAGTTGGCGCAATATCCAGAACCGTCCCAACAAAAAATCTTTACCATCGACCTCCTTTATAGGAATTATACAGAATCACTGTCCACTGCCCAGCAACAGGTGCTGATGTATCGGTTGTTCAAGGTACTGTTCGATACCCTCAAATTGCCCGAGTTGCGTGCCAAGCGGGGAGAGGTTGTGTCGTACAGCAAACAGCTCCTTGTCTCCCGCATCATCTATTTCTGCCGACTGACGGCCAATGAATCCTTTACAGTGGACAGCTCCTCGTTGAAAGGAGTCCTGAAACAGTACGGAAATACGGACTTCAACCAACTGGAACCTCGGGTTTATACGGGCGGCTTGCGACTGCCGAAAGAAGAGGGTGAGTAAGTCGGGTTGTATTTTACTCCCTAAAGAGGGGTGGAATTTTGCCGAGCTTTGTCGTGTCGGATGGATGGTTCAGACGACCTGCAAACCCCTCGGGCAAGGCAAGCAGCTAACCAACGCCCCTCCGTAAAGGACGGAGTAATTTATAACCATGAAAAAGCTCATTATCACCTCGGATGACCAGAATCGTCAGTTCGCATTTGTAAAGGGTAACCGCCCGACCAATGCCAAGACCGTGAAGGCCAAGGAGAAATCGATGCAGGAGCATGGACAACTGTCGCCCATCACCGTTGTGAAGGGTGAGGATGTCTACCTGATGAACGGCCATTTGGTCGACCTGCAGGGAAACGACATCCCCGACAAGCAGACAGAACAGTACTATGCCGTGGTGGATGGACAGCACCGAGTGGTCGCATGGATGAACTTGGGCAAGAACTTGGATGACCTCGTGATTTGTGAGGCGCTGAATGCCGAGATGGAGATTGCGGCTCTGATTGCCGAGATGAATATCTGTACGACCTCGTGGAAGGGGACCGATTATATGGCAGCCCCAGCAATGGCCCTGGCTGCAAAGAATGAGGTCTTTGATTTTGCCGTGGAGTTGCAGGGCAAGGGCTTCCCGCTGGCGACTATCTCACTCTGGTGTACGGGTGCAAACTCCCTCAAGCCGAAAGACCTTGTGTCCAGCATCAAGAACAAGACGCTGCCACGGGCATTTGCAGATGCAGGCTGGTTCTACCGAAGCGTCAAATGGTATGAGGCGGCCTCGGAACGGATTCCGAATGCGTTCCTGGCGAAAAAATATCTGATTACCTTCCTGATTAAGAAGTTCAACCATGCGGAGGATCCTATGCTGTTCAGCAGCCAGATGGAAAAGAAGTTGAGAAGCCTGACGGAGGAGCAGGTGAAAGAGATCATTAACCCCAAGACGGAAGAGGATGTTTCGCGAGAACAGGCGACCTATGACATATTGGAAAAGTACCTCGGGTAATGAAGACGCCACATGCTATCAGAAGAAAGGAGGTCGGTTACCAACAGGGCCGCCGACCTCCCGATTCTTACAGCAGATGCTGCATGGCTTCATCAATTTGCGAGTTCTCGAATGAATCTAGGTAGATTTGCGTGATCTTTTCCGAACTGTGCCCCAGCGATTCGCTGATGATGGAGGTTGAAACTCCCGATCTTTTTAACACGGTGGCAAAGCTGTGACGGGCGACGTAGGTTGTCAGCGGGATGGGCAGGTGCAGGTGTTCACCGATGAGTTTCAGATAGCGGTTGATCCGCTTGTTCGTCCGTTGCACCCGTCCGTACTGTTGCTGGGCCGTGACGTGGACGGTTCGTTTCAGTATGGGAAAGATGTAATCCTGCGGATGTGCGTTTGGCTGACGGTACTTGTCGAGAATGGCAAGGGCCTCGGGCTGGAGCTGAAACGAGAGGAGTTTGCCCGTTTTCTGTCGGTTGAAAATCAGTCGCCCGTCCACGATGTCGGCATAGCGGATGTGCAGAATGTCGGTCAGATTGATGCCGCAAGACAGGTAGCTGAACAGGAACAGGTCTTTTGCCAGTTGCAGGAACGGTTTGGGGTACTTGGTCAGCATCCGCACCTCGCAATCCATGATCCGCCGAATGTCCTCCTTCGTGAGCGATCGTTTGGCTGTGGCCTCCTTGAATCGGCTTACCTTGAACGTGTCGAAAGGGTAGTCCGTCTTTTTGATGAGACCGTCGGTGATGGCGCTGTTGTAGAGAACGCGCAACGAACGGAAGCGGATGCCGATGGAGTTGTCCGAATAGTGACGCTCCACCCGCAGCCATTGTTCGTAGCGTTTCAGCCACTCGGTGTCAATGTCGAGAAAGTAGAAATCCAGCGAATGACAGAATCGGGTCAGTGAGGTGCGGAGTTCCTGAAAGGTTTTGGCGTTTCCGACACGGTTCACGGCCAGTAGGCGTTCGATGTAGCTGTTCAGATAATCGCCTACCGTTTGGCGCACGACCTTGCGGGATGCCTTCTCAACCAGCGTATTCAACGTGTACTCCTTGTCGCTTGTCTTGAAGTCCATGATCTGATGCTGGAGTTCCTTCGTTTTTTGTTGGATGAGGGCCTCAATCCGTTCTCGATCGGGGCAGTTGCGGCGTGGTTTACACTTTTCTGCATCCCATTGGTCTTGCCGAAGGGAAATATGCAGGCTGATGTATTTCCGCTTTCGATTCTTTGTCAATCGTAACAGGATGGGATGCTGGCCGTTAGATAAAGTTTTGGAGGTGTAGAGAACCGCTTCGATGGTAGTGTTCATCGTTTTTTTCGGTTTACACACTGGTTTACACAACTGGGTAAAAATCCCCCGAAAAACCGTCCGAAGCAAGACAGAAAAGAGGTCGCCATGCGGATGGCAACCTCCCTAAATGCAAGAAGGAGAGCCTTTTCAGACCCTCCCTCTTTGTGACGCCGACAGGACTCAAACCTGTAACCTTCTGATCCGTAGTCAGATGCTCTATTCAATTAAGCTACGGCGCCTTTCCTTTATTGCGAGTGCAAATGTACGGCAAAAATCCGAATCACGCAAATAAATTCTGAAGAATTTTTAATAAAAAATATCCTCTCGGCAACCGTTGCGTTGTATATTCTGCAATATCAGCCGGTTGCATCGGGTCTCCTGCCGGCGGTTGCGTCGGGTGCCCTGCCGGGTTTCTCTGTCCGTGCCGCGGGCCGGACGAAAAACGGTCCGGAGATGTTCCGCAACGGTCCGGAAGCATTGCAAAAGCGGTTCGGGGCATGCTCGGGGACCGACCGGGAGCGCTTAGGAATATTCGGGACCCACTCCGGACGGGGGCGTTCGGGACGTTCGGAGAGCCTCCGGACGGAAGCGCTTCGGAATATTCGGAACCCACTCCGGGCGGGGACGTTCGGGGGCGGATTGTTCGTTCGGCCCGTTCGCTGACGGTCCGGACGCGGACCGGGCCGCTTCGGGCTGCGGTTACTTGATCTCCCGGTCGGGGTGTTCGCGCAGGAAGTGTTCCCAGCTTTGCGACCCCTTGCGCGAGGCTGCCTTCTTGCCGCCGCCGAGCCCCTTGACGCGCTCCGGCCCGAGGGCTGCCTGAAGCGGGCTCGAGGTCGTGTAGTAGTGGCAGAGCGCCACAGCCATGCCGTCCGTGGCATCGAGGCGCCGCAGCGGACGGTCGACGCCGAGCGTGCGGCAGACGATCGCCGCGACCTGCTCCTTGGCGGCCGAGCCGCGGCCCGTGATGTTCTGCTTGATGCGCGTCGGGGCGTACTCGAAGACCTGCAGCCCGCGGCTCAACGCGGCGGCCATCGCCACGCCCTGCGCCCGCCCGAGCTTGAGCATCGACTGCACGTTCTCGCCGAAGAAGGGCGATTCGAGCGCCACCTCGCGCGGGTGGTACTCGTCGATCAGGGCCCCGACCCGCTCGAAGATGTAGCGCAGCTTGGCATAGGGGTCCGAGAGCTTGTGCAGGTCGATGTCGCCCAGCACGACCGAGCGCACGCGGCGTCCTGCGACCTCCAGCACGCCGTAACCCATGTAGTTCGTGCCGGGGTCGATGCCCATGATGCGATATGTCTCCTGATCGGTCATCGTGTGGACGGGGAATCGGAAAACGCCCCTCCGGACGGCGAACCGGAACCGAAGGGGCGTCGATGCGTTGTTTGCGTGCGGACTATTTCAGCAGCTCGGCGATCTTCTCGTAGAGCTCCTCGCCGCGGAGGTTCTTGGCGACGATCTTGCCCTCGGCGTCGATCAGCAGGTTCGTCGGGATGGCCTGTACGGCATAGGCCTCGGCGGCCGCGTTGCCGAAGGCGTCGAGCGAGCTGACGTGAATCCAGTTCATGTCGTTCTGCTTGACGGCGTCGAGCCACTTGTCGCGGTCGCGGTCGAGCGAGACGCCGAAGATCTCGAATCCCTTTTTGTGGAACTCGTCATAGGTCTTCTTCAGGTGGGGCACCTCACCCATGCAGGGGCCGCACCACGAGGCCCAGAAGTCGAGCAGGACATATTTGTTCGCGGGGTTCTCGACGACGGACTTCAGCGAGATGCTCTTGCCGTCGGCGTCGGGCTGCTCGAAGTCGATGTAGGGCTGGCCGATGTCGGTCTTGGCCTTCTGCTCGGCGCTCTGCTTGAGCTCGGTGAGGATGGTGCTCTGCTGCAGCTCGGGCGAGAAGCGCGCGATCTCGTCGAGCAGCTCCTGGCCCGAAAGCTCGTAGGAGAGCTGCTGGGCGAGGATCAGGGCGCCGAAGTAGTTGGTGATGTTGGCTTCGTAGGTTGAGCGGATGAGCTCTTCGTACTCCTTTTCGATGGCGGCGCGGCGCTCGTCGGTAGTCTCCGGATTGCGGACCTCGTCGATCAGCGCGGCCGAGGCGGCAGTCAGGGCGGCGTTGGCATTGTTGGCCGGGGTTCCCGTCACGCGTTTGCGCATGGGGTTCTCCGCATCGTCGGCCACGGTGATCGTGCCCGGCTCGATGAAGAGACCCGCATAGAAGGTGGCCGTCTCGTCCGGCGCGTCGCACAGCGTCATGATGGCCGGCTTGTCGGCCGTGCCGGTGAGGCGGAAGGTGCCGTTCTCGACCGTGGCGGAATCAATCGGATTGCGCTCCTCGTCGAGCAGGTAGACCATGCCGTCGAGGCCCTCGATCGTGCCCTCGATGACGTATCCGTTCTTGTTGCCGCAGGAGGCCAGCAGGGCGGCCGCAGCGGCGAGAGTCAGAATTTTCTTCATGTCGTTATTGTTTTTTGAGTGTTTCGATCTCCTTTTCCAGTTCGCGGACCTGGCGTGCCAGCTCGGGCAGCATCTTGAAGACGGCCGCGGCGCGGTGGTACTGCATGCCCGGCAGCGCGGGGTAGCCCAGGCGGATCTCGCCGTCGGGCACATCCTTGTCGATGCCGCTCTTCGAGCCGACCTTCACGCGGTTGCCGATCGTCACGTGGTCGGCGACGCCGACCTGTCCGGCGAGGAAGCAGTTGCTGCCCACGCGCGAGGTCCCGGCGATGCCGGTCTGTGCCGACGAGACGGTGTTGGCGCCGATCTCGACGTTGTGGCCGATCTGGATCAGGTTGTCGAGCTTCACGCCCCGGCGGATGATCGTCGAGTCGGTCTTGGCGCGGTCGATGCAGGTGTTGGCGCCGATCTCGACGTCGTCCTCGATCAGGACGTTGCCCAGCTGCGGAATCTTGTCGAAGCCCCCCTCGGCATTGGGCATGAATCCGAATCCGTCGGCGCCGATCACGGCTCCGGCGTGCAGGATGCAGCGGCTGCCGACGACGCACCCCTCGTAGATCTTCACGCCGGGATAGAGTGTCGTGTCGTCGCCGATCACGACGCCGCGGCCGACGTAGACCTGCGGGTAGATCTGGCATCCGCGGCCGATGCGGGCCCCCTCCTCGACGACCGCGAAGTCGCCGATGTAGCACTCCTCGCCCACGCTGGCGTCCGACGCGACGGAGGCGCGCCCGCTGATCCCCTTGCGGCGGGGCTTGGCGGCCTCGTACATGGCCAGCAGGCGCACGACGCACGCTGCGGCGTCATCGACGCGCACGAGCGTCGCCGCGACGGGCTGCGACGGGGTGAACGCGCGGTCGACGAGCACGATCGACGCGCCGGTGGTGTAGAGGTAGGGTTCGTATTTGGGATTGGTCAGGTAGGCCAGCGATCCGGCCTTGCCCCCTTCGATCGAGGAGACGGTGTGTACCTTGGCGTTCTTGTCGCCGACGACCTCGCCGCCGAGAAATCCGGCGATCATTTCGGCTGTAAATTCCATCATGACGTGTTGCTGGGCGTTGTTTATAAATAGTTGTTGATATCGATGCCTTCGGGAAGGAACTCCTCCACGGTGCGGCCGAACGAGAGCACCTCGCGCACGGTCGACGACGAGATGTCGGCCACGGCGGCCGGGGTGAAGAGCATCACGGTGGTGATTTCGGGATAGATGCGGTGGTTCGTCGCCTCCATCGTGCGCTCGTACTCGAAGTCGGTGGTGTTCCGCACGCCGCGGATGATGGCGCAGGCCCCCACCTGCCCGGCGAATTCGCCCGTCAGCCCCGTGTAGATGCGGGCCTCGACGCGCTCGTTGCCGGCGTAGATGTCGTCTATGAGGCGTTTGCGGTTCTCCACGGTGAGCATCCCCTGCTTGAGGGTGTTGTTGCCGATGCCGATGACGACCCGGTCGAAGAGGTTGAGCGCCTCGTCGACCAGCGCCGCATGGCCGCGCGTGAAGGGATCGAACGACCCCGGGAAGATGGCTGTGCGTTTCATTACGGGCAAAGGTAGAAAAAAAAGTCAATATAGAGCAACATTCGCCCGATATTGTACGGTTCCGACCGCAGAGCCTCCGTTTTGCCGTTCTCCGGGCGCTCCGATTGCATCCGCGCGGGTGCTACTTTTCGATGCGCACATACTCCGCGGCGACGATTCGCGTGTGGGGGTTTGTCGAGACGATGCGCTGCCGCAGGGCCTTCGTGCCCCAGCGGATGAAGAGGAAGCGCCGCGGAATGCGGTAGACGATCTGGCGGAGCGTGTCGACGCTCTCGACGCGGCAGCTCACCGAATCCTCCTCGATGCGCCCCTCGACGCTCACCCACGTGTCGCGCCAGCGGAAGAGCCGCACCGTGTCGCGCACGACGAGCGTGTCGCGCAGGCGGATGAAGACCGTGTCGCGCAGCGGCGCGCGCGTCTCGAGGGTGGTCTGTCCGACGGTTTTGGCCGCCGCCTCGAGCCGCCGCATGCGGATGCCCGCCTCGGCGATGCGGCGGGCGTCGTCGGCGCGCAGCTGCTCGAATTCGGCCACGCGCAGCCGCAGGGCCTGCGTCTCGACGCTCCGGGCGTCGAGTTCCGAGCGGATGAGGTCGCTCTCGGCGGCCAGGGCCGTCTGGTTCTGGACGAGGCGCCGGTTCTCGTCGCGGTAGTTTTTCATCAGGCGCACTCCGGCGGCAAGCAGCGCCGTCGCGAGCAGGGCGTAGATCAACAGGGCTTTGTTCATGGATTTCGGGTGTTGGTTGCCCGAAAGATAGGCAGGCGCCGGGCCGTGCGGTTTCTACATTTTCGGAAACAGCGCCTCGATGGCCGCGGCCAGGCGCTCGGCGAGCAGCGACATGAGCGGCAGGCTGTCGCAGTGGCCCAGTGACGTGATGCCCCGGTGGTCGGCGTAGAAGAGTTCGTCGAGCCGCGGCAGCAGCGCGAGGTCGAGCCGCTCGTCCGCGATCTCCAGCCCGGCCTGCGGCGCCACGCGCAGCACGAGCTCCCGCTCGACGGCCGGAAACGCCGGTGCCGGGATGAGCCGCTTGCCGAGGATGCCGAACAGCGGGGCGTTGTCGGCCGAGCGGAGCGTGCCGTCGGCCCCCACCCGCACGGCGAGGGCGGCTCCGCGGCGGCGTGCAACCGCGGCGGCAAGCTCCTCTACCGCCTCGCGGGCCGTCGTGGGGGCCTCCGTGAGGGGCAGGTCGTAGTGCAGGGTGACGGCGTCGGGCATCACGCTGCGCAGCGCATAGCCGTCGTAGAGCGAGACGCCGGCCGCGGTGAGCCGCTCGTCGCCCTCCGGCGTGAGCTCGATGCGCACGAAGCCCGAGACGGCAGCCGGATAGTGTTCCGCCGCGGCAACGGCGGCGAGCCGCTCCGCCAGGCGCGGCAGGTCGGGCGTATAGCCGCGCCCGAAGAGACAGCGCGAGGCAGCGTCGAGCAGGGCGGCGTGGGCCGCGAGGTTGCGTGCCCGGCCCCGTGCCAGGTGCACAATCTGGTATGGCACCGGAAGGCTCACAGCAGGAAGATTTTCAGCAGCAGCTCGCGCAGCAGCTCGCCGTCGGGCGCGCCGCCCGCATTGAGCCCCTTGCTCTTGGCGTCGTATTCGCGCAGCAGCCCCAGCACCTGGAAGACCTTGCGGTTGTCCCACAGCGCGGCCTGCTGCTTGATCTCGTTCAGCACGTAGGTGTTGTTCTTGCGCAGGATGCCCATGAGCTCCGCATCCTGCGGGAAGGGCTTGCCCTTGTGGCGCGCGAGCCAGCGCAGGTAGTTGACCACGAACAGGTCGCGGAACTGGCCGAAGAGCGCCATGATCGTCAGCAGCAAGGGGCTCTCCCGGGGGTTGCGGGCGAAGTGGTCGGCGATCAGCAGCGCGCGCTGCATGTCGCGCGTGACGACGGCGCGGCACAGCTCGAAGTTGTTGAACTCCTTGGAGATGCCGATGTTGGCCTCGATGTCGGCGTCGGTGATGCGCTTCGTCCCCTCGGGCAGCGAGACGGTGAGCTTGTGCAGCTCGTTGTCGATGCGCGCGATGTCGGTGCCGAGGTGGTCCGTCAGCATCGACAGCGCCTTCTGGTCGATCGTGAAGCCCTGTTGCCGGACGAACTGCTGGAGCCATGCGGCGATCTCGTAGTCGCGCGGCCGCACCGACTCGAAGACCGTGCCGTTGGCCGCGCACCCCTTGTAGAGGGCCGAGCGCTTGTCGACGTTCTTCTCCTTGTGGCAGATGACGAGGATGGTCGTCGGCGAGGGCTTCTGCGTGTAGAGCGAGAGCTTCTCGATGTTGCGCAGCTGCTGCGCCTCCTTGAGGATGACCACTTCGTAGCGGCCCATCATCGGCAGCTGGCGGCAGAGGTTGATGACCTGCCCGACGTCGGAGTCCTTGCCGTAGACGACAATCTGGTTGAAGGCGCGCTCGGCCTCGTCGAGAATCGAGGCGGCGAGCAGCTCCGCGAGGCGGTCGATGAAGTAGCTCTCCTCGCCCATGAGCAGGTAGACCGGGGCGAAGCGCCCCGCGCGGATCTCGCCCGCGATGCGGTCGTATGCGGCGACCGTGTCCCTGAATTTGACAGCGCTTTTAGCCATAATCAGACGATCTCGCGCGTGATGCGCAGTACGTTTTCGGTCTCGGCCGTGAGGCGGAAGCGGTCGTCGATTCTCCGTCCGACGAGCCAGACGATGTCGTCGCCCGACAGCAGCACGAACTGCCGCTGCTTCTCGGGCAGCGGAACCTTGGCGTCGATCAGAAAGTCGCTGACCTTCTTGCGGCCCGTCATGCCGAAGGGGATGAACCAGTCGCCCTCGCGCCAGCGGCGCAGCGTGAGCGGGAAGCGGAGTTTGTCGGCATCGATCTGCGCGACCTGCTCGGGGGTGCCGAAGGTCTGGACGTCGTCGATGTCGCAGTATTCGTAGTAGAGCACCGCATTGCCGCAGTAGCTGCGCACGGCGCCGCGCTCGACCGTCGTGCGGCATTCGTCGTCGGGAGCGATCGGCGTGACGATGATCGCTCCGCGGTCGATCGTGGCCATGCGGTCGCGGGCGTAGAAGCGGCGTCCCGTGGCGTCGTGGTTCAGGGCGTGGCACAGCGCGTCGATGACGTCGCCCTTGAATCCGTAGGCGGAGTTGAGCAGTTCGTAGATGACGAACTCGCGCGGGAAGGCCGGGTCGATGCGGTCGACGCGGATCGTGTCCGTATCGCCCTGCGAGGTCACGGCTTCGCGGCGGATGCGCTCGATGCCGTGGTCGATGAAGAGCTGGGCGTCGGTCAGGCGGCCGATGTTCTTGCGCATGAGCTCCGTGAATTTGGGGTTGATCTCGCGGATGCGGGGGATGAGTCCCAGGCGGATCTTGTTGCGCAGGTACTTCGTCGAGCGGTTCGAGGAGTCCTCGCGGAAGGGGATGCGGTTCTGTACGGCGTATTCGAGAATCTCCTTGCGCGAGGCGAACATCAGCGGGCGGATGACCTTGCCGACCTGCGTCGAGATGCCGGTCAGTCCACGCAGCCCGGTGCCGCGCAGCAGGTTGATGAAGAAGGTCTCGATCGAGTCGTCGATGTGGTGGGCGATGGCGATGACCGTATATCCCTCTTCGCGGCTCAATGCGTCGAACCAGGCATAGCGCAGCCGCCGGGCCGCCATCTCCATCGACTCGCCCGTGCGCTCCATCTCGCCCGCGGTGTCGAAGCGGCGGTTGTAGCAGGGCACGCCGCAGCGGGCCGCCTCCCGGGCAACGAGCTCTTCGTCCTCGTCGCTCTCGGCGCCGCGCAGCTGGAAGTTGCAGTGGGCCACGCCCACCCGGTAGCCGCTGCGTGTGAAGAGCGAGAGCATGACCATCGAGTCGACGCCGCCCGAGACGGTCAGCAGGATGCGGTCGTCGTGCGTCGCCAGGTCGTTTTCGGCGATGTAGCGTTGGAAGGATTCGAGTAGGGGCATATCTTGACAGGTATCATTGTTTGCTGTGTCGTCTGCGGTGCGGGCCGCTGTCCGGGAACTCTCCGGATTGTTGCCCGGAGGTCGTCCCGATTGCCGCCCGGGTCTCCGGCGCAGGGGCTCCGGCAGGGGCTGTCCGGGTGCCGCGGGGCATGCCGGGCGGTCGTCAGAGGATGTTGACCTCGGTGTCGATCTCCACGCCGAAGCGCTCGCGGACGCGCTGCTGTACCTTGCGGGCCAGGGCCAGCACCTCGCCGCCCGTGGCGCCGCCGAAGTTCACCAGCACGAGGGCTTGCCGCTCGTGCACGCCGACGCAGCCCTCGCGGTAACCCTTCATCCCGGCGCGGTCGATGAGCCACCCGGCGGCGAGCTTCGCCCTGTCGGCCTGTCCGGCGGCGGGGTAGAGCGGCATGTCGGGAAACTCGGCCCGCAGGCGGTCGGCCACGGCCTGCTCCACGACGGGGTTCTTGAAGAAGCTGCCGGCGTTGCCCAGCACCTTCGGATCGGGGAGCTTCGCGCGGCGGATGGTGCAGATCGCCTCGCGGATGTTGCGCAGCGTGGCGCCGCCGCGCGCCTCGACCTCGCGTTCGACGTCGCCGTAGCCCAGCCGCGGGCGCGGTGTGCGGTGCAGGGCGATCTCGATGGCCGTGATGACGACCTTCCCGCGCAATTCGTGCTTGAAGACACTCTCGCGGTAGCCGAAGGCGCAGTGCGCGGCATCGAGCGTGAGCCGGTTGCCCGTCCCGACGCAGAACATCTCCACGCGGCGGATCGCATCGCTGGCCTCGCAGCCGTAGGCGCCGATGTTCTGCACGGGAGCGGCGCCCGCCTTGCCGGGGATGAGCGAGAGGTTCTCGATGCCCCACAGGCCGCGCTCGACGGCCCAGGCAACCAGATCGTCCCACTCGACCCCCGCCTCGACGCGCAGGCGCACCTCGTCGCCCTCGTCGGCCAGCAGCTCGATGCCGCGGGCCACGGGCGTGAGCAGCACGCCGTCGTAGTCCTGCGTGAAGAGGATGTTGTTGCCGCCGGAGAGGACCGTCCAGCGGTCGGGCACCCCTGCGGCGAAGATCGCACGCAGGTCGTCGGCCGTTTCAAACTCGACGAGCCGCCGGGCGTGCTGCGCGACGCCGAAGCTGTTGCGGCCGCGCAGGTCGATGTGGTGAAATTCTCGGATCATGATGTGCAAAGTTACGAATTTATTTACTAACTTTGATAAGATAATCGCCCGAACGACAGAAACCCTAAAATACCACAAACCTATGTTTACCGAAAAAGACTTGCATCAAATCGAGCAACACGGCCTGACGCGCGAGGCCGTGGAGCGCCAGATCGAAAACTTCCGCCGCGGCTTTCCCTTCCTGAAGGTGGTGCGCGCCGCCTCGCCCGGCGACGGGGTCGTCGTCGTGGACGATGCGGCGGCCGATGCGGCGCAGGCCCGTTACGAGCAGGCTGCGCACGGCCTCTCGGTCGTGAAGTTCGTTCCGGCGTCGGGTGCCGCCACGCGCATGTTCAAGGAGTTGTTCGAGTTCGTCAACGAGGGCAAGCGCGGCAAGGGCATCGACACGCTGCTCGAAAACATCGAGCGCTTCGCCTTCTGGCCCGAACTGAAGGCCGTGCTGCCGGAGGGTGCCGACGATCGGACCGTCGTGAGCTGCATCGTCAAGCAAGGACTCAACTATGGACAGAAGCCCAAGGGGCTGGTGACCTTCCACGCCTATCCGGACGGCGCCCGTAAGGCCGTCGAGGAGCATCTGGTCGAGGGGGCGGCCTACGCCTCGACCGACGGCGTGGCCCGCATCCACTTCACCGTCTCGCCCGAGCACCGTGCCGGCTTCGAGAGCCTGCTCGCCGAGAAGGTACCCCTCTACGAAAAGCGCTTCGGCATCCGTTACGAGATCTCGTTCTCCGTGCAGAAGCCCTCGACCGACACGATCGCCGTGAATCCCGACAACACACCCTTCCGTCAGGAGGACGGCAGCCTGCTGTTCCGTCCCGCGGGCCACGGCGCGCTGATCGAGAACCTGAACGAGATCGACGCCGACATCATCTTCATCAAGAACATCGACAACGTGACGACCGACGCGCGCCGCGGCGACACGATCCGCTACAAGAAGGTGCTGGCCGGGCTGCTGCTCGAACTGCAGGAGCAGGCCTTCGCCCACCTGCGGGCGCTGGAGGCGGGCACTGCCGACCTGGCCGAGGTGGCCGCATTCGTCGAGCAGCGACTCTGCGTGAAGCTGCCCGCCGCGTATGATGCTGCGCTGCTGCGTGCGGTGCTCGACCGCCCGATCCGCGTCTGCGGCATGGTCCGCAACGAGGGCGAGCCGGGCGGCGGCCCCTTCTGGGTGGCCAACCCCGACGGCACGGAGTCGCTGCAGATCGCCGAGTCGAGCCAGATCTCGCCCGACGACATGCCGCTGATGAAGTCGGCCACGCACTTCAACCCCGTCGACCTCGTCTGCGGCGTGCGCACGTCGCAGGACGGCAAGTTCGACCTGCGCCGCTATACCGACCCCTCGACGGGCTTCATCTCGTCGAAGTCGTCGGGCGGCCGCGAGCTGCGCGCCCAGGAGCTGCCCGGACTGTGGAACGGCGCGATGGCCCGCTGGAACACGGTCTTCGTTGATGTGCCCATCACGACCTTCTCGCCCGTCAAGGTCGTCCAGGACCTGCTGCGCCCCCAGCACCAGCAGTGATCCGTCCCGGGAGGGAGGTTTCCCCGTGCGGCCTTCGGAGTTTTGGCTCCGGAGGCTGCTTTTTTGTGTCTGAAGCTGTCGCTTGATCGTAAATTTTCTTATTTTGCTGCGGTGTGAAATTAATTTTGCTTAAATTTGCGGTAGGTGACAGAAAATTGATTTACGAACCCGAAAACTGCTTTCCGAATGAAAGAGCGAGCCTTGGCCGTGGACCTGCTGCGGGGTCTGGCCATCGTGGGGATGGTCCTCTCCGGATACATCTCGCGCAATCCCGATCTGCCCGCGTGGCTTTTTCATGCCCAGCTGCCGCCCCCGTCGTTCGCCTTCGACCCCTCGGTCCCGGGCATCACGTGGGTCGATCTGGTCTTCCCGTTCTTCCTCTTCTCGATGGGGGCTGCCTTCCCCTTCTCGATCGGACGGCGCCTTGACCGGGGCGCAGCGGCCGTGCAGGTCGCCTGGACGATCCTCCGGCGGGGCCTGCTGCTGGCCTTCTTCGCCATCGTGCTGGGGAACACGAACCTCTGGACGCTTCATGAGGCGCTGCAGCGCCCCGTGGCGGCCTCGCTGCTGACGCTGGTCGTCTGGGGGGCCTTCTTCGCCATGTTCATCCGCCTGCGGAACCGGAGCAAGCGGTTCAACACGCTGCTCAACGGCTGCGGCATCGCGGCGCTGCTGCTCCTGCTCGTGCTCTACCGGGCATTGGGGGTCGACGTGAACCTGTACCGCTCGGACATCATCATCCTGATCCTCGCCAATGTCGTCGTGGCCGGGTCGTTCCTCTGGTGGCTGACGCGCCGCAAGCCGGGGCTGCGCATGGGCCTCGTGGCGCTGCTCGTGGCGCTGAAGCTCTCGGCCACCGTGCCCGGATCGTGGACCGCAGAGGTGTGGAATGCCACGTTCGCCCCCTGGCTCTACCATACGGAGTTCCTGCAATACCTCTGCATCGTGCTGCCGGGCAGCGTGGCCGGCGAGCTGATCGCCCGCTGGCTCGCGCGCAAGGGCACTGCGGCGCCGACGGCTTCGACCGATCTCTCCGTCACGGCTGCGGTCGCGCCGCACTTCGTCAGCTCCGTCACCTGCACGCCGGCAGCCGCCATGCCGCTTCCGGACGGACAGGCCGCTCCGGCTGATTCTTCCGCTCCGGCTGCGGCCGTTGCGTCGTCCCCGGCCGATGGCGAGGGCGTAGGGCCGGATTCCGCTCCGCACGATGCGGAGCCGCTGCCCGGGCGTTTCCTGCTTGCCGGGGCGTTGGTCCTCCTGCTCCTTGCGGTGAATCTCTGGGGGCTGTATGTTCGGGCGCTGACGGCGAACCTGCTGCTGACGCTGCTTGCGGGTGCCGCGGCCGCCTGGCTGCTGCGCCGTCCCCGCACCGCGCTGCAGCGGCTGCTGGCGGAGCTCTTCGCAACGGGTCTTTTCTGGCTGCTGCTCGGGCTCGTCTTCGAGCCGCTCGAGGGGGGCATCAAGAAGGACCCCGCCACCGTAAGCTACTTCTTCGTGACGGCGGGCATGGCTTCGCACGTGCTGCTGCTTGCCACGCTCCTCTTCGAGTCACTGCGCGGCCGGGCAGGGCTGCTGGTCCGCTGCGGCGAGAATCCGATGATTGCCTATACGGTGGCGGGCTATGTCGTCGTGCCGTTGCTCTTCATCGAGGAGCAGTGGGGCTTCTCGATGCCCTGGATCTGGGGTGCGGGCGGCTGCGGCGCGGGTATCGCCCGGGGCGTCGTCATCACCCTGCTGGCCATGCTGCTGACCTCGGCCTTCACGCGACGCCGGCTCTTCTGGCGCACCTGACCCCGGCGCGCCCGCTTGTCGGGGCTGCGGCCTTTTTGCCTCCTGCCCCGGCCGGTCGGACCACAAAAAAACGGGACCCCGTCGGGTCCCGTTTTTCGTCTCTGCCGGCCATCGGCGCCGCAGCGCCTGCCGGGGTGTCTCTCCTGTTATTCCGCCCGGGCTGCGGCGCGGTCGATCTCTGCCTCGAGCCGGTCGACTACGGGCGGCAGAATCCGCTCCATGACCTCGTAGCCCGCCTCGTTCGGGTGTACGCCGTCGTTGGTGTAGGCGGCGATCATCGAGCCGTCCCCGGCTGCCATCGGGGTGTGGTAGTCCACGTAGGGGATGCCCTCCTGCTCGGCGTAGGCGCGGATCGCGGCGTTGAGCCGGATGATCTTCTGCGCCGGTTCTATCCCCGGACGCCACGGATAGTCGCCCGTGGGGTGGATCGAGCAGAGGATCGGCCGGATGCCGTTGGCGCGGGCCAGGTCGACCATCGACTGGATGTTGTCCAGAATGTGCTCCGGCGAGATGTAGCCCGTATTCCGGGCCAGGTCGTTCGTGCCGCCGCAGATCACCACGATCTTCGGGTGCAGCTCGATGACGTCGGCGCGGAAGCGCACGAGCATCTGCGAGGTGGTCTGCCCGCTGATGGCGCGGCTCACGAAGCCGTTGCGGGCGAAGAAGTCGGGATGTTTGCCGATCCACCCCTCGGTGATCGAGTTGCCCATCAGCACGGCCCGCGGCGCGGTGGTCTGCGCGGCGTTCTCCTGCTCGAAGCGGGCGAAGTTGGCCCAGTCGTCGGGTGCCTGGGCGGCGGCCGTCGTCGCAAGGCAGAGTGCGGCGGCCAGCATGCGGAGTTTTCCTTTCAGTGAGGTGTTCATGGTATGAGGGATTGGTGATTTAATCGTTGAGAAGCTCCTTGTCCACGGCCTCCTCGTCCGCACGCTCCTCCTCGGTGTCGGGATAGGAGAAGGGGATGCGCCAGGCGATCAGGAAGATCGGCAGCGTGGCCAGCAGCGACCAGAGGAAGAAGTAGTGGTATCCGCCGACGCGCTCGCACAGCCAGCCGCTCACCATGCCCGGGAGCATCACGCCGAGGTTGGCCAGCGACGAGCCGAAGGCGTAGTGGGCCATCTTGTGGCGTCCGGGTGCCACCTGCTGCATGATGAAGAGCGTCAGGCCGACGAATCCGAATCCGTAGCTGAAGTATTCAAAGACGATGCCGCCGCAGATCAGCACGCTCGAGGCGGGCTGGAACCACGCCAGCAGGGCGTAGACGACGAACGGGATGTTGAAGATGAAGATCAGCGGCAGCAGCGCGCGGCGCAGCTTGATCCAGGCGATGAAGTAGCCGCCGAGGATCGACCCCACAACGAAGGCGATGACGCCGAACGTGCCGTAGTAGAGACCGATCTGCTGCTCGGTGAGGCCCAGGCCCTGGTCGGCGACCGGGGCGTTGAGGAACAGCGGCACGATCTTGATGACGAGGCCCTCGGCGAAGCGGTAGAAGACGATGAAGGCGATGTAGATCCAGATGTACTTCTTGACGAAGAAGCTGCGGAAGACCTCGGCCGTCTCGCGCATGGCCTCGCCGACGCTTCCGGCGTGGGCCGTGGCCTCGCCGCCCGAGGGGAGCATGCGCAGGTGGTAGAGCCCCAGCAGGAAGAGCAGCGCGCCGCACAGCGCCATGACGATCATCCAGGCCTCGACGACGCCCACGCGCTCCTTCAGCGCGCCGGCCACGTAGACCAGACCGCCCATGGCGAAGACCTTGGCGATGTTGTAGAAGGCGCCCTGCCAGCCGATGAACTGGGCCTGCTGGGTCTTCGACAGTTCGGTGATGTAGACGCCGTCGGTGGCGATGTCGTGCGTCGAGCCGCTGAAGGCGACGACGGCCATCAGCGCGATGGCGTAGGGGAAGAAGTTGGGCAGCGAGAGCGACAGCGCCACCATGGCCAGCGCCAGGCCGGAGACGAGCTGCGTCGTGACGACCCAGAACTTCTTGGTGCGGAACATCTCCATCAGGGGGCTCCAGATGGGCTTGAGCGACCACGGGAGGATGATGAGCGAGGTCCACAGGGCGATGCGCGCGTCGTCGATGCCCAGACCGCGGAACATCAGCGTCGAGACCATGTTGACGATGATGAACGGCAGTCCCATGGCGAAATAGACGGTCGGGACCCACGTGAGCGGCGAGCGGCGCACGGACGGTTCGGTTTTCGTGTGGTTCATTTCGGGTTCTGTAAGCAGGTTGCGTGGTTATGATTCACGCAAAGATACGCAAAATCCCCGAGATTATTCGACACTCGTGTCGGGTAATTCCCATCCGGTGATCGTCGCGATGTAGGGAATCACCGACATGGCCAGCTTGCGGTGCCCGTGGTGGTTGGGGTGGTAGTTGGCGCCCATGTCGCTGTCCCAGTTGGTGGCGCCCGGCAGGATGACCGTACTGAAGTCGTTGGACCCGGGCTTGATGACGACGATGTCGGGCCGGTAGCGCACCGGATAAGGATGACGTGTTCGATGCCGGCCCGGCGCATGTATCCGAAGTCGGCGTCCCACTCCTTTTTGCCCCAGTTCCGGTGCGGAATGTCGTGGCTGATCTCGTCCGGGAAGGTCCCTGGGACCTGCATGGTATAATATATTCGATTTTGATTCCCGTTTGTGTAAAATCGGAAGCTTCCGATAAACATAGGCGGTGGTAAAATTATTATCACCGGGATTTATAATAATAAAACTTATTAGAATGGTGTTTTGTGTAAAAAAGTCTCCTTTTGACAAAACGACAGGCGATTTCTTTCAGCGGACCGGTCCGTTTCTTTCATAAAGGATTGCTTCGGAACGAAGCCCGAAAAAAAGAATTTTCATTATTGGGCCGAAATTGTCTTATTTTATTTGTTCTGTTTGCGCAGCTCACGATTTATTTTTAACTTTACGTATCATATATGCGTTGATAAAAATTCGATCATGACCAATTCGTTTCTCAAACTGGCCACGGAGGGCAACAAGAATGCGATTCTGAAGCAGCAGATCATCTGTCAGTATATTCTGTGCGGCGATTCGAGCATCACGGACCTGAGCAAGGCTGTGAATCTGAGCGTGCCGACGGTGACCAAACTGATCGGCGAACTGATCGACGAGGGGTTCGTCCACAATTTCGGCGAGCAGGGGACGGCCGGGGGCCGGCGCCCCAACATCTACGGGCTGAACCCCTATGCGGGCTACTTCATCGGCGTGGACATCCGCAAGGACTCGGTGGTGATGGCGGCGATCAACTTCAAGGGACAGCTCATCGACGAGACGACCGTGGCGTTCCAGATGGACAACGACCCCCACTCGCTGGACAAGCTCTGCGAGGTGATCCTGAACTTCGTCCGCTCGCACAAGATCACGCGCGACAAGGTGCTGGCCATCGGGGTGAACATCTCGGGCCGGGTGAATTCGCAGACGGGATACAGCTACAGCTACTTTTTCGTCGAGGAGCAGCCGCTCACGATGCTGCTTGAGGAGCGGCTCGGCACGACGGTCTACATCGAGAACGACACGCGCGCGGCGACCTACGGCGAATACATGTACGGCGATGCGCACAACGAGCAGACGATGCTCTACATCAATGCCAGCTGGGGCCTGGGTCTGGGCATGATTATCGACGGCAAGATCTTCTACGGCAAGTCGGGCTTTTCGGGGGAGTTCGGACACTTCCCGCTGCTCGACAACGAGATCATCTGCCGCTGCGGCAAGCGCGGGTGCCTCGAGACGGGCGCTTCGGGCTCGGCCCTGCACCGCATCTTCCTCGAGAAGCTCCGGCAGGGGCGCGTGTCGATGCTCTCGGAGAAGTTCAAGAAGGGGGTGGAGATCACGCTCAACGACATTCTCGACGCCCTGCTCAAGGAGGATGTGCTGGCCATCGAGGTGCTCGATTCGGTGGGCCATACGCTGGGCAAGGCCATCGCGGGGCTCATCAACATGTTCAACCCCGAGATGATCGTCATCGGCGGTACGCTCTCCGTGGCGAAGGAGTACCTGATGCTCCCGGTGCGCAACGCCGTGAACAAGTATTCGCTCATGCTCGTCAACAAGGATACGCAGATCAAGCTCTCGGCGCTCGGCGAGCGGGCCGGGGTCATGGGAGCCTGCCTGCTGGCACGCAGCAAATCGCTCGGTCTGCTCTGAATGCGCTGCGCCGGACGCGCTGCCCTGCACGCGCTGCCCTGAATGCGCTGCGCCGACCGCGCTGTCCTGAATGCGCTGCGCTGACCGCGCTACCCTGCACGCGCTGCCTGAATGCGCTGCGCCGACCGCGCCACCCTGACCGCGCTGCCAGCATGAAACGCCCCGGAATCCGACGGACTCCGGGGCGTTTCGTGTGATGTCGGCAGCCTATTTATATATAGGTATGAACCTTGCAGGCTACGGCAGGGTGTCGAAGAGCGGCTTGTACTTGACGGCCAGCTCGCGCGCCGTTGCCAGGGCGTCGCCCTCCGCGGGCAGCGCCAGCGGAGAGGAGGCGTCGGCCCAGCGGCACTCGAAGTCGCGGATTTCGCGGTCGAAGGCCTTCTGGTCGAAGGGACGTCCGGCGCGAGCGGCTTCGGTCACACGCTCGATGAAGAGCTCCCAGCGCGGGGCGTAGTAGGTCGAGACCATGCCGGCCCACGTGCGGCTGGCGTAGTCGGTCAGGTGGTAGCTGTCGCCCCAGACCGAGATGAGCGTCCGGGCATTGGTCTCGTAGTACCTCTTCGAGGCCTCGTCGCTGCCGAAGCTGCGGGCCGCATCGAGCCAGCGGCCGAGCGAGAACTCCGCGTGGCAGGCTGTCAGGCGGTCCAGGTCGGCCAGCACCTCGCGCATGAGCGCCGCCTCGTGCTCTATCGCCGGCAGGTCGTGCCGTTTGTAGGCCTCGGTGAAGCGGTCACGCAGGGTCAGGAAGCTGTCGCCCAGCACCTGCCGGCCGATATTGACCACGTCGAAGCGGTAGGTGTCGCGGTCGCTCTCCACCGTGAGCAGCTGCTCCCAGAGATGCCACAGCGTGCTGAAACGGTAGCCGACGGTCGGTTTGGTCGTCCAGTGCCAGTTCCCTTCGAGTGAGGGATGGGCGTTGGTCAGCGTCGAGTGTCCGGTCTGCGACGGCAGTGTGTAGACGCTGTCGCAGAGCGTGCGCCACAATGCGCGGGCCGTGGCGTCGCGGTGCCCCGTGCGGCGGTCGGCCAGACGGTCGATCCACTCGTTGTCACTCAGGCCCGTCTCCCACGCCTTGTCGAGCACGAACTCGTACATGGGCTGGTTGACGCCGAACCCTTCGAGCGTCGAGCCGACGCCGCGCAGGTTGTCGCCGCCCTCTGAAAAGGCCTCCTCCATGCGTTCGGCGACCGTGCGGAAGTTGCCCGCCAGCATCGTGTTACTGCCGAAGTTGCCCAGGTAACACCACAGGTAGGGCTGCCCGTAGAAGCGCTCGGTCTGTTTCCAAATCTCGGTAAATTCGCAGAAGTAGTCGAGCATCAGCAGCCGGTCCTGCGGCACGGAGCGCAGGAAGGCGCGGATGTTCTCCTGGGTCCAGTGCGTCGGGTCGGCGTAGAAGAGCCAGCCCATCTGCAGCCAGACGGCCTCGGGGTCGACGGCCGCCATCGACTCGTAGATGTGGCGCGACATGCCGCCGAGCGTCTCGGGGTCCCACGTCGGGGCGTCGATCTCGTTGAAGGGGTCGGCGCCGTAGATGTGATCCGTGCCGAAGAGGCGCGTCTGCTCCTCGAGGAAGGCGCGCTGAATCTTGTCGAAGAGCGGGTCCATCGGATCGAGGAAGCTGCACCGGTACTCGTCGGCGAAGCCGCCCCAGTAGCTCACGCGCGTGATGTGCGCCTCGGGATAGAGCCTTTGGAGCTCCTGCGGGACGTGTCCGGCGAAGGCCGGCAGCACGGGCGTCATGTCCAGTTCGCGTTCGCGGGCCACGATGCGCTGCTGCAGCTCGGCCTGTCCGTCGATCCACTCCTGCGGCAGGGGACCCTGCCAGCGGTCGATGTTCGACATGCGGTGCCAGGGCAGGTGGGCCGGGCCGGTGAAGTAGGCGCGCACCTCCTCGTCGGTCAGTCCGAGACGGGTCCAGACGTGCTGCCAGACGGCCTCCTGTCCGGTGATGGCCAGCGGCATGGTGACGCCCTGAAGCGCCATCCAGTCGATGAAGCGCTCCCACTCCTTCCAGCCCCACCACGGCATCGAGTACCCGAAGGTGCAGTAGTTCAGGAAGAAACGATCCTTTACGCGGGCCGTGCCGCGCACCGTGCCCTCGATCTTGGGCAGCACGGCCGGCATCTCGACCGGATTGCAGTCCGACCATGAAACGGTCGTCAGGCAGTAGTTCTTCAGGTAGTGGTTCAGCCCCACGGCAATCGAGTTGGAGTTGTTGCCGCGGATGATGATCCGTCCGCCGCGCGATTCGAGCTCGAAGCGGTCGGTCGAGTCGCCCGTGTCGGCGAGGTGTTCAAAGCGGAAGCGGGCCTCCTGCTCCGGGATGATGCGGCGGGCCAGTGCCCGGACGGCCGCATCGTCGTCGCGGCGGCAGCCTGCCGTGCAGAGCAGCAGGAGCGTCGGGACGAGAAGTTTCAGCATCTTCATGTCGGATTTTGGTTTGATTAAAATGTTTAGTTTGTTACCTGCTACAAATTTAATAAAATTATTCAACCTGGCATCGAAAGTAAAATGATTTACTTACTGAGGCTTTCTCCGGCCTCCGGAGACGCCCTGCCGTATTTGGGCACGAGGACCGGATGAGGTTTCCATTCTCATGGATGATCTGCGATTGTCCTTTTTTGCCGATTGCGTAGTCTGAAATGCCGAAATAGTAAAAATGTTTACTGAAAAAACGAAAAGGGGAGTAATTTTTTTATTACATTTGCGCGTGTAGCATGTGATATGTGGTCACATCGACAACGTCCCGGGGTTTACTCCGGGGGTTAGACACGGTTTTTTGGGGGAAACGGACGGCTCAAGGGCCGTCCGTTTCGTGTCCGGAGTTTCGCTGCGTGTGTTTTGTTTTGTCAAAAGCGGAATAATTTGTTAGTTCAGTCCCCGATTCTTGAAGAATCTTTTATATATTTGTGTGCGCAAATTGAAAACGATAATTAAAACCATCATAACGCTATGGAAAACAAACTTCAACAGTTGACCCAGAAACTCTACGACGAGGGGCTCGAAAAAGGGCGCGCCGAGGCCGACCGGCTGGTGGCCGAGGCCCGTACCGAAGCCGGGAAGATCCTTGCCGAGGCGCGTGCCCAGGCCGACGAGATCGTCCGCAAGGCACAGGTGAAGGCCGAGGATGTCGAAAAGAACACCATGACCGAGATCACGCTGGCCGGCAAGCAGGCCGTGGCCAAAATCAAGACCGAGATCGCCTCGCTGATCGTCGCCAAGGCGACGGCAAAGGGCGTTCAGCAGGCCGTCGTGGACCCCGCCTTCATCAAGGAGATGCTCGTGGCCGTGGCCCGCAACTGGAACGGTGCCGATTCGGGCAAGGTCGAGCTCAAGGCCCTGCTGCCCGAGGCCGAGCGTGCGAAGCTTGACGCCGCCTTCACGAAGTGTGCCGCCGAACTGCTCGCCGCAGGCGTCGAGGTGGGTTACTCGAAGGATGTGAAGAGCGGATTCCGCGTGGGCGCCAAGGACGGCGGCTACTACATCTCGTTCTCGGATGCCGACGTCGAGGCGCTGCTGGGCGAATACCTCCGCGAGAAGGTCTCCGAAATGCTCTTTAAGGCGTAGCGGGCATGTTCGGTAGCAACTATTACTGCCTGGTGGCCGGACTTCGGGAGTATACGCTCGAAGCCGACGCCAAGGGGTTCGACGCCCGGGCCATCGTCTCCGAGATCCTCGAGGGGGTGAGCCGGGCCGATGCCCGTCAGGTGCGGCTGCTCTACACCTACTACGACTGCGAGCACCTTGCGGCGCTGCACGCCGGACGCACGGTCAGCGAAGGGCTGGGCAACCTCACGCCCGACGAGCTGGCCGAGGAGCTGCGCTCGCCCCGCCGGCTGCCCGACGCCGTGCAGCAGGTGCTGCGCGCCTATGCCGATCCCGAAGGCGAGGAGGCCGCCGAGATCGACACGGCGCAGCGTTTCGAGAAGGCGCTCTTCGGCGCCTACTACGCCGTCTGTGAGAAGCAGGGCTGCCGCTTCCTGCGTGCGTGGTCGGCCTTCGACCGCACGCTGCGCAACGTCGCGGCCGCCGTCACGGCGCGTGCCGCCGGGCGTCCGGTCGAGGAGGTGACCGTCGGCGGAGGCGATGTCGTCGATCAGCTGCAGCGCAGCTCGGCCGCCGACTTCGGACTGCGGGGCGAGCTGCCCTACATCGACGCCGTGATCGCCGCGGTGAACGACGAGGCCAACCTCGTGGAGAAGGAGCACAAGATCGACCTGATCCGCTGGAACGAGTCCCTGGAGCTGGCGACGTTCGACTATTTCGACATCGCCGCGATCCTCTCCTACCTGGTGCGGATCAACATCGTGGCCCGCTGGATGCGGCTCGACGCCGCGCGCGGCCGGGAGATGTTCGACCGGCTCGTCGCCGGGCTCGACGGTCGCAAGTTCATTGAACAGGAATAATACAACAAACACATACGATGAAAACAACAGGACGAGTAAACGGTATCATCTCCAACATCGTCATCGTCAAGGCCGACGGCGCCGTGGGCCAGAACGAGATCTGCTACGTGTACGCGGGGAATACCAGAATGATGGCCGAGGTCATCAAGGTCATGGGCGACGACGCCTATGTCCAGGTTTTTGACAGCACCCGCGGTCTGAAGATCGGTGACCGGGTCGAGTTCGAGGGTCACATGCTCGAGGTGACGCTGGCGCCGGGTCTGCTGTCGCGCAACTACGACGGTCTGCAGAATGACCTCGAGAAGATGGAGGGTCTCTTCATCGCGCGCGGTTCGGTGACCGAGCCGATCGACTTTGCGGCCGAGTGGGAGTTCAAGCCGCTGGCCAAGGCCGGCGACCGCGTCTCGGCGGCGTCGTGGCTGGGCGAGGTGCAGGAGAAGTGGATCGCCCACAAGATCATGGTCCCCTTCACGATGACGGGGTCGTATACGGTCAAGAGCGTGGCTCCGGCCGGCAAGTACAAGGTGACCGACACGATGGCCGTGGTGACCGATGCCGACGGCGTCGACCACGAGATCACGATGGTGCAGAAGTGGCCCGTCAAGCAGGCCATCCGCTGCTACACGGAGAAGCCGCGCCCCTCGCGCGTCATGGAGACGGGCGTGCGCGCCATCGACACCTTCAACCCGATGGCCGAGGGCGGTACGGGCTTCATCCCGGGGCCGTTCGGTGCCGGCAAGACGGTGCTTCAGCACGCCATCTCGAAGCAGGCCGATGCCGACGTCATCATCATGGTGGCCTGCGGCGAGCGCGCCAACGAGGTGGTCGAGATCTTCAAGGAGTTCCCCGAGCTGATCGACCCCAACACGGGCCAC
>UMHQ01039806.1_pt1 | contig 59288 bp, 51 predicted proteins | sample 1965531 | NCBI WGS metagenome assembly UMHQ01 (sample SAMEA4836098, study PRJEB28245) | human gut metagenome | biome: gut microbiome; material: fecal sample | place: Denmark | collected 2008 | reverse complement strand
AGAATCTGAAGGCTCCTATCCAGACACACTTTTTGAAACACTATCGGTGCCGCGGATCGGGAATTGTTTCCTGATTGAAGACTATAGCCCAAAAATCAGGACAACCCGCTACGGCGGGTTGTTCTGAAAACAAGAAATATTTGCATATCTGAAAGATCGGAGGAGCATCCTTGCCGGATAGGGATGTAAGGCCTTCAACTTTTCGATGGCTTGCGCCTTGAATTTCTCAAAATCAAATGAATTACTCATAATTAAAGTGTGTCTGTAATATTAATAATTTCTTTACTTGGCACACATTAGTTTACGATCTCAAAAACATCCGCTTTAGCTTGATTACTTAAAAATGTATCAATGTATCACACTCTAATGCAGAAATTTGGTAACTCTATTAAATCACCAATACGTTTATTCCATCTTTCAGGACGGAATCGACCTTCTCCTGCAGCAGGATAAAAAGTCATTTCTCCAAAATACACCTGATCATTAATTGAATATAAATCGACACGTACAAACGGAATACCTTTCGATAATTTCTCTGCAATTTGAATCATGTCATAATATTTTACAGGCGTCTTATGTCCATTCGGAGCATGCTGGAACGCATTTAATCCGACAAAATCTTGATGAATCCAGTTTTTGTCATAAAAATCTATAGTCTCATTCGTTTCCCTATTTGCAATAACTTGACAATACGCAACAATACCATTAAAACAAAAAAATTTATAATCCGTTAATTCATCCATTGCATCATCCTTCATATATTTTTCCGCTATTATACGAGGCTTTACATCTTTATATGCCCATTCTCTATATATATAATACGGATTTATTTTAAGCCACTTTCGGAACTTTTTACCTGCCATTTCCTTATTAAAGTGTTTCTTATCTCTACATATAATCAATGTATGTGATCCATTTGTTGTTTTTAGTACAAATTGATCAGGTAACAAATCAAAATCAATATCTTCAAATTTATCCCAGACGCCCAATGTAGGTATAACATATTGACATCCAATCACATCGGATACGAATTTCTTCACCTCATATTTGTCAACAAGTTTTGTATACGTCGGATTTCTATCATATAATTTCAACCATTGTATTTTCTCACTGAATGTGAGAGGAGTTTTCAAGTTCAACTTATAACCATTTAAGATGAACCATCTTAACTTTAAATATACAATATCTGACATAAAAAAGCCAAGATATGGCATCAATCTTATAAGAAATGCACGAATTCTAACAATCATGGCGACAACTCATTTCAACATATTAATCAAACAATCTACATACCTTATAATACTCGATTATTTAGTATGTAAGTTAATCTATCCCTATGCGATTCACATTGAATATTATTTAATATTCTTATTAGCTTTCTCTTACTTAAAAATGTAGGGAGCAAATGCTTTTTATACAACCCAAATAAATACTTATTGCCACTATATGGTTCTAATGAATATAAATAATTTAGGGCATTGCTTTCAACCCATTTTTGATATTTTTCTTGAAGCCGTTTTTTATCACATATAATGTTGTTTAATCTCTCAATATTAGAATAGAACAAACGTTGCCGCTTTTCATCATGATATAATTCTACATTCGCATTATAATTTCCCTGCATATAAGGGATTATACTATACGATATCTTATTAACATCTAACGATAGTACCACCATATAGCCTTCATTCCATATACTATCACGACGCTCCCTACGATCAAAACATAAATTTCCTAAGCCATAAAATATTGGACACCCTTTGTATATCTCATAACCGCTATAACAATGCTGATGGTGATTTATTACGGCCGTAGCACCAATATCAATATAAAAATGATACATTTCTACCATCCGAGGAGATGGCAATTGATACATCTCATGGCCACCATGAACAATAATCAAAACAAAGTCTGCATTCTTTTTTGCCTCACAAATAGCATAATATTGTTGAATAGGGTCTAAAGCATTGGCTCCAGGATTAGCTTCTGAAGCAACAGAAAATTCATGCTCACAACAATTTACTATCGCTAATACTTGACCATTAATTGTCGTATAAAATACCTGAGAGGCCTCTGATTTATTCTTGCCAACACCCACTACCGCAATGTGATGATCTTCACACTCTATCAACGTATCACGCAATCCCTCTTCGCCATAATCCATAATATGATTGTTGGCCAATGTTACAAGATCGAACCCTGCATATTGTATAGCATCAATAGCATTACTTTGACAACAAAGATTGGGCCCACATTTTTCAATAGGTTTATAAATATTTTTTACGACAGGGCATTCAAAATTGACTATTGAATAATCTACGGAACTCTGAATCTTTTTTATATCATCAAAGAAACTATAATCATTATGATCGATTAGTTCGGCAATTCGATTAAGTGGACAAAAATCTCCGGCGACGAGTACCTTCATTTCCTTCTAATTTATAATATAAAAAAGTTCTATCTATAATCCTTATTTTCTTAAGAAACGATAGACATATGCAATCATCTTTCATAATTCAAATTTATTCTTAAAGAGAAAAGCATATATGGAATATAATATCTCACACATGAAATTTTTATTGTAAATTTTGCTATATTTCCATCGATATTGAATCATGTTCTTAAGAATTAACCATCTACTACTCCATATACCAAGTACACCTGAATATACTCGAGGTTGTCCATGCATTATATTATCAAAAACTTTATCAACCCATGGACTATAAACATGAATTAATGGATTTTGTATCAAAACTCCTAATTTCTCAACACTAATTGCCGTCATTACATCTACAAATCTTTTAAGATTGTATTTCTCACAAAGATTATAAAATAAATGCCAATCTACTGAATTTTGTTCATGTTTAAGAAACAAGGCCCAGTCACAAACATGCCTAAGCGAAATTCCCTCGATAAGAAAATGATAAGATGCATGTTGACTCAGAAACATGGCATTGAAGTCTGCGGGCGGAAGAAGCAACGCTGTATTAGGAATACACTTATAATTATCTGTCGAAGACAATATATTTTCCAAATATCTTTCCATATCGGACAACTCTTTTCTTCCTCTTATCCCAATACAAAACTTATGATTTTCTACAACAAGCCCTTTATATTCAATATGAGAATGTTTATATCCACAGTTTTCAACTTTGGCACCACAATATTGTTCCGCAATTTTGTTTCCTTTATTATACTCTCCACATAAATAACAATCAAAATCTCCACACTCTCTATGCTGAGGAAACGGATAATACGCACCCAACCCCAACCCTTTCAATACAACCGTCTTAATATTATATCGAGCGAATATCTCTGCAAGTTCTTTTGAACGCATGAACTGCATTTCATAATGCCGCTCTATTCTATCAACATTCAGAGCCCATTGTAACCGAAGAGATCTACTGGGTAACGCATTTACAGGCAGACGTTTTACCGCATCATATACTATCGCCAATACGCCTTGCCGAGATGCAATTTTATATAGTGCAATCCAATCATTTTCTGTCAAAGGCGGCAATTTACAATCAGTATTACTAATCGAGGCGGCCAATAATGAGCATAGGTACTGATATATTGATGGATTCACGAATAAATAATTATTATTAGTTACGCATTTAAATCATATCTAATTCTCATTATTTTATCTTCCTTTAATCCTTTTTAATAGTTCCAATAAAAATAGCTTTACAAATGATGGGTAATATTTAAGGACACGTTTTCCATAATTTCTAGGATTCTGAGCTACTCGAACAAACCCTTCCAAACCAATTTTACCGATCCATGCGGGAGCTCTGTGAACTTTTCCTCCTTTAACGTCAAAGGCTCCCCCAACACCATAACACACGGTTGCATTTAAATGTGTTTTATATTTCATTATAAATGTTTCCTTTTGTGGAGAAGGTAATCCAAGAAACAAATAAGTCGGCGACAACGTTGCAATCTCATTTACAATATTTGCTTCTTCTGCATTAGAAAAGAACCCATTGTGCTGTCCTATAATATTCAACTTTGGATACTCATTGTGTATTGATGTTATCATATTATTTAAAACACCTTCTTCAGCGCCCAAGAAATATACAGATTGTCTTTTTTCATTTGCAATTTTCAAAAACATCTCAAAAATATCCGGTGTCGCAGCTCTTTCAGGGACATGATAACCAAGAATACGTAAGGCTATTGTTACAAACATATTATCAATGTTTACAACATCCGAATCATTTATTGCAATCTTTAGTTCCGGATATTTTTGAGCTAATACAACGGTTTCAGAATTTACCCCAGTCAAATGGATGCATGTTCGTCCACAATCAATTAAATGTTGGACATAAGCCACAATATCATTCTTTGACCATAGATTAAATTTTATTCCCCATATTCTAATTTGATCCATTGTTTCTTACCATAATATAACATTACTCTTTTCTCCAAACCATCTTGTTGACAACACCGGTGTACGACTGAATGAGTTTCACGACCTTCGTCGAGACATTTTCATCCGTATAATTCGGAACCGGAGTTCCATAATCCGCGGCCCGCTGCAGGCTGATGGCCGTATCCACGGCCTGCAACAGCGACTTCGTGTCAATGCCCGCCAAAATGAAGCAGGCCTTGTCCAAAGCTTCGGGCCGTTCAGTCGAAGTACGGATGCAAACAGCCGGGAAAGGCTTGCCTACCGAGGTAAAGAAACTGCTCTCCTCGGGCAGCGTACCCGAATCTGAAATCACGGCAGCAGCATTCATCTGCAGGCAGTTGTAGTCGTGAAAGCCCAGCGGCTCGTGCTGGATGACCCGTTTGTCAAGCTGGAAACCACTCTGCTCAAGGCGTTTTCTCGAACGCGGGTGACAACTGTAAAGAATCGGCATGTCATAATTCTCGGCCAATGCATTGATCGCGTTGAACAGCGACAGGAAGTTCTTTTCCGTGTCGATATTCTCCTCACGATGCGCCGACAACAGCATATACCGTCCCTTCTCAAGCCCAAGTCGCTTGTGAATGTCAGAAGCCTCGATCTCGGCGAGGTTCGCATGCAGGACCTCGGCCATCGGCGAGCCCGTCACGTAGGTACGCTCCTTGGGCAAGCCGCATTCGGCCAGATAGCGGCGTGCATGCTCCGAATAAGCCAGATTCACATCCGAGATGATGTCCACAATACGGCGGTTTGTCTCCTCGGGCAGACATTCGTCCTTGCAGCGGTTGCCGGCTTCCATGTGGAAGATCGGGATATGCAGGCGCTTAGCTGCTATGGCCGAAAGACACGAGTTCGTATCTCCGAGAATCAGCAGCGCATCAGGCTGCGTTTGAACCATCAATTTGTAGGAGCAGTTGATGATGTTGCCTACCGTCGCACCGAGGTCATCACCCACGGCATCCATGTAAACCTCCGGGTCCTTCAGTTTCAGATCCTTGAAGAATACCCCGTTGAGGTTGTAATCGTAGTTCTGGCCCGTATGAGCCAGGATCGTGTCGAAGTAGATGCGGCACTTGCTGATTACGGCAGCCAGACGAATGATCTCCGGCCGTGTTCCGACGATGATGAGGAGTTTGAGTTTGCCGTTGTCGGCGAATTTGATATCCGAATAGTCGAATTTGATCTGTTCCATTTGTCTTGCGTTATTCCACTGGTTCAAAATAGGTATCCGGGCGCGCCGGATCAAACACCTCGTTAGCCCACATTACCGTCACGAGATTTTCCGTTTCGGAGAGGTTGATGATGTTGTGCGTATACCCCGGCAACATGTGCACGGCCTCGATCTTCTCGCCCGAGACCTCAAAATTCAGCACTTCGTCCGAATCGATGCGCCGCTGCTGGATCAGGCCGTGACCGGCCACGACCATGAAGAACTCCCATTTGGTATTGTGCCAGTGCTGCCCCTTCGTGATGCTGGGTTTGGAGATGTTCACCGAGACCTGCCCGCAGTTCTTCGTGCGGAGCAGCTCCGTAAAACTGCCCCGGGCATCGACGTTCATCTTCAACGGGAAAGCCACCTTCTCCTTCGGGAGATAGGACAAATAGGTCGAATAGAGTTTCTTGGCAAAGCTGTTCTCCGGAATTTCCGGCATGACAAGTGTCGAGGGTTGATCGTGGAACGTATGCAGCAGATCGACGATTTCACCGAGTGTTGCCCGGTGAGTTGTCGGCACCGCACAATAACGCCCGTCGGGCGTCAACAGCGTTTCCACCCCGTCGAACTCGCAGTGGTGCTCCTCGCCCTTGAGGGCCGCGATCATTTCGTCGACCAAATCGTCGATGTAGAGCAGCTCCAGCTCGACGGCAGGATCATTCACCTTGATCGGCAGTTCGTTAGCGATGTTGTTGCAGAAGGTCGCTACGGCCGAATTATAATTCGGACGACACCACTTACCGAAGAGATTGGGGAAGCGATAGACGAGCACCTTCGCACCGGTCTCCCGGGCATAGTCAAAGAAGAGCTCCTCGCCGGCCTTCTTGCTCTTGCCATAGTCCCCTTCGGCATAACGTCCTACAAGCGTCGCCTGAATCGACGAAGAAAGCATCACCGGACAGGTGTTGGCATGCTTGCGGAGCGTATCAAGCAGCGTCGACGCAAAGCCGAAGTTGCCCTGCATGAACTCCTCGGGGTTCTGCGGACGGTTTACACCCGCGAGGTTGAAGACGAAATCGGCCTTGCGGCAATATTCGTCCAGTTCCTCAAGCGTAGAATCTATATCGTATTCAAAAATCGCAATATTCGGATCAATGGCATAGTTTTTGGCCTTGCCGTCACGGATATTACGTAACTGGGCGCACAAGTTGCGTCCCACGAAGCCTTTGGCTCCTGTTACCAATATGTTCATCGTACTTTATTGCAGTCTATAATCTGGGATAAAACGATAACTACCTGAAATTATGAAAAATATTCCCGTTATACGTCTGAAATCGAAGGCTGCTAATAGAGACTCCAATCTACCCAAAGATTCTTGTCATAACGCCAACTGTCCGTTAAAGCCTCTTCCAGAATCTTACCCGAGAAAACCAACATGATCGATCCAGGAATGGATGCCTTCAAGCAATTGGCATAACCTTCCGGCACACAAATAATCTGACTGTGATTTTCATTTAACCGAAATATCTCAGCAGGCAAATTAGGAGATGGACTCTCCCAATTGTCCGGTTTTACAAGAGCCAAAGTAAAAGCTCCTTTCATACAGTAAAACCATTTTTTTTCGTGTTGATGGGCATGCCATCCCCTCACGACGGAGATATCAGGGTGATGAATGAAATAACACCGCTCAACACCATCGAATCGAAAGTTATTCAAGGAGCTGATTTGTCCGCGTTCATCACGGAAAATCTCACCTTCAAGGACTCTAATCTCCGACATGATTATTCACTTCTAATATCCCTCGGTTTTGTACGCTCAATCATACCCAGATCTTCTTGAATGAAGCGCAGTCGAAGCAATTGTTCCTTCATTCCCTCAACATTCAGTCGACGCGTATTATGCGAGTGATAATCCTCAATGCGAGAGACATCCTCGTTACCTTCAATAAAGAATTTGTCGTAATTCAAGTCGCGCGTGTCACACGGAATCCGATAATAATTCCCCATGTCGATCGCCTTGGCCATCTCTTCGCGCGTAACCAGCGTTTCATAGAGTTTCTCACCATGACGTGTACCGATCACCTTCACCTCCGTCTCGCCGTACTTCGGATCAACCTTAGCGTAGATCTGCTTCAGCGCCTCGGCCAGCGTCGAAAGTGTAGCGGCCGGAGCCTTCTGTACGAAGAGATCGCCGTTATGACCATGCTGGAACGCATAGATCACGAGGTCCACAGCATCGTCCAGCGTCATCATGAAGCGCGTCATGTTGGGATCGGTGATCGTAATGGGCTTGCCTTCCATCATCTGCTCGACCCACAGGGGAATCACGGAGCCACGGCTTGCCATCACATTACCATAACGCGTGCAGCAGATCGTCGTAGCAGCCCCTTCGCCCAGTTCGCGCCCCTTGGCAATGGCAACCTTCTCCATCAGAGCTTTCGAGATACCCATAGCGTTGATCGGATAGGCAGCCTTGTCGGTCGACAACACCACAACATTCTTCACACCATGCTCGATAGCGCTGTCAAGCACGTTGCCCGTACCTATAACGTTCGTGCGAGTCGCCTCCATGGGGAAAAATTCGCACGAGGGGACCTGCTTGAGTGCCGCGGCCGCGAAGACGTAGTCTACACCTCGCATGGCTACATCTACCGACGACTTGTCTCGCACGTTACCAATGTAGAATTTCACTTTGGGATTCTGAAGCATGTGACGCATGTCATCCTGCTTCTTCTCGTCACGCGAAAAAATACGAATCTCCTTGATGTCGCTATTAAGGAAGCGACGAAGCACGGCGTTTCCGAAACTGCCCGTACCGCCCGTAATCAACAGGACTTTGTCTTTGAAAATGGACATAATATTTATTTTACCTTAGTATTTTGAAAAATTTTCTCCAACTCTTCTCTCGTATATCTTTCATTTTCCGGATATAATGCAGCCTCGTGCTGCAATATTTCATCTATTGTCCAAATAAACTTGATGGGTTTGGCCGGAACACCTCCAACCACACAATACGGTGGAGTGCTTTTGGACACAACAGCTCCCGCAGCAACGGTACACCCTCGGCCAATAGTTACACCACACAAGATAGTAACATTACAACCAATCCATACATCCTCCTCAACAATAACATCTCTATCGAAAATATTTCCGCTATTGAGTTTATCTTGATTCGTAACTGTTCGATATAGTTTACCCACGATCCGCAAATGATTACCTGTATGGACAGATAGGCCTTCTGCCGCAGCAGATCCTTTCTTCATAATAAATTTTGCCAACGGAGTAGATATGGTTGCATGTTCGATTTTATTTAACCCATACAAATACACATTTTGAGGAGCATCAATATTCAAAGGCGGAATTAATGTAACATTATCCCCAATCAGTCCAAACTTTTTACGGGATAGGCCAAAATACTCTCTATATAATGAATAACAGCCTCTAATAAACAGATTGTTTTTAATTCTTTGTTTTATCATTTTAATATATTTTTTATTTAACTGATTCCCATATTTTAATTAAATACACCCATATATTGGCTATTGTATATAACGAAAAAACTCGATCTCGTGCATTCTCTCCACATTGCAGAGCATATTTAGTATCATTCAACATCTTCAATATGGCTGCTCTTAGTTGCGGCACATCTCGTGGAGTAACACAAATTCCATAGTTGAACCCATTTTTAATATCCAGCATTTCGGGTATTGCTCCAACATTCGTAGCAACGATCGGACAACCACAAGCCATACTTTCCAGAATTACATTCGGAAATCCTTCGGTATAAGATGGTAACACAAAGACACCGGCAGAAAGCATCTCTTTGACAGCGGTCACGCCATCAACCTCGCCTGCAATATTCAGCCATCTCTCATTGTCAGATCCAGCCATCATCTTCAATTTCGATCGCATTACGTCTGAAACTGCACCGATCATCTCTAATCGGATATTCTCTATTGAACGGCACGCCTCGACCAACTCAAATACCCCTTTGGTCTCAATGACATGGCCTGCAAATAAAAGTTTTCGTCGATCTCTTGCAATATCCTTATTGGAATTAATCGTTGATACAATATCAGAAGCCAACGGATTAGGCAATAGATCAACCTTATTAATTCCTCGAGTGATTAAAGTCTTGAATGAAGCTTGATCTATTACTACAATACGATCCGCCTGTTGAATGACGCGATCCAACAATCTCCGTTCCCAGTTGTTACTTGCATATACAGCAGGGATTCGCCCGAAGTGAAAATGAATAATTGTCTTTATTTTTCGTCTACGCGCAGCATGCAATAGACACAGATCTTTTACCAGCAAAAACGATGCAGAAGAACATATATGCAAAATATCAGCATCTGTCTTCTTAATGACTCTTCTGGCTTTACGAATAAGCTTTACATAATCGATCAATGCATATATCCCTCTCAGCCACGAATATCTGACAAGTTGGCCGTTCCGAGTTCGAGAAAAATCCAAAAGTTCAATGGTCACTCCTTGAACCGTTTTGGCATATTGCAACAAATGGTCGGTCCATTTTGCGATTCCACCTACTACGCCCGAATAAGGCGCGCATAACAAAATCTTCATTTGTTTTCTCCTTATTCAAAAAGATCACACCAAACAGATTCGTCGGCACAGTAACCACGATCTGATATTGTAAGCTTTCTGGCAGATATCATCGCCTGAGCCAACAAATCCGGAGATTTAATTGGCACACTATAGCCATTTTTCCCATCCTGGATAACTCGACTTACGAATGGGACTGACTGAGTGGCTACAACTGGTTTATGCAAATACATCGCCTCCAACAGCACATTGGGACAACCTTCGTGCACAGAGGATAGGACAAAACAGTCACAATACTTCATGTACCGATACGGATTATCTGTAAAACCCACAAAGTGTATGCGGTCGCTATAAGGCTTATTCTGTTGCAGAACAGTATTTATATTCTGCATGTAATCTTTATCATACATATTTCCGCATACATACAAATGAGCTTTGGGCAAAATCTGTGCGACCTGGATAAAAGCGTTGACTAAAGTAATGTAGTCTTTATGGGCATCCACCCTACCGACTGCCACATAATTAATGTCGTCTTCAGAAGCAAAAGGAGACGGTTGACTGCTTTTTTCTCGAATCAAATCCGCATCCACCGGATTATAAAGAACCCGTATTTTTTGGGGTGAAATCCGATATATCTTTACCATCTCATCTTTCATTTCCTCCGTCTGAGCAATCAACACGTTTGCGTGAGGATATAAAAATCTCCGAGCTCGCCGCAAGTTGATAAACTGAGGCATAGAATCTTGTCGGATTATCGTTTTTACATGTCTGAAAAAGAATGACAATAATATTAAAATACAAGATATCAATCCATTAGAAGAAAATACATAATCCGGTTTTTCTTGCTTAATCAGTCGGATCGTATTCCAGATAGCCCTGACACTCCGGCCTGGAGAATCATTTATATAAGTTAGAGGTAAATTAGGTGAAAGATATGCAAGCAATCCATTCGCACTGATTTTAGATACATATACAATCAATTGCACGGGAATCTTATATCGACTCAATATTTTTGTGATAGTTAATGCGATTCTTTCCGATCCACCGCATCCACTAGAGGTAAAAATAAGAACTTTAGCAGCCATAAGTATAAAAAATATGAAAAATATTAATACTACAATAAAACGGTTGAATCTTTTTTCCTATACGCAATATATATCCAAAATGGTATAATTATAGCATGAATCCATAAGTTATAACTAATCATTAGGCCAACAAAAAGCAAAGGAAATACGATTACACCTCTGCAATGAGACTGTTTCATTATATAAGCCGTGGTCTTAATCAATGATATAAAGAATAACAAACTAATAAACAACCCATATTTTGACAACAACGACCCTAATCCGGAAACGGTTGCAATGTCCACTCCTTGTTGCTGCAAATAACTGCCTTCCGACCATCCTCCCAATCCAATAAATGGATGACGCTTAAATTCATTCCACTCAATGATAAAAGACTCCATCCGGCCTAACGCAGCTGTGTTTTCTGATGATGCTTCACTAATATATTGAATCCTGGTCTCAATATCAATATTCGTATATTCATCCATAATTTTATCCTTAACATATGGCGCTGAATAGATAAAATATAAAAGAGGAATAGCACAACATAATGAGATTCCGGCTACCAAAGCTCTCTGCGACATTATATATCCAATAATAAGAATACACAATAACATCATTCCTGTTGTAGACTGCGTAGACAGCAACGCCAGTAACATAATGTATAACTGCTTATTTTTCTTCAACGAAAATTTAGTCCTTATGGCGTTACAATATATTGCCAAACAGATCATAACTGCGAATGCACCAGGTTCCCATGCGAACCCGGAATTTCTAAGCAACCATTGAAATTCTGATGCAAAATCAGGATTTCCCACTGTATAAACTCCCATGTTGGCAGCAACATTACCGCCATCAGCATATGGAGCAGAAAAAGACAGCGCAGATACAATGCCCAAAACAAGATTGGGGGCTATCAATTCAATACTCCAAAAGATAAGAGAAACAATACATAGCCAATATATCAGCTTTTCGTATATTACAAAGAAATACAAATCATAAATTCTAACTAGGACATAGGCAATACTCAAATACAATGTTATTTGTGTAATCCACATCAAGTTTATTATTCCATTTGTTATAGTTGTAATCGCAGCATAACATAGGAAGATTCCAATAACATAAAAATATTGCCTATCTAAACGAACATGGCGACAATACATCATTATACATGTCGCAAAAATACCGACCCAACTTCCAAATGTTGCAATATTTCCCAATGAGCGGGCGAATATCGTGGCAGAGCCAGTATATATCAATAACAGTAATATATAACTATAGTCCAGCCATGTTATTTTGCCTTTCATTTTTGTTCCCTCGATGAATTGTTAATTTACGGTAAAAATAGATCATAATGTAACAATAGCAAGTAGATGCTAATATTTTGGTCATAATTGCTCCTGCAATTCCAAAAGACCAAACTAAGACAACATTTCCAATTAATAATACAAGACCAGTCACAATTGCACCCCGTTGTATGAACTTTCCTTGTCCATGAGCTCCTAAAAAACGATTGAACATATCCCCAAGACCATGAACAGTCGTCCCTATTGCTAGTACAGACGCATAAGATGCTACAGACACATATGATTCAGGGTACAAATATGATATAATAAATGGTATAATAGCAATGTATACCATAAGACTTACTACGGAAATTCCTACTGTTCCCAATATTATTTTCTTTTGAATAAAGTTTGACTGCGCAAATTGTTTGAAATATGTCGTACCAATAATAGTGGGAAGCATAGCCAATGGCGCCGATATTGTTAGAGCAAGTGTAAATAAACCTACAGATTCATTTGAAGAATTAAAAAGGCCCAATGTAACACCAGCAAGATAATTAAGAGATACACCACAAATAGATCCGATATATACTTGAAGTCCATATCGCTTATTCTCCACTTGAAGTCTATTAAAACTACCTCTTAGCCGATTGAATGACGGTTTACTCCATAATATTATAATAGCCAATACGAATACAGACATACCGTTCTGCAACAAAAGCATTCGGGTAGATGTTGCTCCACACGTATCATAAATATAATATGCGACACAAAGATAAAATAATGATGGCAACAATCTCCCTAACGCTATTCCTCCAATTTGATTATCGCCCTGAAATACAGTATTAATATAATTAAGAAGCAATGGGGCCGAACAAATTGGGATCGCTATAAAAAATAGTGATGACGCAGGATTCTGAAGATAAAAATGTACTCCACCCAATATCAACATTAAAAGAGTCATAATAATAATCGATGCAACCAAGATAATTATTAGCACTCCTTTTATACTGGCTGTAATTTTACGATTTGACGATATAGCCAATAGACGACTGCCGGAAACAAAATAGCCAAAAGATAAAAAGCCAGATAAGAACTGCATGATATTATTGATGTACCGTACATCTCCATATTCTTCGGGTGATAGATTATTAGTATTCAATACAGAAACTAATACACCAATAATTGTAGAGAATAACGAGGCTGAATACAAATACAATACCTGCTTGTTTGTGTGTTTCAAAATATGCTCATTTAATGTATTTTACCAAACCGACCTCATATTAGATTTTATCATATCTATTGCCAAATATCATCTATTAATTTATTATTATCGAATATAATTTTTTTGATTCTATTTTATAATTAAAATAACGCCGCGCTACTTGTGATCCATTCCATCCTATCTGAGCAGCCTCTTGTGGGTGCTCCAACGCCCAACAAATCTTATTTGCTATATCCATAATATTTCCAGGTTCTGCAAGCAATGCACTGACACCATTTTTCAAGAAAAGGGGAATATCACCTGTTCGTGTTATCACCACAGGATTCTCTGTCAACAAATATTCTCCTAATTTTGTTGGGAACCCATTTTGCGCCTGAAGGCTATTTGGTCGAGCCAATACTAATACTTGAGCATTTTTTAAAATCAACGGCATTTGTTGAGATGGGATCCTCCCTGTAATAACGATTTTATCAGTTAAATCAAGTGTCCTTATTAATTCTAAATTATAAGTACTTTCTTTTGACGATGGAGTTGGTCCAATAACATACAATTTGATATATTTATTTTTTCTTGCTACTACGGCAAACGACCTTATCAAATCGTCTACCCCATCTTTTTCATTGGATACTGTACCACAATAAGCTATATATTTCTCTGTTATTTGAGATTTTTGCAGATTTTCAAATCGACTGGAGTCAACCACCATATTAATTATATGTATTCGAGACGAATCAACCCCCAGTTCAATAAATGTTTTTTTCAATGATGATGATATCACAAATAGACCGTTTAATCTCTTACAATCATCAAGATATTGCTGCTTCTTGCGCTCTGAATGAAAAATATTGTATACATCAGGATGTTCTGTTCGCTCATGATATATTTTACAATCGGATATTTTTTTTAATAGTAGATGCAAATATTGCATTCCACTAAACAAAACAACTATATCATTTTTCTTCAATTTATGTACAAATCTTTTAAAAAACAAAGATGAAAGGAATCGCGACCAAACATAATATTGTATCTTATTTATCCATCTAAGAGAACTACGTCTATACATCCATAGATAAGTCGTTCGTGAATCATAAATATTATTTAATCGATCAAAAGATTGATTAGGAGAAATGACAACTATTCGATAGGAGACCTCTAATTCCTCAAAACCTTTGACAAATGCGAGGAATCTATTTATTGAAGCCGTATTGGGCGTATATACATTTAAGACAAAATAAATCACAACTTTATATTTTACTAGGAACATCCAAACTCGATGTATGTCTAACAGATCTAATGTGTTTATCAGATTAAACTATATGCAGAAATATTCACACTTATTGTTTATATAGCCTTCTGTCGCGTTTTCTCTTGACTTAATTATACAAGGATTACCAAAAGCAATCGAATGCGAGGGGATATCAATATTTACGTAAGTATTAGGAGCTATAAGTACATCGTCTCCGATTGTAATCTTGCCAACGATGGTAGAATTTATTCCAATCCATACACAATTCCCTATTATGGGAACACCTTTGCGTTTTCCTCTATTTTCTTGGCCGATTGTTACTCCTTTATGAAGGTTTATATTATTGCCAAGAATTGCATTGGGATTGATCGTTATTCCATATGGATGCCCAATATATAATCCCTTACCAATCTCCGTATTGGCACTTAACTCTACACAATATAGAAATGATGTTATACGTAACATTATTTTGCAAAATATTTTAATCGGGTTAGGATATTTCTGTGCCATTCTATAAAAAAATTGATAAATTGGACACCCCCCCCTTTCTCAATTTATCGTATTTCCAATTTTCATTTTTCATTTTTCATCATAAAAAAGATACGCATTAAAACATTTTATACCACTCCGCAAACGCACGCAGGCCGTCTCTTAATGAGGTGCTTGGCTTGAAACCGAAATCCCGTTCCAGCGGGGCGGTATCGGCATAAGTGACGGGCACGTCGCCCGGCTGCATCGGAACCAGCTCCTTGTGCGCCTCGAAATCGTAGTCCGCAGGCAATACGCCGGCACGCACCAGTTCCTGTTGCAGGATGTCCACAAAGTCCAGCAGATTCTCCGGGTGGCTGTTGCCGATATTGTAGACCATATAGGGCGGCAACGGAAGGCCATCCTCACCCGTCTGTCGTTCGGGGGCATGACGCATGACACGCACGACGCCCTCCACGATGTCATCAATATAGGTAAAGTCCCGCTTGCAGTTGCCGTAATTGAATATCCGGATCTTTTCGCCGCGAACCAGCTTGTCCGTAAATCCGAAATAGGCCATGTCGGGCCGACCCGCCGGGCCATAAACCGTAAAGAAGCGCAATCCCGTCGACGGAATGTTGTAGAGTTTCGCATAGGCATGCGCCAGCAGTTCGTTCGACTTCTTCGTCGCAGCATACAGCGAGACCGGATTGTCCACCTTGTCGTCGGTCGAATAGGGCACCTTCTTGTTCGATCCATAAACGCTCGACGAGCTGGCATAGACCAGGTGCTCGACTCCCGACGCTCCATTGTCATAGGAGTGGCGGCAGGCCTCCAGTATATTGTAGAACCCGATCAGATTCGACGCGATGTAGGCATCGGGGTTGGTGATGCTGTACCGCACACCGGCCTGTGCCGCGAGGTTCACGACCACCTCGGGACGATATGTTGCGAACAACCGGTCAATCTGTGCCCGGTCGGAGATATCTCCCTTCACGAAGAGAAAGCCCGGATGGCCTTCCAACGCTTTCAGCCGCTCCTCCTTGAGTCGCACGTCGTAATAGTCGTTCATGTTGTCGATGCCCACGATGCGAATATCCCGGACATCGGCAAGAAGCCGTCTGGCAAGATTCGACCCGATGAAACCGGCTGCACCGGTCACCAGGACCGTCTTGCCTTCCAATTTGACGTTCTGCGGTAACATGACTTAATCTCTTCTGAAAATATCCCGTGTATAAACCTTGTCGGCCACATCATCCAGGCACGAATCGTAACGGTTGGCAATGATGGCCGCACTCTCCTGCTTGAATTTTGCCAGATCGTTCACCACCGTACTGCCGAAGAAGGTCGTCCCGTCCTCCAACGTCGGCTCGTAGATGATCACCGTGGCCCCCTTGGCCTTGATGCGCTTCATGACGCCCTGAATCGAGCTCTGCCGGAAATTGTCCGAATTCGACTTCATCGTCAACCGATAGACCCCTATCACGATGGGTTGCTCCCTGCGCGCATCCCACTGGCTGGAAGCCGTATAATAGCCCGCCTTGCGGAGCACCTGATCGGCGATGAAATCCTTGCGGGTGCGGTTGCTCTCGACGATGGCCGTCATCATGTTCTGCGGCACATCCTGATAGTTGGCCAGCAGCTGCTTCGTATCCTTCGGCAGGCAATACCCTCCGTAACCGAACGACGGGTTGTTGTAGTGCGTGCCGATACGGGGATCGAGTCCCACACCCTGAATGATCGCCTGCGCATCCAATCCCTTGACCTCGGCATAGGTGTCCAGCTCGTTGAAATAGCTCACGCGCAGAGCCAGGTAGGTATTCGCAAACAGCTTGACCGCCTCGGCCTCCTTCATGCCCATGAAGAGCACGGGAATGTCCTCCTTGATGGCGCCCTCCTTCAGCAGATCGGCAAACCGGTGTGCGGCCTGCTCCAGAAACCGAATGTCGGCAATGGCCCGGATGGCTTCGTTCTCCTCGCGGAACTGCTCGTTGTCGATGATCTTCGGATAGCCGACAATGATGCGGCTCGGATAGAGGTTATCGTACAGTGCCTTGCTCTCGCGCAGGAACTCCGGGGCGAACAGCAGATTGAGCCGCTTGAGCCCCTGATGATAATACTTTATGTAGAGCGAACGGCAATACCCGACGGGAATCGTCGACTTGATGACCATCACGGCTTCGGGATTGACCGACAGCACCAGATCGATCACCTCCTCCACATGGCTCGTATCGAAATAGTTTTTGACAGGGTCGTAGTTCGTCGGCGCGGCAATGACCACGAACTCCGCATCGCGATAGGCGGCCGCCCCGTCGAGCGTGGCCTTCAGATGCAGCGGTTTCTCCGCCAGATACTTTTCGATGTACTCGTCCTGAATGGGCGACTGACGGCGGTTTATCAAATCTACCTTCTCGGGAATGACATCCACGGCCACGACCTCATGATGCTGGGCCAGGAGCGTGGCGATGGACAGGCCCACATAGCCGGTTCCGGCAACTGCTATCTTCATATTTTATTTTAAATCTTTTGCAAACTGTTCCTTGATTCTTTCGTAGGACTTTACGTCCCCTATGTCGTACCGGTGACCCGGCATCGGCCACGCATGCAGCACAGTACGCGTCGTCAGATAATGCGCCAGGTTTCCCGGGGCATCGTATTTGCAACCGTCCGCCACGGCCTGCCGGATCAGCGGCAAATCCTCCCGCCGATAGATGTAAAACGGCGGGACGGCCCAGTGACTCCGGGGCTCCTGCGGCTTTTCCTCCATCAGCAACACCCTGTTGTGTTCATCCAGGCAGACGACACCCGTTTTTCGCAGAGCAGCGATATCCGGTTCATTGTGGCACATGATCAGACTGGTCCCCTTCTCCCGGAAATAATCCACAAAACCGCGGAACGAGAAGTCGAGCACGTTGTCCGCCGCCGCGACCAGCACATCGTCCTCCACGCGGCGGCTTTCCAGCGCCAGGATCAGATCCTTCACGGCTCCGATTCGGGTCTCGTTGGTTACCGACCCGTCGTCGATAAGCGTCACGGGATGCCGGTACCTTTTCCGGGCCTCCACCGCCCAACGCTCAAAGATGGTGATGAATTTGTGATTCGAGACGATGATATGCTCGTCGATGCCTTCGATCGAGTCGATATCCCGCAACATCCGGTCGAGAATCGTCGAACCGCCGATCTCCAGCAGCGGCTTCGGAAAATTCTCCGTAACGGGATACAGCCGGGTGGCGTAACCGGCTGCAAGGATGATATTTTTCATGTTCGATCTGCTATTCAATAAATCGGGCGCCATCTTCCGACGTGCAGAAGAAGACCTCGAACGTTTTTCCATACTGCGGAAACTCCGCAAGATATTTATCCGTGATCTCGGCACGGATCCGCTCCGTCTCCGCCGGATCGACCAGGGCGATACAGGCCCCCTTGAATCCGGCTCCGGAGAAGCGTCCGCCGTAAATGCCCTTCGTCGAGCGCATGGCCCGGTAGATGGCGATCAGCTCCGGAGAGCCGCATTCGTAGTTGTGAATCGACGATTCACAACTTTCAAACGACAGTCGGCCGAACCACTCCAGATCGCCCGTTTCCCAGGCCGTGACGGCCTGCCGAACCCGCTTGTATTCCGAATAGAAATGCTCGGCCCGGCGGGCAAAACGGGCCGGCATGCGATCCCGGGTCGCATCGTAGAGCTCCCGGGGTACATCGCGCAGGAACGTCTTGTCAAGGCTCTTCAACGGCATGTTGGCATACGCCAGCATGTTCCATGCCGCCGTCCGACACTCTCCGACACGCAGGTTGTAATCGCTGTTGACCAACGAACGGGTCAGCCCCGAAAAGAAGATCGCCAACCGGAAATCGGGCATCTTCGGATTGCGTGGAATCAACCTATAATCGTTCGTGTCGCAATCAAGCATCAACAGCTCGTCCTTGCGGCCCAGCGCAATACAGGCCTGATCCAACAGGCCGTTGTTCAGTCCGATATACTCGCGCTCGGCCTCCGAAGCGATCTTGGCCACCTCCATCTTCGTCAGCGAAACGTCGTTTGCCCGGGCAAAGGCCATTACATAGGCAATCAACACCGCCGCACTCGAAGAGAGGCCCCCCACGGGGAGCGACCCCTTGAGCACACCCCGTATGCCGCGATGCAGCTCGAAGCGTTTGCGAAGGGCATACTTGGCCCCGCGGGCATAATCGCCCCAGTTACCCTGCCGGACAAGCGACGGCTCCGCCAGATTGAAACGGACCTCCCCCTCGAAGGATTCACTCCGCAAATCGACCGAACCGTCCTCCGTCACGTCGAACCAAAGATCGACCCCCTTGTCCAGGGCAAAGCCGGTCACCAGTCCATGCTGGTGATCGACATGCGCCCCAACAGGGCAAATACGGTACGGTGAAAACAAATGATACGTATACGAGTCCGCCATGGTAATCAATTATTTGGATGCTGCCTCGATCTCCTTATTATAATTCACTAATTGTATTATTTCGAACTATTATTATCCAAATATTGTTGAAAACGTAACCACCATTGCGTATGGCCTAAATGTGTTCGAATACTAAATTTTTGAATTTTGTGAAGTAGAACAGTATCATGTTTCATTTGATTATTCAAAAAGAAATACAGTTCTACAACCGATAAAAATGCAGCAATTACAACTACGTATAATTGAACTGTTACAGAAGCGTTAGCGATATAGGCTATCAGCCACACGAGAACGACAAAAATATCCAACAATATTTCACTCAAAGAAGTAATACTTGGGCTGATACCAAGATCTATCAAAATATGATGTAAATGAGTACGATCCGGTTTAAACGGAGAATTGCCTTTAACAATTCGTAATGTCATAACTCGCAAAGTATCAAACACAGGAACACTCAAAACAGCCAAACAAAACGCAACGGGACTAAAATTAGAGTTGAGGCCACATTTTACAAGCATACTATCGCTATGTAGTGATACAATAATAAACCAGCACAACACGATCCCCATCAACATCGTACCTGTATCACCTATATACATTTTGGAGGTATTTCCAAAGATATTATGAATCAAAAAAGGAAACAAACTCGCAGCCATCGTAAAAGCCAGCATCGCATTAGGTATATCTCCCGATTTTATAAAGATCACACCAAATAGAACACTATATACAATACATAAGCCACTAGATAAGCCATTCACTCCATCTATCATATTTACAGCATTAATAATACCAACTCCTGCAAACACAGTCAATGGAATGGCAATCCAATCAGGGATAATATCGATATTCCATATTCCATGAAAATCGTTAACGCTCATGCCACTGGCGACAATAAGACATATTATCGTCAAAATTTCTGCTATAAAACGAACTATAGGCGTTAATCCAACTGTATCATCCATAAACCCCATATAAAACATAATGATCATGGATAGCAATACAGGGAACAATACATTCATTCCGGATATAAAACAAATTCCAAAGATAAGTCCCACCACTACTCCCAAGAAAACGGCTATTCCGCCCATTACAGGAACTGGTCTTTTTTGAAGTTTTCTTGCATCCGGATTATCTACAATATTTTTTTCTTTGGCGATTTTCAATAAAATAGAATGACCCCAACATACAACAATAACAGCAATGACGCAAGATAGACCTACTAGCACAACAACATCCATATAAAAATATTTAGCACTGATTATTAGACAAATGACACACATACAATACATGTCATAACATCAGACCACACTAAACAAAAACACAAATTGACATGAATATTATATTATATAATAACAAGTATAACTTTTCTTGGATCGATTTGATTGATAGATATTTAATCCGACTCTGTTTCCTGGATTATCTTAGACTATCCACTTCACATCCGATCCGCTCGATCATCTGGGGCGGCATGTAGGTCGTGGCCACAGCCATCACGCTTTCGACCTCCACGACCAGGCGCTTGTGCCCCTTGACACGGAGCAGTCGTCCCTGCGCCCCACGAAAAGGCCCGGCAATGATCCGGACCCGGTCCCCGACCTTGTAGTCGACCTCCTCGATGCCGAGAAAGAGCAACTGATCATCGTATGTGCCGGCCACAGCGATAAAGCTGCGCATCTGCTCCTCGGGAATGATGATCGGTTCGCGGGTCTCGCGGTTCATGAAGAGCCGGATGGCCCACTTGGACTCCAACTCCTCCTTCGCACGGTCGAGCAGCGACCGGCAGGTACGTACGAATACGATGTTGCGGACGACAGGTTCCAACTCACGCTTCACCACACCGCCACGCTTCACATCGACATAATGCATCGGAATGAATACCTCTGCGCCCCGTGCTTCGAGATAGTGCCCGACGTTCATATCGTTTCGATACATCGTCCTCACGGCAAACCAGCCTATACGATCGTCTTCCATAACTGAAAACCAATCTCTTACATCACGCATCAGTATTTACGGGTTCCGACAAGGGCATACCTCAGGGATACCACCGGCATTTACGCCAGCGATCAATCAAGTTTCCGCTGCTCTCACAACTCGCAAAAACACCCTGCACTCCAGCCCTTAAGCCGATTCTTTTCACAAGAATCCGCCCATGAAACCCAGACGCAAATGTAGGAAGAAAGTCTTATTTATGCAACTTTTCGGACGGCAAATTCATTCACCGACAAGCCGAATCGGCGGAAAACGGCCTTGGAAGCCCTTAAAACCGCAATTACACACTTGTATCCAACTTTTCAACCCGAAGTACCGGACAAAACGGCGCATTTCCACAAAAAAAAGTTCCCCTGTCACGCTTTTTGCGAAAAAAAGGCTACCTTTGATCGAATTTGAACCGACAAACCCGCAATCGTCATGAAAGGAATCGTTCTGGCCGGAGGCACGGGCTCGCGCCTCTACCCGATCACCAAGGGGGTGAGCAAGCAGCTACTGCCCATCTACGACAAGCCGATGGTCTACTACCCCATCTCGGTGCTGATGCTTGCGGGTATCCGCGACATCCTCGTCATCTCGACGCCCGAGGACCTGCCGGCCTTCCGGCGCCTGCTGGGCGACGGATCGGACCTCGGCGTGCGCTTCACCTATGCCGAGCAGCCCTCGCCCGACGGACTGGCGCAGGCCTTCCTGATCGGCCGCGAGTTTCTCGCGGGAGATTCGGTATGTCTGGTGCTGGGCGACAACATCTTCCACGGCTCGGGCCTCACGGGCATGCTGCGCGAGGCCGTGCGCCGCACGGAGCAGGAGCGGTGCGCCACGATCTTCGGCTACCGGGTCGACGACCCGCGCCGCTACGGCGTGGCGGAGTTCGACGCCGCAGGCCGCTGCCTCTCGATCGAGGAGAAACCCGCCGAGCCGAAATCCGACTACGCCGTTGTGGGGCTCTACTTCTACCCTGCGGAGGTGGTGGAGATCGCCTCGCGGATCCGCCCCTCGGCGCGCGGCGAGCTGGAGATCACGAGCGTCAACCAGGAGTTTCTGAAGGCCGGGCGGCTGCACGTGGAGCCCATGCCGCGGGGCTTCGCGTGGCTCGATACGGGCACCCACGAATCGCTGGCCGAGGCCTCGATCTTCGTGGAGGTGATCGAGAAGCGGCAGGGGCTGAAGATCGCCTGCCTGGAGGACATCGCCTACCGCGAGGGGTGGATCTCGGCCGAACGGCTGCGCGAGATCGCCGAGCCGATGCGCAAGAACCAATACGGACAATACCTGTTCAAGATACTGGAGGAGACGACGCGATGAAGGTGCTGCATACCGAAATAGAGGGGGTCGTGCTGATCGAACCGGAGGTGTTCGGCGATGCGCGCGGCTACTTTTTCGAGAGTTATTCGCAACGGGAATTCGACGCCAGGGTGCGCCCCGTGCGCTTCGTGCAGGACAACGAATCGCTGTCGCGCCGCGGCGTCGTCCGCGGGCTCCACTTCCAGCGGGGACGCGACGCGCAGTCGAAGCTCGTGCGCGTGGTGCGGGGATGCGTGCTCGACGTCGCCGTCGACATCCGGCGCGGGTCGCCCACCTTCGGACGCCACGTCGCCGCGGTACTCTCCGACACGAACCGCCTCCAAATGTTCATTCCGCGCGGCTTTGCCCACGGCTTTGCCGTGTTGAGCGACGAGGCACTCTTTCAGTACAAATGCGACAACCCTTACGCTCCGCAGGCCGAAGGGGCCATCGCGTGGGACGACCCCGCGCTCGGCATCGACTGGCGCCTGACGCCCGGCGAGGTGATCCTTTCGGAGAAGGATCGCCACCACCCGACCCTGCACGAAGCCGCGGAGCTGTTCGACTACAACATCGACTACTATGCTTGAAATACTGGTTACGGGCGCCGACGGCCAGCTGGGCCGCTCGCTGCGCCGCCTCGGGGCCGCCGGGTCCAACCGCTACACCTTCACCGACGTCGCCGAGCTGGACATCACCGATGCCAATGCCGTCCGACGGCAGTTTGAGGAGCGCCGCTACGACGTGGTCATCAACTGCGCGGCCTACACCAACGTCGAGCGGGCCGAAGTCGACGAGGAGACCGCCGACCGGCTGAACCGCCTGGCAGTGCGCCACCTGGCGCAGGCCGCCGCCGCAACCGGCGCAACGCTGATCCACATCTCGACCGACTACGTCTTCAACGGACACGCCTCGACCCCCTATACGGAAGAGGCCACACCGGGACCGCTGAACGCCTACGGCCGCACGAAGCTCGCCGGCGAGGAGGAGATCGCCGCGGCGGGCTGCCGCGCCCTCATCTTCCGCACGGCGTGGCTCTACTCGGAGTTCGGCGGCAACTTCCTGAAGACCATGCTGCGGCTCACGGCCGAGAAGGAGCACATCAACGTCGTCGCGGACCAGATCGGCACACCGACCTACGCCGGGGACCTCGCCCTGGCGCTCTTCTCGATCATCGAGGGGGGCTACTACGCCGGCCGCGAGGGCATCTACCACTTCACCGACGAGGGGGCCTGCTCGTGGTACGACTTTGCCGTCGAGATCGCCCGCGCCGCGGGTCACGACACGTGCCGCATCGAACCCTGCCGCACGGCCGACTACCCCACGCGGGCGCAGCGCCCGGCCTACTCGCTGCTCGACAAGAGCAAGGTGCGCCGCACGTTCGGCCTCGAGATTCCCCACTGGCGGGAGTCGATGCTCTACGGCCTGATGCGTCTGAAGAAAAACAACGGATAAGATGAAACGCCATGTCCTGATTACCGGCGGCGCCGGCTTCATCGGCTCGCACGTCGTGCGACGCTTCGTTACGCGTTACCCCGACTACCGGATCGTCAACTTCGACCTGCTGACCTACGCCGGGAACCTCGCCAACCTGAGCGACGTCGAGCAGGCCCCGAACTACACCTTCGTGCGGGGCGACATCTGCGATGCGGAGGCCGTCGGGGAGGTATTCCGCCGCTACGCGATCGACGGGGTGATCCACCTTGCGGCCGAAAGCCACGTCGACCGCTCGATCCGCGATCCGTTCACCTTCGCCCGGACCAATGTCCTCGGCACGCTGACGCTGCTGCATGCGGCCCGCGAGGCGTGGCAAGGCGCCTGGGCGGGCAAACGCTTCTACCACATCTCGACCGATGAAGTCTACGGCGCCCTCGGCTTCGGCGACAAGCCTTTCAACGAGGGAACGCGCTACGACCCCCACAGCCCCTATTCGGCCTCGAAGGCGTCGTCCGACCACTTCGTGCGGGCGTTCCACGACACCTACGGCCTGCCGACCGTCGTGACGAACTGCTCAAACAACTACGGTCCCTATCAGTTTCCCGAGAAGCTCATCCCGCTGCTGGTGAACAACATCCGGCTCGAACGTCCGCTTCCCGTCTACGGCCGCGGCGAAAACGTCCGCGACTGGCTCCACGTCGAGGACCATGCGCGGGCCATCGACCTCATCTTCCATGAGGGACAGAGCGGCGAGACCTACAACATCGGCGGCGGCAACGAGTGGCGCAACATCGACCTCGTGCGGCTGATCGTCCGCACGACGGACCGCCTGCTGGGACGACCCGAGGGGGCCTCCGAGCGGCTGATCACCTATGTCACCGACCGCGCGGGCCACGACCTGCGCTACGCGATCGACTCCTCGAAGCTGCGCCGCGAGCTGGGCTGGGAACCCGCGTTCCGCTTCGAGGAGGGAATCGAGCAGACCGTGCGCTGGTATCTTGAAAACCGGGAGTGGATGGAGCGCATCACCTCCGGCGAGTACGAACACTACTACGAACAGATGTATGGCAACCGATAAGAGCCGCCGGAGTATCCCACCCGCCATCCGCGAACTCTTCTTCGCGCTGCTGCGCGCCGGGCTGCATCCCGACCGGGCGGCCGAAGCGATCACGGTCCCGGCGGGCAATCCGTGGCCGGCGCTCTGCCGCCTGGCCGCCGCACAGGGCGTCTCGGCCATCGTCCGCGACGGGCTGGAGACGCTGCACGCGCAGGGGCTCCTCGCCGACGAGGCAATGCCGCCGCGCACGATCCGCCTGCAATGGGCCCTCAACGTCGAGCGCATCGAACAGCTCTACGCCCGGCAGCGGCGCGTCATCGGCCGCCTGGCAGCCTTCATGCACGGGCACGGCATTCCGATGATGCTTCTCAAGGGGTACGGATTGAGCCTCTCCTACCCGCGGCCCGAACACCGGCCGTGCGGCGACATCGACGTCTGGTTCTACGGCCGCCAGCAGGAGGCCGACGAGCTGCTGCGCCGCGAGCGGCAGGTGCAGATCGACGAGGATGTCCACCACCACACGACCTTCACCCTCGACGGCATTCTGATCGAAAACCACTTCGACTTCCTGAACATCCACGCCCACCTCTCCAACCGCCCCATCGAAGAGCAGCTGCAACGCTGCGCCCGCGAGGAGCCGTCCGAACAGGTCGAGGTCGACGGCGCCCCCGTGCAGCTGCCCCCGGCCAACTTCAACGCCCTCTTCCTGCTGCGGCACGCCGCCATGCACTTCGCCGCCATGGAGATCGGCATGCGGCACGTCGCCGACTGGGCGATGTTCATCGAACACAGCCACAACGGGATCGACTGGGAGGCATTGTGCACCATGGCCCGGCGCATGAACATGCACCGCTTCCTGAACTGTCTGAATGCCATAGCGATTGATCGTCTGGGAGTGGACGCAGGAATGGTCCCCGCCTTCGACCGGGACCCGGCACTCGAAGAGCGGGTGCTGGCCGACATCCTGCAGCCGGAGTTTTCGGAGACGCCGCCCGCGGGAGGGCTGCTGCGCACCGTCTGGTTCCGCACGCGCCGCTGGTGGTGCAACCGCTGGAAGCACCGCATCGTCTACAGCGAGGGGCTGCTCTGGACCTTCCTCGTGCAGGTGCGCAGCCACCTGATGAAGCCCCGCTCACTCACCCACTGACACACGTCGTCCGAGAGGGGGCCAGTACCTGCCGCACACCCGCCGACGCTCGCCGTCCAAAGTCCGGGGCCAGCACCACGCACCCGCCGACGCACACCGACCGAAGTCTGGCTACCATGATGCGCGTTCACCCGCCGACACGCGCCGCCCAAAAAAGGCATCGCACCGCGCGCCGGCCGTCTCACGGCAGCACATGACCGGAACCGGCACCTATCTCCGCCGGCCGGCGCCACCGAGGTATGCACCGCACACCTGCCGTCGCACGGCACCGAATAGCCAATACCTGCACCAAGCCTGCGCCGGGCCATTCACGCCCGGGAGCCGACCCGCCGCATCACGCCTTGCGGCTGATGTCGGCCAGCGAGCCGCGCACGTAGGCGATCAGCTCCGAGGGCGCGACCTTGAGCTGCAGGCCGCGCACACCGGCACTCACGTAGATGAAGGGATAGTCGGCCGCCGTCGCATGAAACCACGTCGGAAAGGCCTTTTTCATCCCCACGGGCGAGCAGCCGCCCCGGATGTAGCCCGTCACGGGCAGCAGCTCCTTCATCGGGATCAGGTCGACCTTCTTGTTGCCCGAGACGCGGGCCGCGGCCTTCAGATCGACCTCGTGGTCTCCGGGCACAACACAGACGAAATAGCCCGTCCGGTCGCCCTTGAGCACCAGCGTCTTGAAAACACGCTCGATCGGCTCCCCGAGCTGTGCGGCCACATGCGTGGCTGCGAGGTCCGATTCATCCACCTCATACGGTACGAGTTCGTATGCGATCTTCGCGCGGTCGAGCAGCCGCGCGGCATTTGTCTTTTCCACCTTTGCGTGTGCCATGCGGCAAAGGTACGATTTTTTCCCGCCGGCTGTACCCATTTTTTTGCTCCGGACGTGGACAAAAAAAGCGGTGCGAAGAGCTGCAACCGGCTCTCCGCACCGCATCCTTTTCCGCCTCCACAGCGGAACCTACCGCCCGGTCACACGCAGGTAGCGGGCCAGCGACGTGCGGTAGGCCGCACAGGCCGACGTGAAGTTGTCGCGGCTCTGCGTGTAGAGCGTCTCGGCGTCGAGCAGGTCGGTCAGCGGGGCCGTACCCGCCTCGTAGAAGCTGCGGTTTTCACGCAGGTTCTCCGTCGCGGAATCGACCGAACGGCGGGCCAGCTGGATCTGGGCATAGGCCTCCTGCACCTCGCTCCAGGTCTTCTCGATCTCGACCGAGAGCATCTCGCGCGCCTGCAGGCGGTCGTTCTCGGCCTGCTGCTCGCGGATGCGGGCCTTCTTCAGGGCGTGCGAGCCGCCCCACCAGTCGGAGATCGGCACCGAAACCTGGGCAAAAACCAGCCCGTCGTCAACGTCCTTGTCCGTCATGTTATAGTAGAGATACCCGGCCCCCACACCCACGGTCGGCAGGTGCTTGCCGCGCTCGATGCGCTTCTGATATCTCTGCGCCTCGACGTTCTTCTCGGCCAACTGGTACTCGGCCCGGCGGTCGAGCGCCTCCTCCACGCTGACATAATAGACACCGGGCGCCTCAGGCTCGGCGAAATTCTCCGCCGCAATGTCGAAACCCTGCCAATCGACCCCGATGTGGTGGGCAAGCAGCAGCCGGGCTACCTTCAGGCCGTTCTCGACCTTCAGCCGGTTGGAGGCGACCTCCTGCTGCCGCAGTTCGACGCGCAGCAGGTCATTCGTCGTGACAAGCCCCGCGTCGACCGAAAGGGCGACCTGACGGTGTATTTCGTCGAGCTGCCGCTCGACGGCTTCGATGGTCCGGAGCTTCTCCTTGAGCGAGACGATCTGCCAGAAATAGGTATCCGTCTGCTCGCGGACCTCCGCCTCGGTCTTCCGCACCTGAAGCGCCCCGACCTCCTCGCCCACGCGGGCGAGCTTGTTGCCGTTGACGATCTTCAGACCCGCAAAGAGGGGCTGCACGGCCATAACGCCGCCGAACACGCCGCGCTTGACCAGCGACAGGGGCATCTCCATCGTCCCCATCTGCGGGATCGTCAGCCCGAAATCAGCCTGCACCAGCCCGTGCTGGGCCTGAAAGGCTCCGCCCGAGGCGGAGATCTGCGGAAAGTAGTTCGTGAAGGCCTGGCGGCGGTCCTGACGCGCCGCCTCGAAATCAAAGCGGCTGTCGCGCAGCGTGCGGTTGTGTTCGACGGCCGACGCGCGGCACTGCTCGAGCGTCAGGGGCTGGGCCCCGGCCGGGCATGCGCAGAGCATCCCGGCAACAAGAAACAACTGGATGAGGGTCTTTTCCATCACTTGTAGATTTTTGAATAGAGAACCGGGAGGATCGTCACCACCAGGATCAGCGATCCGATGCCGCCGGCAAAGATCGTCACACCGACCGGCGCCCAGAAGGTGCTGCCTCCCAGCATCATCGGCACGACACCCACGGCCGTCGTGGCCGTTGTCAGAAAGATCGGCACCATGCGCCGCCGTCCGGCGTCGTAGGCGGCCAGCCGCGCCGACCAGTGGCACGTCTTGCGCTTGTCCTCGGCATGCTGATACATGAGGATGACGTTGCGCACGATCATGCCCAGCAGCGTGATGAAGCCCAGCACGGAGGTCAGACCGATCGTGAAGTCGGCAATCCACAGTCCGAGCATCGCACCGAACAGACTGAGCGACATGGCGGCCATGATGACCAGCGAGATGCCGAACTTGCGGAAGTTGATCAGGATGAAGAAGAAGATGATGACGAGCGAGATGCTCAATCCGTAGATGATCGGCGGCAAGGTCTCCTCGTCGAACTCGCGGGCGCCGCCCACCTCCGTAGTCACGCCGGCGGGAATCTCCAGCTCATGGTCGATCACGTGACGTATCTGCGAGGTCATCCGCATGGCATTCACGCCGCGCTGCAGATCGGCCGAGACGGTGATGCAGCGCATGCCGTTGCGGTGTACGATCTTCGTCTCGCTCCAGCGGGGCTCGACCTGAGCGATCTGCCGCAGGGGCACACTCACGCCCGGAACGAGCGACGAGACATAGGTGTCGCCGATATCCGACAGCGAGCGCTCGGCCGTCCGGTCTTCGTTCTTCAGCACCACGGGCACCTTGTAGTCACCCTCCCAGACCGCGCCGACGGCCACGTCACCGGCCGCAAGCGCGAGGTTGGCGGCCGTCACCGTGCGCGTGACGCCGAGCTGCGAGGCGGTCACGGGATCGAGCGTCACCTCGGCAATGACCCGCGGGTCCTCGTAATCGGTGTGAATCCACTGCAGGCCCCCCATTCCGCGCATGCGCGCCATCAGCCGGTCGGCCGCCACGTGCAGCGAGTCGAGGTTGTCGCCGTAGAAGCGGAACTCGAGCGAGGGGACATTCTGGTAGTCCAGTTGCTTGAACTTGACATAGGCCTCGGGGAAATGGTCGGCCCATGCATCGGCGTACTCGTCGAGCAGCGCCTCGGTATCCTCGATCGAGGTCGTATTGACGATGAACTGCGCATAGTTCTTTCCGGCGATCTGCGGGGCATAGCTCATCTGGAAGCGGGGCGAGGCACATCCGACGAACGACGTCACGGACTTCACGCGTCCGTCGGCCCGCAGCACGCGGTAGAGCGAATCGGCCACGGCAGCCGTCCGTTCAACCGGCGTATCGGGCCGCAGATAGATCTCCACGGCGAACTGGTCCCGGTCGGCAAAGGGCACCATGCGGAACTTGAGATGCGGGGCGATCAACAGCGACACGACGACCGAAGCGATGCCCATCGAGATGGTGAGCCACCCGTGGCGGAAGGTCCAGGCCAGCACGCGCCGGTACAACTTCTGCACCCGGTCCGTAAAGGCGACCTTGCCCTCGCGACGGGGCTTGACAACGGGGATGATAAGCACCTCGAGGAAGGGAATGACCACGACGGCGAGCACCAGCGAGACCATCAGGTTGATGGTGACCGTCCAGGGGAAGAAGTTCAGGAAGTCGCGGAACATGCCCGACATGGTGAAGAGCAGCGGATAGAAGATCATGCAGATGCAGACCGTGGCGAGCAGCAGCGAGGGGAAGAACTCGCGGGCGCTCTCGACGGCGGCATACCAGCGCGAATAGCCGCGCCCGAGGTAGTCGAGATAGCCGTCGATGACGACGATCGAGTTGTCGACGATCATGCCCAGGACGACGATCAGCGCAGCCAAGGTCACCGTATTGAGCGGAATGCCGCACAGATACATCACGCCGACCGATATGAAGGTCGACAACGGGATGGTGATGGCGGCCACGAGCGCCGAGCGGAACGGGAAGAGCAGCATCATCACGGCGATGATGATGGCCATCGAGACGAAGAGGTCCCGCAGGAACGAGTGGACGGAGTCGCCGACGACTTTGGCCTGGTCGGCGATGCGCTCGACGGAGACATCCTCGGGAAGCACCTCCTCGATGAACTGCCGCAGCACCTCGTCGACCTCCTCGCCGTATTCGACGATGTTGTTGCCGGCCTGCATCTCCATCGAGAGCAGCACGCAGTGATGGCCGTTGTTGAGGATGTAGCTGTCCGGATCGTCGTACTCGCGCACGACCCGCGCCACGTCCTTCACCCGGAGAACATGCCCGTCGGGATCCGACCAGATGATCTGATTGGCCACCTCGCGCTCACCGGCCAGCGACGGTGCAATGTGAATCGGCGTCTCGGTGTCGGCATTGTCGATCGACCCGCCCGTCGGAGTGAGCCCCTGCGCGGCCAGTGCCGCCGAGATGACCTTCTCGCCGATGCCGTAGGCCGCCAGCCGTTCCCGGTCGACATAGACCGATATCTGCTCCTGCTGCACGCCGTAGGGGCGCAGGTTCGAGACCGATTCGATGCGGCGCAGCCGGTCGCTCAACTTGTCCATGTACTCCTTGAGCTCGCGGTAGGTGCGCGTGTCGGACTCGAGCGTGATGAGCAGCGCCGAGGTGTCGCCGAAATCGTCGTTGGCAACCAGCGCGACGACTCCGGCCGGCAGCTGGGCCTTGAACGAGGCGAGACCGTGCTTGATCTTCGACCACACTTCGTCCTTGTTGTTGACATCGTCGTTGAGTTCGACCATGACGTAGCACATGCCGTTCTGCGACGTGGAGGTGGTCTTGCGGCGCTTGACCTCCTTGTAGGTCATCAGGAACTGCTCGAGCGGCCGGGCCAGCTGCTCTTCGACCTCTTCGCTCGTGGCGCCGGGATAGAGGCCGACGACCACGCCCTGCCGGATCGTGTATTCGGGGAACTCCTGCTTGGGGATGCGCGACAGGGCGTAGATGCCGAAGACGAAGAGGCACCCCACGATGAGGAAGGTGATGCGGAAATTCCGCATGGCCCACGCAATGATGTTATTGGAAGTTTTCATCGCAGCACGACTTTGGAACCCTGACCGATCTTCTGCATGCCGTCGACAACGACGCGCTCACCCGGACGAAGGCCCTCTTCGATCACGACCTCGTTCCCGACGAAGCGCCCCGTGCGAACCACGGCCCGCACGACCGAGTCACCCTCGATGCGCCAGACGAAGCGGCTGCCGTCACCCGCCTGCTGCACGGCGCGGGCCGGCACGGCGATCTCCTCGACGGCCTCGACGGGCGTCACCGTCACGCGGCAGACCATTCCCGGAAGGAGCGCACCGTCCCGGTTGGCCAGCAACGCCCGCACGTCGTAGGTGTGGGCCGCGGGATTGGCTTCGGCTCCCTTTTCGATCCGTCCGGCCTCGAAGAGCGCATCGTGAAGCGCCGGCACGACGACACGCACGCGGTTGTCCGTCGTAATCGAGGCAATCTCCTGCTCGGGCACCGAGAAGCGCACCTTGACACGACCGATCTCCAGCAACGTCAATACAGGTACGCCGGGCAGCGCCGTCTCGCCGACCGAGGCGCGCTTCTGTCCGACAACCCCGTCGAAGGGGGCACGCAGCCGGCAGTCGCCGAGATTCTTTTCGGCAATTCCGTAAGCGGCTTCGGCCTGCCGGAGCCGTGTCTGCGCCTCGACCCACTGGATTTCGGGCAGCGTCTTTGCATTATAGAGCCGTTGCAGACGCTCACAGGCATCGCGGGCCTGCTGCAGGGCAGCTTTCGCCGCCTCGAAGGCATCGCGGGCCGACGTCGCATCGAGTTCGGCGATCAGATCGCCCTGCCGAACCCGGGTCCCCTCCTCGACACAGAGGCGGGTGACGGTTCCGGCAACAGGGAAGCTGAGCGCCGCGGCGTTCTCCTCCTCGACGACTCCGACATAGATGCCGGCATGAAGGTCCTCGCGGGGCTCGACAACAATCGTGGAGACCCGCAGGGGTCCCGCCGTGGAGGCGGTGTTTCCCGATGATGAACAACCGGCTGCCAACAGCAGCGCGGCACCAAAAATCACACGTTTCATATCCATTGTCTTTTCACTTGGTTTCCGCTGCAAAGGAAGCCTTTTCACCAACTCGGGGAAAGGCCTCGTCGTCGGAGGAATTTGTCAAAAGGTTCGATTTCGTACTTTTCGGCAAAAAACAGGGGATTAATTCCTATCTTTGTCCCGTAAAATGGTTCCTGCAATGAACGAAAAAGAGATTTTGAGTGTTTCGCTGGCCTCCCTGCTGAAAATCTACCCGCTGCAACCGGGTGACATCTACTATGACGGATGTTTAATGGGCTACCGCGAGGCGCTGGAACAGGAGACCGCCATCATGGACCTGTTCCGGTTCCCGACGCGCATCGACGCCTTTGGCGTGGTATTTTGTTCAAAAGGTTCGGCCACGGTGACCGCCGATCTGAAACATTGCGTCATCGGCGGGCAGACGATGTTCGTCTGTCCTCCGGGAACCATCATACAGGTGGAGTCGCAGCAGCAGGCAGCCGTCCGCTTCATCCTCTGCGAGGAGGATTTCATCAACCGCATCCGCATCGACCTGAAACTGCTGCTGCACCTCTTCATGGCGGTCCGCGAAAACCCTACACTGACGCTCGACGACCGGGAGTGGGCGGAGATCATGCGATCGCTCGACGAAACCTTTGCCGAAGGCCGTCTGGGCCGCACCGACGCCCTCTCCGAGGAGATTCGGTTGTCGATGTTCCGGACGCTGGCCTACCGCATCTGCCGGATCATCGACAACCGCATCGAAAGGCGCGCCGACGGCTCCCGGACAGACAACGCCTCCCACAATCGCAATGCAGCCTATTTCAACACCTTTCTGGAGGAGCTCTCGAAACACTACCTGCAGGAACGGTCGGTGGGCTTCTATGCCGAACAGCTCCACCTGACCCCCAAGTACCTGACGACGCTGCTGCGCTCGACAACGGGACGCACGGCATCGGAATGGATCGACGAATATGTAATTCTGGAGGCGAAGAATCTGCTGAAATACTCGACGATGAACATCCAGGAGATCGCCTACTACCTGAACTTCCCGAACCAGTCCTTCTTCGGCCGCTACTTCAAGCAGCACACCGGCATGACCCCCTCGGCCTACCGCAGCAGCAAATGACGGGAGCCGGCGCCACACGGCATTCATTCCGTCACTTCAACCGAAAGGCACGCTCCCCACAGGCGGCACCCGGACGGGATTCCAAGCGGACGGTATTCCGGTCACGGATGCCTGCAAGCGGACAATCGGGATGGAGAGGCGGCGAGGATTGAAACACATAAAAATAAAGGAGGGTCGCGCACCGGGACAAGGAGGTAAACAAAACGAAAAGGAGAACCGAAAGGTTCTCCTTCGTAGCGGGAGAGAGACTTGAACTCTCGACCTCATGATTATGAATCATGCGCTCTAACCAGCTGAGCTATCCCGCCAAGGCGTTAAAGCGAGTGCAAAGGTAATAGAAATTTTCAATCGTGCAAAATCTTTTCGCCAAAAAACTTCCAAAAAAATCTTCACCACCGGCTCTGGCACTGATTTTGAACCGACTGCGCCCAAACCGATTTCCGTTCATGACACGTCGATCCACCCGCGAAGCCGCCACGCGCGATCCTTTCGGTCGGCTCCGGCTGCTCCGGCTGCTCGCCGGGATAGTCCTGCTGGCTGCCGTTTCCTGGGAGGTGCTGGCCGGTGACAACCTCCGCTTCTCGCAAACCTACCTCACGATCCAGCTTATCGTCTGCCTCGTCTTCCTCGCGGATTTCTTCGTCCGCTGGGCCGCGGCCGAAGACCGGGGACGCTATCTGCGGCGCAATCTGCTCTACCTGCTCATCTCGATCCCGTGGCTCAACATCAGCGCCTGGTGCGGGGCCGACATGACGCACGACTGGGGCCTCGTCGTGGGCATGATGCCTCTCGTGCGGGCCTTCCTGGCCATGGCCATCGTCGTCGAGTGGCTCGTGGGCGACAACCGCATCCACCGCCTCTTCGCCGCCTACCTGTTCACCGTCGTGGTCTTCACCTACCTCTCGGCACTGGTCTTCTACGACTACGAGGTGGCGGTCAACCCCCGGCTCCACGGCTTCGGCAACGCCCTGTGGTGGGCCTGGATGAACGTGACAACCGTCGGTGCGGAGATCTTCCCCGTCACGGCCGTCGGCAAGGTCGTCTGCGTGCTGCTGCCGTCGCTCGGCATGCTGTTCTTCCCGATCTTCACGACCTACATTCTCCAGGAGTACGCGCCCCGGAAAAAACGCTCCAACCAATAACCGCCCCGCCCCGGAGCGAATCGGCAGACCGGCGCCGCGCCGCCCGGTCGAAAAAAGCACCGGACGGACGGGATCGTAAAAAAGCGGTGCAGAACGGAGCCGTAAAAAAATGCGGCGGCAGGACGGGACCGTAAAAAAAGCGGCAGCCGGACGGGCCGCCGCTTTTGCGGTGCGCATCACCGCCACGGGCCTACCGTTTCTGCTGCTCCTTGAGCAGGTCGCGGATCTCCGTAAGCAGCAGCTCCTCCTTCGTCGGGACGGGTGCCGGAGCGGGAGCCGGGGCCGCCTCCTTCTTGCGGGCGAGCCGGTTCATCAGCTTGACCATCAGAAAGACGCAGAAGGCCAGGATCGTGAAGTCGACGCATTGCTGGATGAAGGCGCCGTAGTTCCAGTAGATCGGTTCCGCGGCGGGCGGGGCGATGACCGCATCGCCTGCCGCGACGACGTCGCCGACCGCCTGCACGGCGTGCGACGTGGCGTCGCGCAGCTTCGAGATGTCGAGCCGCAGCTGCGAGAAGTCCGTGTTGCCGATCAGCGCCCCGATCGGCGGCATGAGGATGTCGTTCACGAACGACGAGACGATCTTGCCGAATGCGCCGCCGATGATGACGCCCACGGCCATGTCCATGACATTGCCCTTGAGGGCGAACTGCTTGAATTCCTTGAAAAAAGCCATAACGATGTTCAGTTTGACGGTTTAATTTCCACAAAGATAACCGTTTTTCCGGGATTCGCATCCTGCGGCGGCCGTTCGGGCGGTGATTGCGCCCGAATCGCGGAAGGGGAGGAAAATCGCGACGGACCGACGCCCTGTCGTCTTTTTTTGTATCTTTGCCTTCGGTTTGTTGAGTTCGCACGCATGACACCTGCCGCCGTAATCGCCACCCTGACGGGGTACATCGCCCTGCTGTTCGTCGTAGCCTGGATTTCGGGCCGCCGGACCGACAACGCCGGATTCTTCACCGCAAACCGGCGCACGCCGTGGTACCTGGCGGCCTTCGCCATGGTCGGCGCCGCGATGTCGGGCGTGACCTTCATCTCGGTGCCGGGCTCGGTGGCCGCCGACTCCTTCTCCTACATGCAGATGGTCGCGGGTTTCACCGTCGGGCAGCTCATCGTCGCCTACCTGCTCGTCCCGACCTTCTACCGGCTGAAACTCGTCTCGCTCTACGAGTACCTCGACGACCGCTTCGGCGCCCGCACGCACGCCGCCGGGGCGTGGTGCTTCTTCGTGGCGAAGATGCTCGGCGCTGCGCTGCAGGTCTACGTCGTCTGCACCGTCATGCAGCTGCTCGTCTTCGACCGCTACGGACTGCCCTTCTGGCTCAACGCCGCCGTGACGATGGCCCTCGTATGGCTCTACACGCGGCAGGGCGGCGTCCGCTCGCTCATCCGCACCGACATCCTCAAGACGTGCTGCCTGATCGGGAGCCTCGTGCTGTCGATCCTCTTCATCACCCGCGCCCTGGGGCTCTCGTTCGGCGAAATGGCCCGCGAGGTGGCTGCCTCGCCCCATTCGCGGATCCTCTTTCTCGACGATCCGGCCTCGGACCGCTACTTCTGGAAGATGTTCGTCGCGGGGATCGTGACGCTCGTCGCCATGACGGGCCTCGGGCAGGACATGATGCAGCGCAACATGAGCTGCCCGACCCCGCGCGACGCGCAGAAGAACATCCTGCTCACGGCCGTGTGTCAGATCTTCGTGATCTTCCTCTTCCTGGTACTCGGCGTGCTGCTCTACCTCTACGTCGACCATGCCGGGCTGACGCTCCCCGAAAAGAGCGACCAGGTCTTCCCGCTCGTCGCCGCCGACGGCGGACTGCCGGCCGTCGTCGGGGTACTCTTCCTCGTCGGCCTGCTGTCGAGCACCTACTCGGCGGCGGGCGGTTCGCTCACGGCGCTGACGACCTCCTTCACGGTCGACATCCTGAAGGCGCCGCAGCGTCACGACGACAACGCCCTGACGCGCATCCGGCGCCGGGTCCACGCGGCGATGGCCGCCGGCATGGCCCTCGTGATCCTCGCCTTCGGATACGGCGCCGACGACAGCAGCATCAACCTCGTCTTCCGCGTCGTCAGCTACACCTACGGTCCGATTCTGGGCATGTTCCTCTTCGGCTTCTTCACGCGACGGCAGGTCCGCGACCGCTGGATGCCGCTCGTCGCCGTGGCGGCTCCCGTGTTGAGCGCCCTTCTACAATGGGGCGTGCGCGAAGTGTGGGACTACCGGATCGGGTTCGAGCTGCTGGTCTACAACGCCGCCTTTACCATAATCGGCATGTTACTGTTGAAACGTCATGAAAAATAAGATACTATACCTCATTATCTCACTCTTTGCAGCAGCTTCGGTCTCGGCTGCCGAAATCGACCTCCGCACGCGGCAGGAGGTGGGACGCACCCTTACGCGCATCGTGGCGCGCGAGGTCGCCGGCGGCTACGTCAAGGTGCAGGCCGTGAAGGCGTCGCGCAGCCGCGTGCGCATCTACGCCTCGATCGGGCTGTCGTACTACCCCTTCCGCGAGCAGAACGTGCTGGCGATGTACGACTCGGTGCGGGCCGTCCTGCCCGCCGGGTACCGCAAGGCGCGGATCGAGCTCTACACCGACCGCCACGAAGTTTCGGAGCTCATTCCGATGGCCTGCCGCAACCATGCGGCGCTGGAGAAGCTCCTGAAAAAACGGCGCCTGATCCCCTTCGTCAACCCCTCGGAGCGGCCGCTTGTAACGCCGCTCGACCGGCCGGCCGTGCCGACACGCGGGTTGGCGGGACGTCATATCGCACTGTGGCAGAGCCACGGCCGCTATTTCGACCAGACGCGCAACTGCTGGCGCTGGCAGCGTTCGCGGCTGTGGATGACCTGCGAGGACCTCTACACGCAGAGCTACGTGCTGCCCTACCTGGTGCCGATGCTCGAAAACGCCGGGGCCAACGTGCTGCTGCCGCGCGAGCGCGACGTGCAGAAACACGAGGTGCTGGCCGACAACGACGGCGGCGCCGCGCAGTACCGCGAACAGACGGGCCGCGAGGCGTGGACAACGGGCGGGGCGGGCTTTGCACACCGGCGCGAGGTCTACCGCTCGGGCGAAAATCCTTTCCGCGAGGGGACCGTGCGCCGCACGCGCACGGTGACCGACCCGGCGGAGGAGAGCCGCGCCGTGTGGCGTGCCGACATTCCCGAGCGGGGCAAATATGCCGTCTACGTCAGCTACGAGTCGACGCCGGAAAGCGCTGACGATGCAGTCTATACGGTCCATCACCTCGGGGGACGGTCGAGCTATGCCGTCAACCAGACGATGGGAGGCGGCACGTGGATCTACCTCGGACGCTTCCCCTTCGACGCAGGGGAGCAGGAGGTCGTGACGCTCACGAACCGCTCGCGCCGTGCCGGACGCACCGTCTCGGCCGATGCCGTGAAGATCGGCGGCGGCTTCGGCAACATCGCCCGCACGGTGTGCGACTCGCTGCGGCGTCCTGACGTGGAGTATACCGAGGAGACGAGCGGCTTCCCGCGCTTCTGCGAAGGGGCGCGCTACTGGCTGCAATGGGCGGGCTTCGACCCGAAGGTCTACACCCCGAAGCAGGACAAGGACGACTACCGGGACGACTACATGTCGCGCGCCCACTGGGTCAACGCCCTGATGGGCGGTTCGCCGCGGCTGCCCGACTCCGCGGGGCTGCGCATCCCGGTCGACATGGCGCTGGCGTTCCACTCGGATGCCGGAGTCCGCGACGGCGACGGCATCGTCGGCACGCTCGGCATCTGCTATACGCGCGACACGAAGGGGCGCTTCGCCGGCGGCGCCGACCGCTATCGCTCGCGCGACCTGACCGACCTGGTCATGACGCAGGTCGTCTCGGACATCCGCCGCACGTGGGAGCCCGAGTGGAGCCGCCGCGGGCTCTGGAACCGCTCCTACTACGAAGCCCGCGTGCCGGGCGCCCCGACGATGCTTTTGGAGCTGCTCTCGCACCAGAACTTCGCCGACATGCGCTACGGCAGCGACCCGCGCTTCAAGTTCCTTGTCAGCCGCGCCGTCTACAAGGGCATCCTGCGCTACCTCGCGTCGCAGTACGGCGTGCCCTATGTCGTGCAGCCGCTGCCGGTCGAGGCCGTGGCAACGGAGTTTGTCGGCGACAACCGCGTCTGCGTGTCGTGGACACCCGTTGCGGACTCGCTCGAGGCGACGGCCGCACCCGACGGATACATCGTCTACACGCGCATCGACGACGGCGCCTTCGACCGCGGCACCTACACCGAAAAGCCCTTCCTCATCGCCGAGCTGGAGCCCGGGCGTCTCTACTCCTACCGTGTAACGGCCGTGAATGCCGGCGGCGAGAGCTTCCCAAGCGAGACGCTCTCGGCGTGCCGCATGCCCGACGAAAAGGGGTGCGTGCTCGTCGTCAACGGCTTCGACCGCACGAGTGCCCCCTTCAGCATGCGCAGCGACTCGCTGGCGGGCTTCTACACCGACGTGGACGGCGGCGTGCCCGACCGCCGCGACATCTCGTTCATCGGCAACCAGCGCATCTACGACCTCGACATGGCCCGCTGCGACGACGACAGCCGCGCGCTGGGCGCCTGCACGTGGGACTACGAGACGGATGTGCTCGGCGGCAACAGCTTCGACTACCCGGCGCTGCACGGGCGTGCGATCACGGCGGCCGGCTACTCCTTCTGCTCGGCGTCGGTCCGTGCCGTGGAGCGCGGCACCTGCGCACTGGGCGCCTACCCGGCCGTGGACCTTATCCTCGGCAAGCAGCGCACGACGACGATGGGCCGCGGCGTGCGCGAGGCCGTCTTCCGCACCTTCCCGCCCGACCTGCAGCGCGAACTGGAGGAGTACCTCGCGCAGGGCGGGGCGCTCTTCGCCTCGGGCTGCTACGTGGCGTCTGACCTCTGGAACGGGGCGCTGTCCGACGCTTCGGACCGGGCCTTTGCCGAGCGGGTGCTCCGCGTGGCCTGGGACGGCGGGGCGGCGCGCCGCGGCCGGGTGCGTGTCGTGACGGGACACGGCGGCTTCACGCGCGGCGAATACCGCTACCGCGACCGGCTGTCGCCGGAGGGCTACGCCGTCGAGGCGGCCGATGTGCTCCGTCCCGCAGGCGAGGGGGCCTTCACCGTGCTGCGCTACATCGAAAACGGCCGCACGGCGGGCGTGGCCTGCGATGCGGGGGTTCGCACGGTCGTCACGGGATTCCCGTTCGAGGCGCTGACCGATGCAGCGCAGCGCGAGCGGCTGATGCGCGACGTGCTGGACTTCCTGCTCATGCAAAACAACAGATAACCGATACAACAAACTAAAAAACAAACTGTCATGTCACTCGAACAACAGATTTCCAAAGGGATCATGGAGGCCATGAAGGCCAAGGATACGGTGCGCCTGAGCGCGCTGCGCAATGCCAAGAAGTACATCATCGAGGCCAAGACGGCCGGTCCGGAGATTGCCGAACTGCCCGATGCCGACGTGCTGAAGATCATCTCGAAACTGGCCAAGCAGGGCACGGACTCCGCGGCAATCTACGCCCAGCAGCACCGGCAGGACCTGGCCGACGAGGAGCTGGCGCAGGTGGCCGTCTATGAGGAGTTTCTGCCCAAACAGCTCACGGCCGAGGAGCTGACGGCCGAGGTGAAGGCCATCATCGCCGAGGTGGGCGCCACGTCGATGAAGGAGATGGGCAAGGTGATGGGCGTCGCGTCGAAGCGGCTTGCCGGCCGCGCCGATGGCAAGGATATTTCTGCCAAGGTCAAGGAGTTGCTGTCGTGACCTCCGGTACGGCGGGAGGTAAATCCAGGCAGCGAGCCGGACAAGAGGCCAATCCCGACAGCGAGCAGGCCGGCCGGTATGTCCGGTAAGATTCCGGCCGGGAGTTCCATGCTCCGTCGGGCCCGGTCCGGGGCCGCTCCAAGGCCGCGGCACAGCTGCGCCCGGAGCGGCGCCTGCGAATCGTTGAAAAGAAACCGAAAACCATGCACATACTCGAACACCTGCACCGCAACGTCAAGACCGTCGCCATGCCGTCGGCCATGATCGTCGGCGCCCTGCTGTGCCGCCCCGTCACGGCACTGGAGAGCTGGTCGGGACAGATGATTACCCCGACGCTCATTTTCCTGATGCTCTTCGTCACCTTCTGCCGCGTGAAGCCGAGCCAGATGCGGCCCTCGATGATGCACCTGTGGCTGCTGAAAATCCAGATCGCGGCCTGCATCGGCGTCTACCTCGTGCTGCGGCCGCTCGACGAGGTCGTGGCGCAGGGGGCGATGATCTGCATCCTGGCCCCCGTGGCGATGGCGGCCGTCGTCATTGCCGGCATGCTCGGGGCCAACGTCGCGACGATGGCCACCTACAGCCTGCTCTGCAACATGGTCGTGGCCCTCGTGGCGCCCGTCATCCTCTCCTTCACCGGAACGGGAGCGTGCAGCTTCACGGAGATTCTGGCCCGCATCGCCCCGCTGCTCATCATGCCCTTCGCCGCGGCGCAGTTTCTGCGCTTCGTCCTGCCGAAGGCGGCAAAGTGGATCGGCGACCACAGCCAGATTTCGTTCTACATGTGGCTGCTGTCGCTCATCGTCATCATCGGCCGCACGACGGCCTTCATCATCGACCTGCACGGGGCCGACCTCTCGACCGAGCTGTGGCTCGCCTTCGCGGCGCTGGTGATCTGCCTCGCGCAGTTCAAGGCGGGCCGCGCACTGGGCCGCCGCTACGGCGATCCGGCGGCGGGCGGGCAGTCGCTCGGACAGAAGAACACGGTGCTGGCCGTCTGGATGGCCCAGGCGTTCCTCAACCCGATCTCTTCGATCGCCCCGACGGCCTACATCGTCTGGCAGAACATCGTGAACTCCTACCAGATCTACCGCAAGGACCACGAAAAGAGAGGATGGTAGACCGCAAGGGCGGGAAAAGGTTGTCGAATGTAAAAGGAGGCAGATTCTCCGGCAGCGAAGGCTCCGTCAGCGAAGAAGTTGCTGTTGCTCCAGCCCGAGCAGCAGCCGTTTGGCCGCCAAACCACCGGCATAGCCCGTGAGCGAGCCGTCGCTGCCGACGACGCGGTGGCAGGGAATGAAGATCGAAAGGGCATTGGCGCGGTTGGCCGCAGCGACGGCCCGCACGGCTTGCGGATGTCCCAGCCGGGCCGCCAGCCACGCGTAGGAGCGGATTTCGCCGGGGGGAATCTCCGTCAGCAGCTCCCAGACCGCCCGTTGGAACGGCGTGCCGACGGTCAGCAGCGGAATGTCGAACGTGCGGCGCTGCGCGGCGAAATATTCGTCGAGCTGCCGCACGGCACGGTCCAGCACGCAGCGATCGGCATCGTCGGGATTGTCGGGAAAGTTCGATTCGGGCTCGGCGGGAATGCCGGGAAGTCCGGTACCGGGCCGCAAACGCTCGTTGGGCCACTCCGCGAAGCGGACGTGCAGCCCCCGTTCGAGACGCCGCACCACGAAGTCGCGCGCCGGAACATCGGCCCAGTCGCAGAGACAGAGCCGACCGCCGAAGGCCCCGAGGCGCAACACGCCGCACGGCGTTGCATGCAGGCGCCAGCGGATCATGCCCGGGGTCTCACCGGCCGTTCCGGCCCCGTGTCGATCGGATACCATGGGCGGCTTTTATTTGCGGAAGATGAAGTAGACGGCCAGAATCAGGCAGAGGAATCCGGCGAGGTGGTTCCAGCGCAGCGAATCCGAGCGCATGAAGACCAGCGCGAAGACGGTGAAGACCGAGAGCGAGACGACCTCCTGGATCACCTTGAGCTCCCAGATCGAGAAGGGACCGCCGAATTCGGCGCTGCCGATGCGGTTGGCCGGGACCTGAAAGCAATATTCAAACAGGGCGATGCCCCAGCTCAACAGCACGATGGCCATGAGACCGAAGCGCTCGAGCCGCGATTTGAAGGCGATATGCCCGTACCAGGCCAGCGTCATGAAAGCGTTGGAGATGACGAGCAGAACGATGGTTGAAAGGCCGCGTAACATGGTGACGGTATTTGTTTTGAATACTCTTTTCCGTTTAAGGCGGTGCAAAAATAGACAATTTTTCAATACGTTGGCCTCTGTCCGGCGAATTTTGCCGCCGCAGGGTCCGAACATGCAGGGTTAAACAGAAAAAAACAGCGCAGTCATGCAACGCAGAGCAAAAGAAGGAGAATATGCCCTCGTAACGGGCGCCTCGTCGGGCATCGGCCGGGCCTGTGCCGCGCAACTGGCCGCACGGGGCTACGGCGTGGTGCTGGTGAGCAACCGTGAGGAGGAGAACCGCACGGCCGCCCGGGAGATCGCCCGGCAGTACGGAGTCCCGACGCTGCCCCTTTGTCTGGACCTTGCCCGGGAGGACGCCGCGCAGCGGCTCCACGACGAGACCGCGCGCCGCGGACTGGACATCGCCGTATTGGTCTGCAACGCCGGGATGCTGCTCTTCGGGCTGACCGAGACGACGCCGCCCGAGCGTCTGCGCACGATCGTGGCGCTCCACTGCACGACTCCCCTGCTGCTGTGCCGCCTCTACGCCCCCGAGCTGGTGCGGCGCGGCGGCGGAGCGATCCTGCTCATGTCGTCGGCCACGGCCTGGATGCCCTACCCCACGATTGCGGCCTACGCCGCGACGAAGAGTTTTCTGCACAGCTTCGCCCGCTCGCTCGACAGCGAACTCCGCGCCCGGGGCGTGCACGTCACGGCCGTCTATCCCGGAGCCGTCGACACGCCGCTCTACAACCTCTCCGACGCATGGCGGCGGCGTCTGCGCCGCTGGGGCGTGATGCTTCCGCCCGAGGCGGTGGCCCGCAAGGGGCTGAAGGCGCTCTTCCGCGGGCGGCACCGCTGCATTCCGGGACTCTTCACAAAGTTCTGCGTCGCCCTCTGCCGGATTATCCCCGCCGCGGCAATCCGGCCCGCCCTGCGCATTCCAGCCCTCCGCCGGCTGCTGCAACGGAGCGAGTAACCCCGCCCAGGACGACGCCTCGCAAGATCAAAAAGCAGGGCCGCCCCTGCAAGGACGGCCCTGATGTCTTCGCGGCACGGCCGCTCAGTCGGCGAGCAGGCGGTCGAGCCCCGGCAGGTCGGCGAAGGTCGCACCGATCACGTCGGCATCCGTCTCGCGCTCGAGCACCTCGCGCGGCAGCGTCGTCGCCAGCGCCACGACGCGTCCGACACCGGCCCGGCGTGCCGACTCGATACCCGCCTTGGCATCCTCGAAGACGACGCAGTCGGCCGGAGCCATGCCCAGCGCCGCGGCAGCCGTGAGGTAGATCTCCGGATCGGGCTTGCAGCGCGTCACGCGGTCACCCGAGATGCGGGCGTCGAAGAACTCCCCGATGCGGCACTTCTCCAGCACGAAATCGACATTCGCGCGGCAGCCCGACGACCCGACGGCGCAGTGCACGCCCGCCGCACGCAGCGACTCGAGCAGCGGGACAAGCCCCTCGACGGGGCGGATTTCCGGGGCGTAGATTTCGCGGTAGATCGCCTCCTTCTCCTCGGCCAGCGAGGCCAGGCCCCGCTCGCGGATCAGCTCCGCGGGCATAATCAGGCGCATGATGTCGTCGTTGCCCATGCCGAAGGCCTGCGAGAGCTTCTCCTTCCAGCCCGTGACGCCATAGCGGGCACAGAAGATTTCAAAGGCGCGCATATGCGCCAGCGTATTGTCGACGAGCGTGCCGTCCATATCGAAAAGCGCGGCTTTCTTCATGATCGTTTCATCTTCGAGCGGTCGCAACAAGAACCGACGGAAGGTCCTGCGACCCTCCGTCGGTAATCCGAACCGGTATCTGCTATTTGTTTTTCAATGTTTTGAGTACCTCGAGCAGCAGCGCCCAGAACTTGGGCACCGTGGCGATCTCGAGCCGCTCGTCGGGCGAATGCACGCCGCGCAGCGTCGGGCCAAACGAGACCATCTCCAGCTCGGGGTACTTCTCGAGGAAGAGCCCGCACTCCAGTCCTGCATGGATGGCCCGCACCTTGGGTTCCGCGGCGAAGAGGCGCTCGTAGGCGCTGACGGTCACCTTCAGCAGCTCCGAATCGGGGTTGGGCGCCCAGCCCGGATAGCCGTCCGAGTGGGCGACGTCGGCCCCGGCCAGCGCGAAGACCGACTCGACCATCTGCATGACGTAGGTCTTGGCACTCTCGACCGACGAACGCTGCGACGAGGTGACGACGATGCGGTTGTCCGACTCGAACTTCACCGACGCAAGGTTTGTCGAGGTCTCGACGAGCCCCGGCACGGCAAACGACATGGCAATGACGCCGTTGGGCACGCCGACAAGCGAGTAGACCAGCCCGAACTGCGTCTTGCGGTCGAGCACCTCGCCCACCTCGGGCATCTCGTTGAGCGTAATGCGGAAATTGGGTTCGCGGTGCTTGAATTCGGCCTGCATGTCGGCGGCGAAGAGGCGGTAGCGCTTGATGAAGTCCTCCTTGTAGCGGGTCGGCACGCCGAAGATGGCGTAGGCCTCGCGCGGAATGGCGTTGCGCAGGTTGCCGCCGCAGAAGTAGCTCAGGCGCAGCTCGCAGCTCTGCATGCCGTCCCACAGCAGGCGTGCGACGGTCTTGTTCGAGTTGACGCGCCCCTTGTCGATGTCGTCGCCCGAGTGTCCGCCCAGCAGGTCGGAGACGTCGACGCGGAAAAACGAGTAGTTCTTCGGCGCGGGCTCCATCGTGTAGCGGAACGTGGCGATCGTGTCGATGCCGCCCGCGCAGCCGATGAAGATCTCGCCCTCGTCCTCCGAGTCGAGGTTGATGAGGTATTTGCCCGAGAGCATCCCCTCGCCCAGCTCGAAGGCACCCGTCAGGCCCGTCTCCTCGTCGACGGTGAAGAGCGCCTCGAGGGGTCCGTGCTCGACCGCGGGGTCGATCAGCGCGGCCAGCGCCGCGGCCATGCCGATGCCGCAGTCGGCACCGAGCGTCGTCCCTTCGGCCTTGACCCACCCGTCCTCGATGCGCGTGCGGATGGCGTCGTGCTCGAAGTCGAACTCCACGTCGGAGTTCTTCTCGCAGACCATGTCCATGTGGGCCTGGAGAATGACCGCCGGGCGATCCTCGTAGCCCGGCGTGGCGGGCTTGCGCATCACGACGTTGCCGATGGCGTCCTTGCGGTAGTCGATGTGGTGCTGTTTGGCGAAGTCGACCAGAAAGTCGATGATCCGGCCCTCCTTCTTCGAGGGACGCGGCACGCGCGTGATGGCATCGAACTGTTCCCAGACGATGCGGGGTTCCAGTGAGGTGATTTCCGACATAGCGAATACAGGTTTTTCGCAAAAATAAAAAATTTTCCTAACTTTGACAAAAGTAATGACACGATTATGGAGTTCAGAATAGGACACGGATACGACGTGCACGCCCTCTCCGACGGCCTGCGGCTGGTGCTCGGGGGCGTGGAGATTCCCCACACGCAGGGGTTCGTCGCCCACTCGGACGGCGACGTGGCGATCCACGCCGTGTGCGACGCGCTGCTGGGCGCCGCGGCGCTGGGCGACATCGGGCTGCACTTTCCCGACACGTCGGACGACTACGCCGGCATCGACTCGAAAGTGCTGCTGGGCCGCGTGGCGGCGATGCTGCGCGAACGGGGCTACGAGATCGGCAATGTCGACTGCACGATCCGCATGCAGCGGCCCAAACTGCGGCCCTACATCGACGCCATGCGCGCGGCAATGGCCGGGGCGATGGGGATCGACACGGACCGCGTGTCGGTTAAGGCGACGACGACCGAACACCTCGGATTCGAGGGGCGCGAGGAGGGGGTCTCCGTCTCGGCCGTAGCGCTGATCTTCAGGCCCTGATCCGTCCTGGCCCGGAAGGCCCGGCGACAGCAGGATGCGGCGAAACCCTGCCGATGCCCCGGACCGGAGGGGCCCGATACGACGAAACCCACGCCGATGCCCCGATCCCGCTCGGGCGGCAGTCCGGCGTTGTCCCGATCCGGCTGCGGCGGTAAACGCGGCGATGATCCGGTCCCGCCCGGGCGATGCACCGGCGGCGGAATGCAAGCAAAAGGCTGATCCCTTTCGGAGGATCAGCCTTTGTTTCTGCTCCGGGTCGCAGGCGCGGCGGCACGGCGGGTCAATAGACCTTCGAGATTGTGCCGGTGTACTGCACGGGGTTGTACCACGGGTTGGTGATTGTGAGGTTCGCACCGCCCGTGCGGGAGAAGATCTCGAAGGTGAAGGTGTAGGTCGAGGCCGAGAAGAGCGACGTCGAGAAGGTCACCATCCACCCCTCCTGGGTCTGCTCGGTCGTGTAGCCCGAGACGTTGGGTACCGTGTAGTTGATGACCGTCGAGTAGTAGGGCGGCACGTACCCCTTGACATAGGGCAGACAGATGTCCACCGTCCCGTCCCAGATCTGGACGCTGAAGGCCGGGTTCATGATCTGGCGCATGGGACCCGCGGGCTGCTGCTGCATGGTCTGGGGGTTGAACTGGAAGTTGCGCGACAGCACGAGCGAGTCGGTGAACTTCTCGTACTCGGCAATGCGGTCCGCACGGCGTTTCTCACGCACCTCGCGGCGCTCCTGCTTGGGCGACAGAACCTGCTTCTGTCCGATCACGGTGAAGGCCGCCGCGCACAGCAGCAGGCCCGTGACAACGATAATGACTGTTTTTTTCATAGCACATAGGTTTGTATGGCCATGAAATGCAAAATCGGTGCCTGAACCGTCAGAGTCCCATCTTTTTCAGAAATTGTCCCGTGTAGCTGCGTGCGCACTGCGCCACCTCGTGGGGCGTGCCCGCGGCGATGATCTCGCCTCCGGCGGCGCCTCCCTCGGGGCCGATGTCGATCAGGTGGTCGGCCACCTTGATGACGTCGAGGTTGTGCTCGATGACGATCACCGTGTTGCCGCGGTCGACGAGCTTGTTGAGTACATCGAGCAGCAGGCGGATGTCCTCGAAGTGGAGCCCCGTCGTCGGCTCGTCCAGGATGTAGAGCGTGCGCCCCGTGTCGCGCTTCGAGAGCTCGGCCGAGAGCTTGATGCGCTGGCTCTCGCCGCCCGAGAGCGTCGTGCAGGGCTGCCCGAGGGTCAGGTAGCCGAGACCCACCTCCTGGATGGCCCGCAGCTTCTGGTGGATGTTCGGGATGTTCTCGAAGAACTCCACAGCCATGTTGACCGTCATGTTCAGCACGTCGTCGATGTTCTTGCCCTTGTAGCGCACCTCAAGCGTCTCGCGGTTGTAGCGGTGACCGCCGCAGGCGCGGCAGCGCACGTAGACGTCCGGCAGGAAGTTCATCTCGATGGTCTGCACGCCCGCGCCGCGGCACTCCTCGCACCGCCCGCCCTTGACGTTGAACGAGAAGCGCCCCGCCTTGAAGCCGCGCACCTGCGCGTCGGGCGTCATCTCGAAGAGCTTGCGGATGTCGGCGAAGACGTTGGAGTAGGTCGCGGGGTTCGAGCGCGGCGTGCGGCCGATGGGCGACTGGTCCACGACGACGAGTTTGTCGATGTGCTCGATTCCCTCGATCGAGTCGTATGCGAGCGGCTGGTCCAGCGAGCGGTAGAGCGCCCGGCTCAAAATGGGCCGCAGCGTCTCGTTGACGAGCGTCGACTTACCCGAGCCGCTCACGCCCGTCACGCAGATGAACTTGCCGAGCGGGAACTCCGCGTCGATGCCCTTGAGGTTGTTGCCGCGGGCGCCGCGGATGACGATCCGCTCGCCCGTGCCGGGGCGCACCGTCGCGGGGATCTCGATGCGGCGGCGGCCCGTAAGGTAGTCCGCCGTGATGGTGTCGACCTTCACGATCTCGTCGAAGGTCCCCGCGGCGACGATCTGTCCGCCGCGGCGCCCGGCCTTCGGGCCCACGTCGACGATGAAATCGGCGGCGCGCATCATCTCCTCGTCGTGCTCGACGACGATCACCGAGTTGCCGGCGTCGCGCAGCTCCTCGAGGCTGCGGATCAGGCGCTGGTTGTCGCGCTGGTGCAGGCCGATCGAGGGCTCGTCGAGGATGTAGAGCACGTTGACGAGCTTCGAGCCGATCTGCGTGGCGAGGCGGATGCGCTGGCTCTCGCCGCCCGAGAGCGAACGCGACGAGCGTGCGAGCGACAGGTAGCCCAGCCCCACGTCCATCAGGAAGCGCAGCCGCTCGCGGATCTCCTTGACGATCTCCTGCGCGATCCGGCGCTCCTTTTCGGAGAGGTACTCCTCGATGTGGTCCATCCAGCGGGCGAACTCCTCGATCGAGAGGGCCGAGACCTCGGCGATGTTCTTCCCGCCGATGCGGAACTGCAGGGCCTCCTTGCGCAGGCGCGTGCCGCCGCAGACCGAGCACTTGCGGTAGACGAGGAATTGCTCGCGCCACTTCTGCCCGCGTTTTGACTCCTCGTCCTCCGTGCGGCCGATGTACTCGGCGACGCCCTCCCACGAGAGGAACTGCCGCCCGCCGGCCGGGGAGCTGAACTCCGAGAGGTCGACCGTCAGCGGCTCCGAGTCGCCGTAGAGCACGGCGTTGAGCGCCTCCTCGGAGAAGGTCTCGATCGGATCGTCGAGCGTGAAGTCGTAGCGGCGGCCCAGCATCTCGAGGATGGCGAAGAGCATGTTGTTGCGGTACTTGCCCAGCGGTTCGACGGCCCCCTCGCGCAACGAGAGCCGCTGGTCGGGGATGATCTTGGCCAGGTCGAAGACGGCCTCCTCGCCCAGCCCGTTGCAGTGCGGGCAGGCGCCCTTGGGCGAGTTGAACGAGAAGGTGTGCGGCGCCGGATCCTCGAAGGCGATGCCTGTCGTGGGGCACATCAGGTGGCGCGAGTAGAAGCGCTGCTGCTCGGTGCCGTAGTCGTAGACGGCCATCGTCCCCTTGCCCTGGCGCATCGCCTCCTTGAGCGAGGTCATCAGCCGGTCGCGCGACGCCTCGACTACCTGCAGCCGGTCGACGACCAGGTCGATCGTGTGGATCTTGTAGCGGTCGAGGCGCATGCCGGCCGAGATTTCGCGGATCTCGCCGTCGATGCGGGCGTAGATGTAGCCCTTTTTGGCCAAGGTCTCGAAAAGCTCGCGGTAGTGGCCCTTGCGGCCCTTGACGATGGGAGCCATCAGGGCGATGCGCCGCCCGGCGAAGTTCTCCAGAATGAGCTCCGCGATGCGGTCGTCGCTGTAGTGGACCATCTCCTCGCCCGTGACGGGCGAATAGGCGCGCGACGCCCGCGCGTAGAGCAGACGCAGGAAGTCGTTGATTTCGGTGACGGTGCCGACCGTCGAACGGGGGTTCTTGTTGGTGGTCTTCTGCTCGATGGCCACCACGGGGCTCAACCCCGTGATCTTATCCACGTCGGGACGCTCCATCGTGCCGACGAACTGCCGGGCGTAGGTCGACAGCGTCTCCATGTAGCGGCGCTGCCCCTCGGCGTAGATCGTGTCGAAGGCCAGCGACGACTTGCCCGAGCCACTCAACCCCGTGATGACCACGAGTTTGTGGCGCGGAATCTCCAGATCGACGTTCTTCAGGTTGTGGACCCGGGCGCCGAGTATCTTGATCGTCTCTTCTTTCATTGCACAACGATGCGGCGCCTCTGCGGTCCGTTCGGAACGGATACGGAGGTACCGGACCGCAAAGATACGACATCCGGGGCAAATCCGGAACCCCGCGGGCTATTTTTCGTCCGTTTCCAGCACGAAATCGTCGGCGTCGCGCCATGCCGGGAACTTTTCGAGGAACGTCTCCCGGGCCGCGCGGTCGAATGTCGCCCGCAGGAGGCACTCCCCTGCCCCGGCCTCGGCGAGCGGCACGCCCCGGAAGTCGACAAGGGCCGAATCGCCCGAATAGGGAAGGCCGGGATCCGAGCCCGCACGGTTTGCGGCGACCACGTAGCACTGGTTCTCGATGGCCCGGGCGCGCAGCAGCGTGCGCCACACCTCGCGCCGGGCTGCGGGCCAGGCGGCGCAGCAGACGATGGCGTCGTAGTCGCCGCGGCAGCGGCTCCAGACCGGGAAGCGCAGGTCGTAGCAGACGAGCAGCAGCAGGCGCCACCCGGCATATTCGACCACGACGCGCCGGTGCCCCGGGCGGTAGTTGTCCGCTTCGCCGCCCGGACGGAACAGGTGCCGCTTGTCGTACCACGACACCTCGCCCGACGGCCGCACGAAGTACATCCGGTTGCGGAAGCCGTCCGCTGCGGCCACGGCGACGCTCCCCGTCACGGCACACTTTCCCTGCGCGGCCCAGCGGCGCATGGTCGCCAGCACGGGTGCCTGTTCTTCGGCGGGCTCCGCGGTCGCGCGCATGGCATCAGCCCCGGCAGCATCGACCCCCGCAGCATCGGCCCCCGCGCTTCGGCCGGCGTCCTCCTCCCCGGCGGCCCGTTCGGCAAAGGAGGCGGGGCGGGTGCTGAATCCCGTGGCGAAGAGTTCGGGCAGCACGACCAGATCGGCCCCGGCGGCCGCTTCCGCCACAAGCCCGTCGAGCCGAGAGAGGGTCTCGGCAGGCCGCTCCCAGACGGCATCCGTCTGACAGAGGGCGACTTTCAGTTCCTGTTTTTCATCCATGGCTTCCGGCTCGGGCGCGAAACGGCCCCGCAGCGGGCCCCGCCGTCCGAACCGACGGGAAAGTTACCACTATTTTTTGAAACGGCAAAAAACGGCCCGCTCCGGCGCCGCTGTTGCACGCGAACGAAATAAAACGTACTTTTGTCGCGAAAACCGACATTTATGCTCAAGGCAGGACGCACACAGACACTCACCGTAAGCCGCCTGTCGGACTACGGTCTCTACCTCGCGGACGACGAGGGGCAGGAGGTACTGCTCCCGAACCGCTATGTATCGCTCACCGACAAACCCGGCGACACGAAGGAGGTCTTCCTCTACCACGACTCGGAGGACCGACTCGTGGCGACGACCGAAACACCGCTGCTGCGGGCGGGCGAGGCGGGCTTCCTGCGCGTCGTGGACAAGACGCCGCACGGCGCCTTCCTCGACTGGGGGCTGCACGGCAAGGACCTCTTCCTGCCGAACCGCAACCAGCAGGGCGGCGTCCTCAAAGACCACCGCTACGTGGTCTACCTCTACGAGGACAGCATCACGGGTCGCTGCGTGGCGACAATGAAGCTCAAGTCGTTCATCGACAACGAACTCATCACCGTTGCGCCGCGCGAGGAGGTGCGGCTGCTCGTGGCGTCGGAGAGCCCCATCGGCTTCCGCGTCATCGTCAACAACCGCCACTGGGGCATGCTCTACCGCAACCAGCTGTTCCGGCCGGTGGTCGTGGGCGACGCCCTGACGGGTTACGTGCGCCGCATCACCGAGGACAACCGCATCGACGTAAGCCTCCAGCGCGAGGGCTACGCCCAGGTCAAGGATTCGGCCGAGCAGCTGCTCGGCCTGCTGCGCGACAACGGCGGATTCCTGCCGCTGAACGACAACAGCGCCCCGGAGGAGGTGGCACGCCTCACGGGCACGAGCAAAAAGGTCTTCAAGCGCTCGCTGGGCGTGCTGCTCAAGCGCGGTGCCGTCGAAACGACCGACCAGGGGATCAGAATCAAAAGGTAGGACGGAATGGGACGCATGGCAACGGCCGAGCGCGTCTGCGCGGAGGCTTCGGACAACTTCGTATTCCAGCGTTCGCTGCTCGCGTACCACGCGGCGGCGGAGCGCATCGACGGCGACGTGCTCGAGATCGGCACCGGCTCGGGCTACGGCGTGGAGGTCATCGCGCCGCACGCCCGCAGCTTCGTCACCCTCGACAAACACGTTCCCGAGGCGGGCAGTCTGCCCTGCCTGCCGCACGTGCGCTACATGCAGGCCACGGTACCGCCGCTGCCCTTTGCCGACGGGAGCTTCGACTTCGTCATCTCGTTCCAGGTAATCGAGCACATCCGGCGCGACGTGGACTTCGTGCGCGAGGTGCACCGCGTGCTGCGCCCGGGCGGGCAGTTCATCGTCACGACGCCCAACGCCCCGATGTCGCTCACGCGCAATCCGTGGCACGTGCGCGAATACACGGCCGACGAACTGCGCGACCTGCTCGCGCGGAGCTTCTCCGCCGTCGAGATGCTGGGCGTTGCGGGCAACGACAAGGTCATGGCCTACTACGAGCAGAACCGCCGCAGCGTCGCCCGCATCACGCGCTTCGACGTGCTGGATCTCCAGCACCGCCTGCCGCGCTGCCTGCTGCAGCTGCCCTACGACCTGCTCAACCGCATCAACCGCCGCCGCCTGCTCCGCGACAACACCGACCTGACGACCTCGATCCGCATGGACGACTACCGCGTGGGGCCCGTCACGGCCGACTGCTTCGACCTGTTCGCCGTCGCGCGGAAGTAACCGCCGTCACGACAAAACAACAAGAGGGGGTGTCCGACCTTTCGGTACGGACACCCCCTCTTTTCACGGGTTGCCGCCAGCTACCGTCCGACGCGCGGGGAGGCTGCGGCGCGGCTGCGGGCCTCGGCCTTCAGCAGCACCGGCCGCTCGCCGCCGGGCGTAAGAACCGGTTTGCGACGGACCGACTCCTGCTGCGCTCCGATGCGGCACTCCATGGCCGAGCGGGTGAGCGCAAAGGGACGGAAGTCCTCGACGGGCGATACGCCCTCTTCGGTCAGCACGATCTTCTCGCGGTAGACCGGACTGTAGTTGCCGTCGGCACCGATGGCGAAGGCCAGCAGCGTGGATTCGTCGTCGTAGGGCAGGAAGAACGACACCGACTCCTGCGAGATGCCGTCGCGCAGCAGGGCGGCAATCGCCTCGTTGTCCGGGAGGATGAAGTCGCTCGTCAGGTCGCCCTCGTAGATGTAGTAGAGCACGCGCTCGGCCGGCTCACCCTGCGTGGTGACCGTCAGCGGCAGCACGGCCAGGCCGTAGGCATCGGCGTAATCGTCGGGATAGAGCTCCGCGATCTGCGTGCCGTCGAAGTAGCGGTCGTGCTCCACGAGGATCGAGATGTCGGCCGGGATGCCGTCCTCGGTGGTGAACTCCACCGAGAAGAGCCCCGTGGTCGCCTTGCCTTTCACGTAGCCGAAGGCCAGCAGCGTGTAGCTCGTGGAGGCCTCGAGTTCGCCCGCCTCGACGGAGGTGTCGCCCCGGCGGAGGTAGTCCGCGATAGTCTCGTCAGCCAGCAGGGAGTTGATGACCGCCTCGTCGTCCATCCCCTCCACGGCCGACGTATTGACGAGGTAGAGCACATAGGGATCGAGGTTCTCCGTCTTCACGTCGATGGTCGCTGCGTGCGCTTCAAGCGACGTCACCTCGAAGGAGATGCGGTTGTCGGAGGGCTGCACCTCCGTGGTCCGGAACGTCGTCGAGACGGGATCCGAGTTGATGAGTCCGTCGTCGGTGCACGACGCGGCGAAGACCAGATACTCGGTATTCTCCTCCAGCTCGTAGGTGCGGTCAGTCGTGCCGACCACGCTGAGTCCGGCCACGGTCTCCTCGGCAGTCATGCCCATGGCCACGTAGATGACGATCATGTCGCTGAGGTACTGCTGGTACTGCCGGCAGGCGTCCTCACCGTCCTGCACCTGATCGGCGACATACATGCCGATGACATAGCGCTGGTTGGGATCGGACGGCTCAACATGCAGGTCGCACAGCGGCCCGTTGACCGTCGCATCCACCGTGAACGTGACGTCGATCTTCGGCACCGCAACGGTCTCGAACTCGACCTTGTAGATATCCGTCGTGCGCTCGCCGTCGATCGTCAGGCCGTATGCGTAGACGTAGTAGGCCGTTCCGGGCAGCAGGCCCGTCATGTTCTTGACGAGCAGGTCACCGCGGTTGAGCGTGTTCGAGAGGTACTCCTGCACCGAGACGCCGAAGCTCTCGGCCATCGCCCGGATGTAGGCCAGGTCGTCCTGGAAATACTCCTCGTCGGAGGCGTAGCTGTCGAAGTAATCCTTCTCGACGAGCATGCTCAGGTAGGTCTGCTCCTTGTCGCCGGGAATCACCGAATACTTCGCGCTCGTCTGCGTGATGAGCTCCATGCGGATGTCGAAGACGGGCGGAACCGTCCGCGGCGACTGCACGACGCGCAGCACGGCCGTCTCCGCATCGCCCGAATAGCGGACGGAGAGCTCCGCGGAGCGCGACTCGGTGAGCTCGTTGGAGGCAACCGTGAAGGAGATCACGCCGGAGAGCGAGGTGGAGACTCCGGAGATCCACTCGGGTACGTTGCCGACCGTAATGCGGCCCTCGTAGACAGGGCTTGCGAGCCGGTACGACACGCTGACCTCACCGCCGTCGGCCGCAACGGTCACCTCCGGGGTGTTGAGCGTAAGGGTCGAGGGCTTGAACTCCCCCTCCTCCTCCCGGCAGCCTGCCGCCAGGAGCAGGCACGCCGATATGAAAGTAAGATACAACTGTTTCATCTTCATCTCTCAATCCGTATTAAAATGCGAGAATCGGGCGGATGAGTCCTATGGCATCGTATTTTCCGCGGTACCCCACCATGCCCGTGCTGACATCGAGGCAGTTGATGCTGCCGTCGGCCAGGGCGTAGCACTCCGACGAGGACCAGTACCACCGGTTGCGGAGCCGCGTCATCCCCTCCCGGGCATCGAGCTGCTCGCGCAGCCCGTAGACCGTGCAGAGCTGGCTGACGGCGGGAATGAACCAGCCGCTCGAGTTGGCCGGGGCCGGAACCGCCTGTGCGAACTGCCGGGTGTAGTAACCGACGGGATAGCCCTCCTGCGTGTCGGGCGTGAATCCGCCGTTGCGCTCGGCCTCCAGGGTGATCTTCTCCGTGTAGAGATAGCCGCTCCAGTCGGTATCGCCGCCGTTATTGGTGAAGTTGTCGATCTTGTTTCCGCCGTCATCCACCGGATAGAGACCGATTTCATAGCCGTATACGCCCCACAGGCACAGCTCCTCAGAGGCATCCTGCAATCCGACGACATAGCCGTGGCATGCCGCCTCGCCGATGCCGGTCTGCGAGTAGTCGGAACAGTCGTTGGCGTGCTGCCCCACCTGGAAGACGACGCCGATGCACTCCTTTTTCGGGTTCAGGTCGGCCGAATAGGTGCCGTCGGAGTAGTAATAGTCCCCGACATGGGCCTCCCCCGGGAGGGTCACCGTCACGTCGCAGACCGCCTGCCGGTTCTCGGCCAGGGCATAGACGCGGGCGCTGCCCGTCTCCCCGGCCGTGAGGTTGCCTTCGGCATCCACCGTGACGACGCGGCCGTCGGAGGTTGCCCACGTGACGTCGCACCCCTTCCCGTCGAGCGTCTCCACCCGGGCCGTCAGCGTGTAGCGCTCGCCACGCACCAAGGTGATCTGCGTATCGGACAGGGTGACGACGGAGACGTTCGAGGGCGCTTCATCGTCGTCGCTGCACGCGACGGCAAGCGTCGCGAAGAGGAGCGCGCAGAGAATCCAAAGATACTTTTTCATCTGATATTGTCTTGTTTGCGTGTTGATCCGTCACCCGGCCATCAGAATGCCAGCACGGAACGTGCATAGAACCAGGCTCCGTCCTTGCCGTCGGCGCTGACGCTCGGCGTGCCCATGTTCATCAGGTAGCGGAAATAGTCCTGCGGGCCCGGATTGTCCACGGCAGCCTCGGACGAGGAGCCGTACCAGTCGCTGGCCAGCTTCTTGCCGCCCTCCACGGAGGCGATCCGGTCCGCCACGTTGAGACTCTGGTAGAACTGACTGATGGCCGGCAGGAACCAGCCCGACGTCGTACCCGGAGCGGGCTCGGCATCCGCATAGGCCACCATGGCGTAATAGAAGAGGGGATGTCCCTCCGCCGCATCGGCCGAGAGTCCGCCGTTCAGATCGGCATCCGCCTTTGCAAGGCAGGAGTAGAGGTAACCGCTCCAGTCGTTGTACTGACCGTTCTCGCGGCCGTTCTGAATCGGATCGCCGAACTCATCCTTCGGGTAGCAGCCGAGCTCCTGACCCTTCGGGCCCCACATCGCATAGCAGGTCGAGGCATCGTTCAGAGCGATGACGTAACCGTTGCACTTCGCCTTGCCGATACCGGTCGACGAGTAGTCCGAAGCGTCGTACTCGCTGTGTCCCACGACAAACACGATACCGATGCACTGCTTGTCTGCCGCGAGCTCCGTGGACCACGTGCCGTCGGCATAGAAATAGTCACCGACCTGGGCCGGAGCCACGACCGTGACGACGCACGACGCCTCGGCGCTGCCCACGGCGACACGCACGGTCGCCTGACCGGCCGCTACGGCCGTCACGAGGCCCTGCCCGTCAACCGAGGCCACGCCGCTGTCCGACGAGCTCCACGCAAGGCCCTCCAGATTGGCATCCTCGGGCGAGGGGGTGGCCGTCAGCTGCGACTGCTCGCCGATCGTAAGGGTCAGCGCAGCGGCATTGAGCGTGAGCGACTCCGCTGCCGGACCGACAACGGTCACACGGCACGACGCCGAAATGTCGCTGCCGACCGACGCCGTTACGGTAGCCTCGCCGACCGCCAGGGCCGTCACCGTGCCTTCGGCATCGACGGATGCGATCTCGGGCGCATCGCTCACCCACGATATCTGACCGTAGGCGGCATCCGCCGGTTCGACGGTCGCCCGCAGCGTGTATGTTTCGCCTTTTACGATTTCAAGGGTGGTCGGATCCAGGACCAGACCCGACGGGGAGACTGTCTCCGTGTCGTTGGAACAACCCGCCAGCAGCACTGCGACCGCTGCCGAAAAGAGATGCTTGGGTTTCATACTTCGTTAAACTTTAAAAGATCCATAAAACTTGACCTGCTAAAAGTAGCGCATGAAAACGGGTTGTGCATCCGGCATATTGTATACTTGTAATATACAGCCGCAAAATCCCGTATATACTTTATATATACAGGATACTTCAATAGACTAATCAACAGTGAAATATGTATCGAAAAAACAGGTTACGGATTGTAACGTGAAAGGAATTCCTGCAGACTCGTGGTCTTGCCCGTCAGGTTGAATTTGCTGCGCAGACGTGCCCGGGCGATGTTGATGCTGTGGGGACTCTGACGTGTTATCTCCGAAATTTCCTTGGTTGTCATGTTCATGTTCAGCAGGGCGCACAGCCGCCGCTCGTTGATCGAGAGCGTCGGAAAATCGGCAATGAGCCGCTGGTAGAACACGCTGTTGAAAGCCGGGACGAAGCGGTTCATCTCCCGCCATTCGTTCTCGTCCTTGCTCTTCACGAGCTCACGGCAGATGGCCGAAATCTTCTTGCGCGTAGTCAGGTCCTTCACCCCGGCATTCAGTTCCGTCAGCTTGTGCGACAGCTCCTCGGTCATCCGCCCGATCTGGTAGTCATGCAGCTTGCGGAGTTCGATCAGCTCGTTCTGACTGGCAATCTCCTCCTCCTGACGCCGAATCTCGAGACTCTTCCGCTTGGATTTGCCGTAGAGCAGGATCAGGATGAAGACCAGCGACAGCACGCCGATCGAGCAGAGGAAGATCGCCAAGTTCTGTCTTCGGGACATCTTCTCCTGTTCGCGGCTCATCTCCAGCTCCTTCTGCACCTTGTAGAAGTCGAGGAAGATCTCGTCGGGACGGTTCGCAATGTCGGCCTCGTAATACCGGATGAGTGCCTGGTAGGCATTCCGGTACTCTCCCTTCATGGCGTAGATGCGCTGCAGAATGCCGTAGCAGTGCTGGATCTTGCTGCCGTACTCGCCCGTTCCGAAGGCCGAGATGGCCTTTCCGAGCGCCGCGGCAGCCTCGTCCAGCCGGCCGGCAGCCATCAGAAGCAGCCCCTCGTCCTGGTAATAGAGTCCGGTTTCGTCCGGCTTCCGGAGCAGCGGCTTCACCGTCTCGAGCGTAGAGGCCGCGGCCTGCAGGTCCCCCGACATCAGGTAGAGCGAGACGTTGTTCAGATAGACCTTGCACAACTTGGAGGTGTCGCGCACGGCCGAGCTCAGAAAGCCCGATTCGCGGATGAGCGTCCGGGCCTTCAGCGTGTCGCGCAGCGTGTAGGCCAGCACGGCCGAGTTGTTCAGGCCGAGCACCATGCGGGAGGTGTCGCCGGCCATGCGCGCCCCGTCGGTATAGCGGGTGAACCATTCGTAGGCCCGGTCGTACTGGCGGATACTGTTTCAAAGAGTGTGTCTGGAGAAGGATAAATAAAAA
>UMHQ01066898.1_pt1 | contig 59825 bp, 51 predicted proteins | sample 1965531 | NCBI WGS metagenome assembly UMHQ01 (sample SAMEA4836098, study PRJEB28245) | human gut metagenome | biome: gut microbiome; material: fecal sample | place: Denmark | collected 2008 | reverse complement strand
CGGTTTTATTGAGGCAAATATGTTGGGTGCTCGGCATTTCCAAAAAAGTCTACTCACTTAGCCAGCGGGCAGCCAAAAGATTATTTAATCCCCGTCCCAGAAAAATCAATTAGCGGACAGAAGGGCAAAAGTAGTCAAAAAAGCCCCGTCCCAAATTAGCTACCCTTTGCGTAATCATTCGCCAGGAAGAATGTTTGCGTAGAACTCGGCCCCGTCGTCCAGGCGCAGGATGCCCACGCGGCCGAACTCGGAGCCGGTGGCGGCGGCGCAGTCAATGTCGATGCGATCGGGCACGCCGGCGGTGTCCTCGCCGCCCAGGCGTACGATCTGCCCGCGGCCCGACTCCTCATCGAGCCCCGCCAGACCGCCCACCTCGCAATAACGCCCGAGCGACACCGTGGGCGTGTGGCCGCTCACGACGACCGGACCCTTGCCCTCGGCAGAAAGCAGCCCCGTCGGCGCATCCCAATAGCCATGGCGAATCCACAGCAGGTCATCGGACGACTGCACCGCAAGCATCTGCTGAAGTAGCTCGCGATCGGCATCCACCGCCCCCGCACCATCGGCACAATCAACCCCATGTTCAAGCAAAAACGCCCGCGCCGCCTCGGTCTGGATGCCGGCATGCACCAGCAGGTACGGACGCTCGTCAGTCTCGGCCACCGCGTAGAGCGGCAACGTCGCCATCCAACGCACGAGCTCCTCGTACGCCTCAAATTCCATATCGTTGAGCTGCTGACGGGTAGTCCAACCGCCGTTGATATCCCAGGTCTCGGCATCGAGCGGATCCTGGCCAATGATGGCATCGAGCATGATCTGCTCGTGGTTGCCCTTGAGCACGCGAGCGTTGGGTAGCGAGCGCACGAGCTTAATAACGCCAACCGGATCGGGCCCGCGATCGATCATGTCCCCCAGCACGTACAGTGTATCGTCAGACGTCAGCGAAATCTTGGACAGGGCCTCGTCAAGCGCACGCACGTGCCCGTGGGCATCGGATGTCACATAGATCGCCATGAAACGCCTCTCTTTACATTGCGGCCGAAGCCCGGAGTCGCAACTAAAACTTCAAGTTGAACTTAAACGTTACCCATTGTACTCCGTTGCAATAAAGCTGGAAAGGGTTGCATACCGTCAACGGTCGCCAGCGCGCGCCTGCCAACCCGCACCGCTCGCGCCACGCCGCCATGCCCAGCGCCCCAACCAGCACCACCCGTGCCTCCGCCTCGTGTCGAAAATGCGCACGTCCGCAATCCGCCCTCATAAACCCACCACCTTTGGGTACAAATAACCGCAGACAACTGACCGTGCCACGCCAACCACCCAGGAGCGGACACTATCCATGAACCAGATACTTCTCTTTATCGGCCTCGTCATTATTCTGTGCCTGACCATCAAACCCGTCGGCAAAAAGCTCCCCTTTCCCACCCTGCTCATCTTTATCGCGCTGGGCATGCTGCTGGGCGTCAACGGTCCGGCGCACATCGACTTTAGCGACTATGCGCTCACCGAAACCGTCTGCAGCACGGCGCTGCTGTTCATCATGTTCTACGGCGGCTTTAACACCAACATTGACCGCGCCAAACCTGTCGCCGTGCCCGCGGTGCTCCTGAGCACACTCGGCGTTGTCGCCACCGCCGGCATCACGGGCGCCTTTGCGCACTTCGTGCTGGGCTTCGACTGGATCGGCGGCCTGCTGCTGGGCTCGGTGGTGGCGTCGACCGATGCGGCAAGCGTCTTTAGCGTGCTGCGCGAGCACAACCTGTCTCTGAGGGACGGCACCGACTCGCTGCTCGAGGTCGAATCGGGCTCCAACGACCCCGTCGCCTACATGCTCACCGCGGTGCTCGCGACCCTCGCGGCGGGCGGCGACGTTAACATCCCCGTGCTGCTGGCCAAGCAAATCATCCTAGGCGTGGGCCTGGGCATTGTCTTCGGCTGGGCATCGGGCCGCCTGATCGAGCGCGCGCATGCAACAGCCGAAGGCGCGCAGACCATCTTCTTGTTCGCCGTGGCCATCGTCGCCTACGCGCTGCCGAGCTACCTGGGCGGCAACGGCTTTTTGGCCGTGTACCTTGCCGGCATCGTGCTAGGCGCGAGCGACATCACCGGCAAGGTCGAGCTGGCGCACTTCTTTGACACCCTCACCGAGATGGCCGAGATGACCATCTTCTTTTTGCTCGGCCTGCTCGTGACGCCCGCCCGCCTGCCGCAAATGCTGCTGCCGGGCCTGGCACTCATGGCGTTCATGCTCTTCGTGAGCCGCCCCATCGCCGTGGGCATGCTGCTGGCGCCCTTTAAGACGAACCCCCGCCAGGTTGCGCTCGTAAGCTGGGCGGGCCTGCGCGGCGCAGCTTCGGTCGTGTTTAGTCTCTTTGCCGTGGTGGCCGGTGTTCCCGGCGGTCACGACCTGTTTGACCTGGTCTTCGTGATTGCCGTGTCGAGCATTGTGGTGCAGGGCTCGCTGCTGCCGGCAGTGGCGAAGAAACTCGACATGATCGACGCGGAAGGCGACGTGCGCCGCACCTTTAACGATTACCGTGACGAGGACGGCATGTCGTTTGTCAAGCTCAAGGTGGGCGCAGGGCATCCGTTTGCCGGTCGCTCGCTCGCCGATATTGGCAGCGTAACGGACATGCTGGTGGTCCTGGTGCTGCGCGATGGCGCGCACCCGGTGCTGCCCAATGGCGATACCGTGATTGAAGAAGGCGACCTGTTGGTGATGGCTGCCCCGACATTTGAAGAGCGTGCCGAGGTTACGCTGCGCGAGGTCATCGTGACTCCCCACGGCCACTTAGCTGGACAGCGTCTGCGCGATGTGCCGCAAGGCAAGCACCCGTTTATCGTCGTGATGCTCAAGCGCGACGGCCAAACGATCATCCCCGACGGCAACACCCTCATATACGCCGGCGACGAAGCCGTCATCGCCACGCTGGCGTCGTAGCCATCCCCACCCATAAGCTGCGGTGAAATAGGGATTGAATAGGCCTCCTAGCAGCCTAAACAGTCCCTATTTCACCGCAAGTTATTAAGGGGATGGGTTGAAAAACATTTGGATTGACACCGAAATGAAAAAAGCCGGGGAAAACGTCCCCGGCACTTGGAAGCCCTCTCTTTTGAGATGACCGACATCTTTATATCACGAACGCTAGTTAGATGCCATTCATTGGGGGCTTTATCAGGCGCGCCATCCCATCCACATGGCGCCATTTGAAAGCCGTCCGATCTCATGCTATAAAGAAATCGGTACCCTCGAATAAAGGGACCTCCAAGAGCCGGGGGATGTCCCCCGGCATTTTTTATGCGAGTCAAGACTAAATACTTCTCGGGAAAACGCCGGCCCATTGCGTCAGCAATTTACGAGCCGCTCTACCCAACCTCTGGACGGCTAAGGACTTTTCGCAGGTAGTTTGACGAACATATGTTTGCTTATTATAATATTACTTGAAAGCACCCCTTATCTCATGGTATAAAGAATACGGTTCCCTCCAAAAGAGGGGCCTCCAAGAGCCGGGGTCTTACCCCCGGCATTTTTTTGCAAAAATGGAGGCCCATCATGAGCGAACTCTCCGTCTTTGTTGACGAATCTGGCGACCTCGGAGGCGTCTCCAACTACTACCTCGTCACCCTCGTTTTTCACGATCAAAACGATGCAATCGTTGAACGCATTGACCGCTACGAGCGCGCCCTGTCGCAGTCCTCGCTTCCCAATACGCCTTTTCATGCAGGACCCCTACTGAATGGAAACGGCGACTACAAAGATCTTCCCAAGGAGCAGCGAAGGCACATGTTGAGCGCATTTCGCGCGTTCATTCAGCATCTCCCCATACGCTATCTCTGTCTGCAATACCGAATGAGCGAATTCGCCGGCAATCAAAACGGTCTCGCGGAGAGAATGAGGCGAGACCTCACAGTTGAACTTTTCGACCATCTGGAATTCTTCCAGCGATACGACACCGTTAAGATTTACTACGACAACGGCCAACCGATTGTAACGGAGGTCATTCATTCTGCGCTTGAGTACGCTCTAGCAAGGGATGTCATCGTATATCGAGAAGCCACACCACGAGCCTACCGGCTATTCCAAGTTGCCGACTACATCTGCACGATCGAGTTAACGGCTATCAAGTTTGACCGCAAGGAAGAAACCAAGACTGATCGACTGTTTTTTGGAACCCGAAGGACGTTCAAAAAGGGATTTCTCTTATATCTCAGGAAGAAAAGGATGAACTGACCCGGGGTCACCAGTCGCAAGCCGCTCCGTAGTCGTCGTCGACGGCAAGGTCGCGGAGGTCGAGGCTTTGCGTTCGGCACGAGTTAGGAGCTCTTGGGGCGACTCGTCCTCGATATCCATCACGTCGAGCATAGCGGCCGGAAAGCCCACGCCTGCCGCACTCCCCGCGCGGTCGAGCTGGCTCTCGCGCAGCTGATCTACATCAACGTCGATTTTCATGGTGAAACCTCCTACCGGCCAATCGCGACCGAACAAACCGCACACCCCAAATGATGTGCAATAAACCCCAAATATGGCCATAATAAAACAATGAACATCAGGGAGGCTGCGGACGATGGATAAGCTCGATGCCATGACGGCACAAGTCAGGGACTTTTGCGATGCACGCGACTGGCGCAAATATCACACGCCAAAGGAGCTTGCCATCGGCATGGCAACTGAGTCCTCCGAGCTCCTTCAGCTCCTTCGTTTTATGAGCGACGAGCACATTGCGGAAATGTTCGAAGACACCGAGCAACGCCAAGCCATCGAAGACGAAGTCGCTGACACGCTCATCTTTCTCCTACGTTTTGCCGATTTAAACGGAATCGATCTCCCAACTGCGCTCTCGTCCAAACTGATGCGCAATGGCAAGCGCTACCCCATCAACGCATCATCTGTCGAATACAGAAAGGCGGGCCACCGTGAGTAATGAGTTCGCCCTTCGGCAATACACGCTTCCCCTACCCCAGCCCTTTGAGACAAGCGAATCGCTTCGGGACTTTGGCACACCAAGGCCCGGATCCCACCATGACGAGAGTTGGCCCGTTCTCTACATTCTGACCAACAGTAAAAAGAAGACGGCATACATTGGCCAAACAACCAACTATCAACGCCGCATGAAGCAACACGCCGCAAACGTTGACAAGGATTTCGATCGAACACTTCTGATCGACAACCCAACCTTCAATCAATCAGCGACATTTGAATTTGAAAACAGACTCATCGAACTGTTCTGCGCTGATGAGAAATTCCAGGTAACCAATGCCAACAACGGCTATGCCCAGTTCGATTATTTTGAGCGGCCTCAGTATCGACAGAAGTTCCGAGACCTCTGGACGAAGCTTCGTGAGGAGAACTACGCGATTCATCCGATTGAAGAGCTCGAGAACTCCGATCTGTTCAAGTTCTCGCCTTTCAAGACTCTTACGCCCGACCAATACGAAACGATCGAGACGATTTATAAACGTCTCGAACAGGAGCATGAAGACGTAAAACATGGCGGCTCAAAAAGAGAACGTATAACCGTCGCGAACGGCGCGCCGGGAACAGGCAAAACAATCCTCGCCATCAGTCTCATGTTCAAAATCAAAAATGAGCCCAACCTTTCCGGCCTGCGAGTCGGTTTTGTCACCCCCATGGATTCCCTGAAGAAGACCCTCAGGAAACTCACGCACTTCCTTCCAGGGTTAAAGCCCGGCGATATCTTGAGCCCCAGTGACGTAACCAAAAACGATCGTTATGACATCCTACTTGTCGACGAAGCACATCGACTGGGTAATTATCTAAGCACGGGTTCCGGCATTAAAGCCTTCTATAACACTTGCGATCGCCTCGGCCTTCCACATACGAGCAACCAAGTTGACTGGATATTCAAATGCTGCGACAAGGCATATCTTTTCTATGACCCCAAGCAGCAAGTCAGGGCATCCGGCCTCAATCGAGACGGTCTTGAGCGGCGACTCAATCAGCTCGAGGAAGCGGGCATTGAAACTGAAGAGTTCAGCCTAAGTACGCAAATGCGCGTGCGCGGTGGTGACGAATATCTCGATTTTGTCTACGACCTACTCGACAACAAGGCGTATATGCATGCCGGCATGAAGTTTGATGAACTCTTTGCCTCGGAGCCCTACGACTCGCGAGACAAGGACCCCGGAAGCGATGTGCCACGCTATCAATTTGGCATTGTCAACCGATTCGAAGACTTCTGCTCCCTACAACAAGCTAAGGAAGAAGAAGCCAGCCTATCTCGCATGACTGCCGGCTTCGCTTGGAAGTGGGAAACCAAGACCAATAAAGATGCGTTCGATATCGTCATTGAGGGCATTCGCAAACGTTGGAATTCAACTCAAAAGGATTGGGTCAACTCGGCCAACGCCGTCAATGAGGTTGGTTGCATTCACACGGTGCAGGGCTACGACCTCAATTACGGGTTCGTAATTCTGGGTCCCGACATTTACTACGACTACGACAAGGGGGCCGTCTGCATTAACAAGGCAAACTTCAAAGATGCCGTCGCCAAGAAAAAGGCGAGCGACGAAGACCTGCGAAAGATTATCGTCAACGCCTACTACGTCCTGATGACGCGCGGTATGCTAGGAACGTTTCTCTACGTGTGCGACCCTGCGCTCAAGGAGTATTTGTCACGGTATATCCCGGTGATATAGACCAGACGACCGCCCTCCCCCATGTAACCATCCTGTAAATCATAGCGGCGCAGTCGAGTTTTACCGTGATGCGGTCGCGCCTGGCGCTCCACTGTGCTAAAGTATCCCGAACGTTCAAACGACTACGAGGGGAACTAGAAGATGGCACGTGTGCACAACTTCTCAGCTGGCCCGGCCGCGCTGCCTACAAGCGTGCTCGCCGAGATCGCCGACGAGATGATGGACTACCGCGGTTGCGGCATGTCCGTGCTCGAGATGAGCCATCGATCTAGCATGTACCAGCAGATCATTGACGACGCCGAGGCAACTCTGTGCCGCCTGCTGAGCATCCCCGACAACTACCATGTCCTGTTTTTGCAGGGCGGCGCCACGCTGCAGTTTGCGGGCATCCCGATGAACCTCATGCGCCGCGGCCGCGCCGGCTACGTCGTGACCGGCAACTTTGCCAACAAAGCGTACAAAGAGGCCGCCAAGTACGGTGAGGCCGTGCTGCTCGCGAGCTCCGAGGACACCAATTTCGACCGCATTCCCGCCATGGCCGACATCAACGCGTGCATTGCCGCCGAGGCTGCGGGCGACGGGCTCGACTACGTCTACATCTGCCAGAACAACACCATCTTTGGCACCATGTTCCACCAGCTGCCCGATTGCGGCGACGTGCCGCTGGTCGCCGATGTCTCGAGCTGCTTTTTGTCGCAGCCGCTCGACGTCGAGCGCTACGGACTCATCTACGCCGGCGCGCAGAAAAACGCCGGCGCCGCGGGCGTCACCGTGGTTATCGTGCGCAAAGACCTGATCGCCGACGGTCCGGCCTTTGCGCAGACTCCGCAGTACATGGACCTTAAGACCCAGGCCGCCAAGGGCTCCATGCTCAACACGCCCAACACCTTTGGCATCTACGTGTGCGGTAAGGTGTTCCGTTGGGTTGAGCAGACCGGCGGACTTGCCGCCATGGCCGAGCGCAACTGGGCCAAGGCCAACCTGCTCTACGACCTGCTCGAGAACAGCGAGCTGTTCCACGGCACCGCACAGGAGGGCAGCCGCTCCATCGCCAACGTCACGTTCCGCACCGGCGATGCCGACCTCGACGCCGCCTTTGTTGCGGGCGCGGCAGAGCACCAGATCCAAAACGTCAAAGGCCATCGCCTCGTCGGCGGCATGCGCGCCAGCGTGTACAACGCCGTCACCATGGAGGACGTGCAGGCGCTGGCCACGTACATGAAGGACTTCGAAGCGCAGCATAGTTTGAGCCCGCGATCTAACTAGCCCGCAGCCCGCGGGCCGAGCAGCCACTTCAAACCACTTGTTATAAACAAATCCACTAAGGAGTTTTTCATGCGCAAGATCAAAACCATCGACGACATCACTAAAGATGGCAAAGTCGAGTTTGGCGAGGGCTATGAGTTTGTGGGCACCGCCGAGGAGGCCGACGCCATCCTGATGCGCTCGACCGACCTGCACGGCTACGAGCTGCCCGAGGGCATCCGCGCCATCGCCCGCTGCGGCGCCGGCGTCAACAACATCCCCGTCGAGGAGTACGCCAAGAAGGGCGTCGTCGTCTTTAACTCCCCCGGCGCCAACAGCAACGCCGTCAAGGAGCTCGTCCTGGGCATGCTGGTGCTTTCGAGCCGCGGCGTGGTGCAGTCGATGAGCTGGGTGCGCGACAACGCCGACGACCCCGAGATCCAGATCGATGCCGAGAAAGCCAAGAAGGCCTTTGTGGGCCGCGAGCTCAAGGGCAAGCGCATCGGCGTCATCGGCCTGGGCAACGTGGGCTCCAAGGTCGCCAACGCCTGCGTCGACCTGGGCATGGACGTCTACGGCTACGATCCGTTCATTTCCGTCGAGCACGCATGGGTGCTGAGCCGCGAGGTGCAGCGCGTGGGCACGCTCGAGGATCTGTGCCGCGGCTGCGACTACCTCACCGTGCACGTGCCCAGCAAGGCAGACACCATCGGCATGATCAGCACCGAGCAGATTAACTTACTGGCACCCGACGCCGTGCTCATCAACTACGCGCGCGAAACCATCATTGACGAGGACGCCGTCGACGCTGCCCTGCGCGAGGGCAAGCTCAGCTGGTTTAGCTGCGACTTTGCCACGCCCAAGACCGTCAAGATGCCCAATACGTTTATCACCACGCACTCGGGTGCCGGCACTGGCGAGGCCGAGGCCAACTGCGCCGATATGGCCATCAGCGAGCTCAAGGATTACCTGGAGAACGGCAACATCGCGCACAGCGTCAACTACCCCGCCTGCAGCATGGGCAAGGCGCGCGCCGCGAGCCGCATCGCCTGCCTGCACGCCAACGTGCCCAACATGATCGGCCAGATCACGGCCATCCTGGCCAAGGACAACGCCAACGTGCAGCGTATGACCAACGAATCCGCTGGCGAGAACGCCTACACCATGTTCGACACCGACGAGCACCTGAACAGCAGCACCATCGAGGCGCTCAAGCAGATTCCGTCGATGTATCGCGTGCGCGTGATCAAGTAGCGCCGGCGCCAAGCCTGCCAGGCAAGCTACGAAGCCCATTCGGCCCCCGTTTTCACGAAACGGGGGCCGATTTCGTTGCTCCGGCCGGTTTTGAAAATGATACCCAGAACAAGTTTTTTCGGGTAATAGACAGTAAGACCCAAATCACCAAGCGCACCCGCTTTGATAAACAACTTTATCAGGGACTTTAGTAGGTAAAAATCGATCTCTATATACCACATTCATGTTGACTGTCGATTTTCCGAAACAACTTGTTCTTGATAGCATTTTTAAAGCCCTTCCAAGGCGAAACTGAAGCCTTTTTCGCGCCCAAAACTCTAGCTCGCGCGACCGTTATCCACCTGCACGACTACATTCCCGCCCAATCGATAAAAATCTCCTCACGAAGCCGTCGTTCGAGCTCCTGCTGCCGCGGTGTCTTGTCTTTCAACGGCACATCGAGATAGGACATGATGAGCTCCATAACCACACGGAAGGCATCGGAGTCGGCCAGCTGGCCATAGGTCATCAAAGCGACGGGATATCCCATCGCTTGCAAGGCCGTCGTTCGGTCGGAGTCAGAGATCTTGGATTCTATGGATCCGTGTATGGCTTTACCCTGGCATTCAACAAGGCACTCTCGGCTGCCGTCCTTATTTGCCAGCAGGATATCGGCATAGCGCCTATCAAGCCCCGAAATCAGGCGGGCGCTGCGCGTCATACGAATCTCAACGTTATTGGTAAGGCGCAGTCCTTCGCCGCCGCGCAACCTCGTAAGGCCAAACAGCATCGAAGCCTGGACCTCGAGCGGCGACGCCGCCATCCCCGTAATGCATTTCGCGGCTCGTATGAACGATTTAGCGCCGCGGAGCCCCCGGATCTTATCGACGAACTCTGCAAGCTCAGAGAGCTCGATCAAGGGCGGCCGTTTCCACAAGTCCGTTGGATTCCCCGAGACATCCTTTACGTTTTCCCAGCCCGACCGCGCGTCGCCCCACCGGCCCCCATATGCCTGCTCAAGCGCCAACTATACTTGTGGCGCAATCTTGCACACGGCAAAGGTGCCGCACATCTCATACATGCACATGATCAGGCGCTCGTTTGAAACCGAGGAGGCCAGGGTCAGCAGGGTAAAGAGCGGGGACGCGACATCGAGGCCAAACTCCGTCTGCCGCACGGAGCCAAACGGCCTCTCCCCGTTCCAAACATGCCTGACAATGCGATCACCTTTACGTCCGCAGCTGCCCTGCGCCAAAACGTGTAGCGGGGCGCCCAGGAAATGCTTGACGAGCGGATGCTCGCAAAGGCGCTCCCTGCGCGGATCGTCCGCAGAATCGGGCAGGTCCGGCATTATCGCCAAGACCTGTGGAGGTATCCGGTGATACCGAAAAGCAGATATGTCGCACAGCATGTCGTCCATGAAGGGTACGTACCCACTGCGCCGTTTGTGAACCCGCTTGGACGGCAAACGCGCTGGCTCGGCCTGCGAACGGTAAATACTGCTACGCGCACGTCACGAATCTCTCAGGAGGCTTACAATCGGTTTGGAAAGCAGACTGATTGTGAGGTTGCATATGGTTGACGAGGACTTTGCCTGGCGGCTTACGCAGGAGCTTGTGCGGATCGACAGCTCAGACCCGGGCGCGTATGAGGATGAAATTGAGCGGTATATCAAGGGGTTTATCGAGTCGCAGATCGCTGAGCTCAATCGGCCGGTGCTGGATGCGGTGCGAATCGAGGAACTTGAGGCGCTTCCCGGGCGCCGCAACCTTATGGTCACCGTGCCCGGTTTGAGCGACGAGCCGCGGCTCATGTACATCTGCCACATGGATACCGTCACCTTGGGTGACGGGTGGGATGCGGACATCCCGCCGCTTGGTGCGATCGTGCGTGACGGCAAACTCTATGGCCGCGGCGCCTGCGATATGAAGGGCGGTCTGGCCTGCGCCATTGCCGCACTGGTCCACATGCTCGAGCGTGTTGCGGAGCGTGGTGAGCTGCCTCGACGTGGCTTTTCGCTCATCTGCTCGGTCGACGAGGAAGACTTTATGCGTGGCTCCGAGGCCGCCATCGATGCCGGCTGGGGGGGCTCGCGCGAATGGGTGCTGGACACCGAGCCCACCGACGGACAGATTCAGGTGGCGCACAAAGGGCGCACGTGGTTCGAGATCGAGATGACCGGTGTGACGGCGCACGCGAGCCAACCATGGAAGGGCGCGGATGCTGTCGCCGCCATGGCCGAGGTCATTTGTTCACTTCGTCACGCGTTTGCGGAGTTGCCCGCGCATGATGAGCTGGGGCCTTCGACTATCACGTTTGGCCAGATCGAGGGCGGCTATCGCCCCTATGTGGTGCCCGACCACGCCAAGGTCTGGGTCGATATGCGCCTAACGCCGCCGACCGACACGGCTGCCGCGACCCGCATGGTGGAACAGGCCATTGCCACAGCGGAAGCCGCCGTTCCCGGTTGCCACGGAAGCTTCATCGTGACGGGCGATCGCCCCGCCATCGAGCGCGACCCGGACTCTCCCCTTCTGGCTGCGCTCAAACACGCGGCAGACGACGTGACGGACGCGGACACGACCGTCGGCTTCTTTACCGGCTACACCGACACCGCCGTCATTGCCGGCAAGACGGGTAACCGCAACTGCATGAGCTATGGCCCAGGCTCGCTCGCGCTCGCCCACAAGCCCAACGAGTATGTGCCCCATGCCGATATCGTTCGCTGCCAAAACGTGCTTATCGCGCTCGCCGACAACACGCTCTGGGACGCAAACGGCCAAGTTGGGGCATAATAGGCCGCGAACAAACCGACTCGCGCGTTAGGACCGTCCATGAAAGCACTTCCGTTTCCCTGCATCCGCCCGACTCAGGACCGCGTGCTCGAAGCGCTGCCGCAGATGGGCGGTATCCTGAGCGGCAACGACGCCCTGCGCGGCGCCATCGCCGACGGCCTGATGCTCAAGGATCCTGGCGCGGCGTATTACGTGTACGAATGCTCGGGCGAGCCGGGGCGCGTGACGGGTGTCGTGGCGATTTGCCCGATTGGCGTGCTTGCGGGCGGCGAGGGCGATGCCAGCTCCGACGTGGCCGACGCCGCGCATGCGATCGCCGAGCTCAAAGTTCAGCCTCGCCCCGTGTCGCTCGCCTACGAAGCCTCGCCCGTCATGGATATCATCCTGGGCGCCGCCAAAGAGGGCGCCTCGCTCTACGCCGTTACCGATCCCGCCGGCATCACGCACCGCGTGTGGGAGGTCAAACGCGAGGACGCCGTTGCCGCCATCCGCGCCATGCTCAATCAGGCGCCGGAGCCGATGCCGGCCGACGACCCCGTCTATGCCGCCGCGTTGGCCGGGGCGTCGCAGCTGCTGGCCGATGAGGCCCGTGCCGCCGGAACGTACACCGGCAAGGAGCCGTTCAACTTTACCGTGGCCGCACTCTTCCCCGCCGCGCAGGTCAGCGGCGGCGCACCGCAGGTTCCGACGGGTCTGTTCACCCACCAGATCGCGCGGTTCTAGCGGGCTCAAACGCGAAGCTGGAATACTCAGCATCCAAACGAACAAGGGGCGGAGATGCAGCCAACGCATGCATCCCCGCCCCTTTCAGATCAAACAATTACGCCGGCAAACCACACCGCAACTCCCGCGTTATCCCCGTTGCGGACTTGCTGCCGCCACCAACGGCTCAAGCCCCAGCTCGCGCGCGTAGTCTTCCTGCGTAAAGATCTCAACCAGTTCAAACGTATCCGTCGCATCATCAAACGCAAAGTGCAACACCGAGCAATTGCCCGGAACGCGGTCGCGCTCGTCTGCCGCCGCACCCTTCACGTGGTCCATGAACTCCTTGATAGCCGAGCCGTGGCTTACCGCGAGCACGCACGTATGGTCCGGACGCTGCATAAGCTCGGTCAACGTCGCCACCATGCGCTCGCGCACCCGCATCTGGCCCTCGCCGCCAAACTGGCAATAGAAGTCGCGCCACGGGCGCTCGGGCATCAGCATCACGCGCTCGGCCTCAAAGTCGCCAAAGAACCACTCGCGCAGGCCGTCCAGGCGCTCGTACGCCAAGCCCGGCCACAAGTTGGCGATAGTCTGCTCGGTGCGATGAAGTGTGGAGGTGTAGGCGTGGTCGGGTTCAACGCCGCGCGCACGCAAGAACATGCCGGCACGCGCCGCCTGGTCGCATCCCAGCTGCGTAAGCGGCGAGTCACTCCAGCCTTGAATAATGCGCTTGAGGTTAAATATCGTCTGTCCATGACGGACCAGATACAGGTCTTTATTCATAGGGGGGGTCCTTTCGTTTGTTACCAACCCAAGAGCGAAAACGCCCCGTCGAAATAGCCAAAATGAAGCACGGCACCGTTGTCGGGCTGCTCTCCCCCGTCAGTCACATACTTAAGAAACTCCTGGCAGGCTGAGCCGTGGGAAACGGCCAGCACGCAGTCGTGCCGGGGCTGGGCCATGATGCGGGAAAGCGCCGCGACCATACGTGCGCGAAGCTCGCTTTCCGACTCGCCACCAAAGGCAACCGGATAATCGCCCCAGGGTTGCGCCGGCATCTCGCGGTTTGATGTGCCCTCCAGCGAGCCCAAATGCCACTCGCGCAGGTCGTCGACCAGTTCTATGGAACGGCTCTCGCCAACGATAAGCTCGGCCGTACACCTTGCCCGCCCCAACGGAGACGAATACACATGGTCAAAGGTCACGCAGCGGTCCTCGAACGCCGCACGCGTCGCCAGCGCCTGTTCGCGCCCGCGCGCCGTGAGTGGCGAATCGTGCCAGCCCTGCAAAATGTTCTTCACATTGAGCTCGGTCTGCCCATGCCGCACCAAATACAGATCGGCCACACGCCCTCCCCTCGCACCACCACAAAGGAGACAGGCACCTTTGTGGTGGTTTTGCCGCCGGATCGTACCGCAACGACGCGCAACTACAGCAGCACGTCGGCAAGCGGACGCTTGGGTACGTGATGCGTCTGCGCCTCATCGCGCCAGTAATTGATAGAGCCATCCGGGTTGGAGTCGATCGCGTCGATCACCTGTGTCTCGGCTGGCACGCCAAAAGCCATGATCAGCTTGAGCTCGTATTTGTCGTTATCGAGTCCCATGGCGTCGATCGCGCGGGGCGTAAAGGCCTTGAACATGCAGGCCGCCACCTCGGGCGTGGCGCTGCGCGCGGCGAGCACCATCGTCTGGGCGGCAATGCCCGTGTCGACCTCGGTGATGGGCGCGGCGGGCTTACCCGGAACAGCGCGCTCGGCAAGAATCGCGATGTAGCCGGTCGGGCGCTCGCCCTCATCGGGACCCGACCAATCCTTGAGCGCACCGGCCCACGCGAGCTCATCAAATACGCGCGCGCAGTCCTCGGCACCGCTCACCACATGAAAGCGCAGGCGCTGAGCATTGGCGCCGCAGGGAGCCAGGTGCGCCAGCTCTGCCAGCTCGAGCAAAAACTCGCGCGGCACGCGCATGGACTCGTCAAATCGGCGGCACGTGCGGGCGCGGCGGACCAGCGCGTCAAACGTGTCCAGGCCAAGCTTTTCGCAACCCTGCTTTGCCATCGACTCAGCGCTTGCCGGCGCCGCGGGAACTGCTTCGTTCATAGGGACCCCCAATAAAAGCCAATTGTCCTTTAGAAAATCTAACCTAAAACGTAGGCAATAACGAACAGAGCTGCAATGTTCTACACCTGTTGAATATCCCACATCCAAACGGGAACAAAGATAACAATTCGGGAAGGTGAGGCTCCCATTCGCCCTTCCCGCCCCACGCGATGGCGCCCTTGGGCGATACTGGTTGCAAGAGCTACGGCTTACGCCGCACGAAAGGAGACATCATGGGCATCTTTAAGAACGATGCCAAGCAATCGAGCGCGTTTGGATTTGACGAGAAAAGCATGGCAGGCAAGGCCGTCAAGGCCGTGCGCTGGATTTACGCCATCACGGGCATCTTGGCGCTCGTCGCCGGCATCGCACTGCTGTTTGCGCCCGCCAAGTCCCTCGTCTTCCTAACGACCGTCTTGGGCTTCTACTTTGTGATCACGGCCGCGATCAGGCTGTTTACCGCTGTTTTCGAGCCGCTGTTGCCCACCGGCTGGCGCGTTACGAGCATCATCTCCAACCTGCTCATCATTCTGGGCGGCGTCATAATTCTGCGCAACCAGGCCTTCTCGACCGCGACGCTCACCACGCTCGTGGTGGTCGTCGCCGGCTTTGGCTGGATCGTCGAGGGCGTCATGTCGATTCTGGAATCCGAGCTTTCCGCCAACCGCGCCCTCGCCATCCTGAGCGGCGCCCTCTCCATCATCGCGGGCATGTTCGTGTTTATCTATCCCCTGTGGTCGGCCAAGATGCTCGTCATCTTTAGCGGTGCCGCGCTGCTGGTGTTTGGCGTGACGCTGATTATTCGCGCCATTCAGTTTGGCAAACTGGTGCGCTAGATGCCAAAGACGCTTTTTATTGATGCCGACGCCTGCCCGGTCACGCGCGAGTCAATCGACTGCGCGCGGAGGGCGGGCGTTGCCGTCGTTATCGCCGGCAACAGCACGCAGAACCTGGAGCGGCACATTCGCCGCGACGATCCGCGCGAAGCCGAGCACGCGCGTCGGGGCTTTTGGGTCACGACGCTCGATGTGAGTGTGGGAGCCGATAGCGCCGACTTTGCCATTGTCGAGCGCCTGCAGGCAGGCGATGTGGTCGTAACGCAGGACATTGGCCTGGCGAGCATGGTGCTCGGACGCGATGCCGCCGCCATCGGCGTGCGCGGGCGCGTCTACGATAAGGCGACCATCGACATGCAACTGTTTATTCGCCACGAGGAAAAGAAGGTGCGTCGCGCTGGCGGTCGCACCCGCGGGCCGGCAGCCTTCACCAGCGAGGACCGAGCCCGCTTTAAACGCAACCTCACCGAGTTGCTGCGCTAACCAAGGCAGATTTTTGGGATATGCCCGGAAATCTGCCTTTTTGTTTAGAGCGGTGTAAGCGCTCAGGATCCATGGCTCAACAAAAAACGGGCTTCAAAATGCCATGCATCGCCGCATTGTGCAGGCGCCGAGCATGGCTATTTTGAAGCCCGTTTTGCTAGGCCTACTTAGAAGCCAACGGCGGAGAGAATGAGTCCCCAGCCGGCGCCGATAACGTACATCATGACCAGGAACACGGCATTTTCGCGAGCGCTGCGGTTGGTGCGGAACAGGACTAGGTAGCCCACGCCGGCGGAAATGAGCGTGCCAGCGAGCATCGGCGCCAGCTGCAGCGCGCCCTCCAGGTACAGCTGCGTAATAACGACGCTGGCCGAGCAATTGGGAATCAGCCCGACAAGCGCCGAGCCCAGGACGGCGAGCGTCTCATTGCCGCGCAGGAACTGCTCGATTGCGGACTCGCCAAAGGTCTCGAGGACGGCGACCAGAATCAACGTCACTAGGAAAATGAATACCGACACCTGCACGGTGTGCGAGATCGCGCTGCGGATGATCGACAGAACGGGCGCGCCCTCGTGGGAGTGGCTGTGGTCGTGGCCGTGGTGGTGCTCGTGTGCGTCCGCGTGACCATGGTCGTGGCTGTGATCGTGCCCGTGATCGTCCTCATCCTCGTCACAGCCACAATGATCACGTTCGCACAGCTCGTGGATGTGATCGGCACTTACGCCCGCCTCGGCCACCTCGTCAATGATGTCGCCCCCGGTATGGTCGTCGTGCGCGCAGTTCACATGAGCCGGATTGGCAGCGGTCCCCAGCACGGTACGGCGAATCGCCGCATGCGCGCGGGCATTACGACGAAGGCCGCGGATAGCCGCATCCACGATAAAGCCCGTGACCAGAGCGATCAGCGCCTTCGAGGCGAGCAGCATCGCCATGGTCTGCACGGGAACTTGCTCGGCGAGTAACAGCGGCAACATCTCGTCGGAGGTCGAGAGGAACACGGCGACCAGCGTGCCTAGCGTCACGACGCGGCCAGCGTACAGCGTTGCCGCCATGGCCGAAAAGCCGCACTGCGGCACCATGCCCAGCAGCGAGCCAACCACGGGGCCCGCGGCGCCGGCGCGCTTGATAGCGCCGTTGACGCGGTCGCCCGCAACGTGCTCAAGTGTCTCGAGGGCAAGATACGTCACCAACAAAAACGGCACCAGGGACAGCGTGTCCTTGCCGGCGTCGAGCAGAATATCAATCAGTAAATCCATGACGGATGGAACCTTTCGTGTCTTTCGGCAGCATTGTAAAAGTCCTAGCGGTCAACTAGGGTATTGTAGTGGTCCCGGGCGCGGTGCCAATAGTTGCCCATGGTAAACTATCATCTCGCCATAACTCATTAACCTCGAGCCGCGCGACGCGGCCCGTCCAAGGAGCAGCATATGAACGTTTCGCAAGCACTCGAATACGAGCGCCAGCCGTTTATCCCCATGTTTATCTACGGCGACCACGGCGCCATGGAGTCCGAGCGCCAGAAGGGCGAGGAGGCCCTCAAGGTGCTCGAGACTGAGTACTTTACCGCCGAGGGCGACCCCGGCTTCGACTTTGCCACCGTGCGCGACCTGGCCGACCGCAACCGCGACCTGTGCGACCAGATTGGCGAGGCGCGCCTACGCAACGTGACGCCCGCGACGCTCTCGCGCGGCCTGTCCGACGCCGACACCTGCGCCGCCATCGGCAAGATGCAAAAGCGCACCGCCGCGTCCGTTATGCGCGAGATCCGCGGTGACCGCGATGCGCTCGGCGTGGCCTATGCCCGCAAGCCCATCCAGGGCACGGTGCTCGGCATCGACATCGAGACCACCGGTCGCGCGCCCGAGCGCGGCTACATCATCAACGTGGGCTGGGAGATCATGGATCTCACCAGCGACGCCGTGCCGCATGACGCCGAGGCACACTACTGCGGCCTGCCCGACATCTACCGCGGCGAGGATGTGCCGCTATCGAACATCCATCACATCACCTGGGACGACATCGACGGCAAAAAGCCGTTCCGCGAGAACAAGGAGCTGCAGAAGCAGTTGCTCAAGCTCATGAAGAAGTATCCCTATATGGCACATAATGCCGCCTTCGAGGACAGCTGGTTCAAAATCCACCTGGACGGTTACGCCGAGGCACGCCGCGCAGGCAAGATCATCGTCATCGATTCACGCCAGATCTGCCGCAGCCTGGACGCCGACGTGCGCTCGCTCCCCCGCGAGTCCGCGCCCGCTGCGCTCGAGAACTGGGCGCGCCGCCGTGGCACCCTCGCCGCCGACGCCAACGAGCAGCATCTGGGCCTCGACGACACCGACCTCATGCTCCGTACCGTCCAAGCCGAGTTCAACCTCAAGAACTTGTTTGCGAAATAACCAATCAACCTGCGGGAGCGCCTGCCAGTCACAGCGCAATCTGTCTGGGCGCACCGGCGCGTAGTAAACTAGGGCGCAGCCTTATGGCTGCACCCTAGTTTTCATCAAAACGAGCAAATACGCGTGCTTCACACAGTCGACAGGTTGCTCACCTACATTTTTCGAGTTGTTCGGCCAGCTGAACCACTAGTCAAGGCCCCTCGAACCGCAATCGAGCGCTGTAGTCGCCTTAATTTCGCAACCAAGCCCCATTAATCTACCCGAATCAATTCGAATAAGACGTTGCGATCGCACCATTCATTTAGGATAAGGCCGAATAACTCAAATTATGTTGGTGAGGCATCTGGACGGTCAGCAAAAACGCTTAGAGGCTACGAATTCGCAACTAAAGTTCACCAAAAAAGGCGCAGCTGGCAGAAACCTCCCCAGCCGAAGCTGCTCCCTCGATACGACAGCTCAAAAGCCCACCGTTTGCAGAAGATAAGCCGCGCCCCAATACCGTTGCCCGAAGTTTCGAGCGTATGTGGCGTCTGCTATGCCATCATGCGCGTATGGGAATCGTTCTGTCACATACCACGGCACGCGCTGTATACCAAACAGCCAACTCGCTCGCAAGCTACGCGATCGATCCCTTACCTATGGAAAAGATCAGGGTGTCTGCGCCGACCACGTCCGACCTGGAAGCGGCGCGAGCATGGCTCAACAGAAAGAATGTCGATTCTGAAAGCATCCATGTGCTGACGTTTTCCAATAATGCCAAAAGGCACCGTAAGGGCTGCATCTGCCACTGCTCGCGCTATACGTTTGATGCAGAAAGCTACCTAGAACTCGAGCCGAACGTCTACATCGTCGATATCAAGCTGTGCGCGTTAGAAGCAACAGCCGACCTCAACCTTACTGAGCTCGTTGAGTATTACTTTGAAATCTGCGGCTCCTACGCGCTTGAAACGTCCGACGAAACTCAATATCGCGAGCGCCCAGCCCTAACCAGCGTTGAAGAACTCAGAGCCTTCTTTTCAGAGGCATCAGGGTATCGTGGGTCCAATAAAGCCCTTAAGGCACTTTCTTATGTACGCGGAGGCTGTCGCTCTCCACTCGAAACGGCGTTTGTCATGATGCTGACAATGCCCAAGTCAATGGGTGGCTTAGCCATACGTGCCATCAAAACGGATTATCCGATCCCAGTCCCCAAAAGATACGCCGCACTAACGCGACGGACGGTTTTCTACCTCGACGCGCTGCTCGAAAATTCGATGACTGATATCGAATACAACGGCTTTTACCACGACGAGCCCGAGCAGCAATCAATTGACGAGGAACGCCGAAACACGCTGCGAAACATGGGATATGCCGTTATCACAGTTAGTCGTCATTCCTTTTTCAAACAGTCCGCTTTTAGACGGGTCATGGAAGCGATTCGCATTCGCGAGAAGATCTGGCCCGGTCGACTCCCGGATAACTTCGCCATCCTGCAAGAAAATCTTCGTCAATTTGTCTTGCGGCGCTACTTCGAATACGGTCGCCGCATCCTGGAGGCGCACAAAGAAGAAGAGGCCACCAAGCGCGAAATTGCAAGCCAATATCCGCAAGCTGATGACCCGAGCATCAACGATGTGCCCGAACCCGATGACATGCAACACGTTGGGGCCCTTGCTGAAGAAATCAATGGGCCATGGGAATGCGAAATGTCCGCAAAAATCGATGAAAACCGCGCGGAAGACGACGCGATTATTGATCTAATTGAGAATTCGCTCTTCTAAAGGCGGTCTCTGCGGATGTCCACCTACATTTTTCGACTTATTCGGCCACCGATTTGCCTGATTGGCTGCAGCAATGCTCAATATAACTTTAGATAAAACTGATTCTGCAGGAACTCCCGTAGAGAAAGAACTGATTCTCACGGTATTTAACAAGATAAAGTACAAATATGAACAGCTCTAATGCTTCTCGAGGCGGCTTTCTTAGCATGCTGGCCGAACATCTCGAAATATGTTGGCGAGCATTGTGTCGATGCATCCTAACCCACAGAAAATCGCAGAGACAGCAAGCAGTCATCGAAATTATCGCAAATTGTATTGACATATGAACATGCGCTCATATAATCGGAAGTGAGTTATATGAGCGCATGTTCATATGAAAGGATATTGCAATGAGCGTCTGCGTTGATGAAACGAAGCCCGACACCGAGGCCACTGAGCCAATCGTCCCCACCACCTGCTCGCCCGAGGACCTTCCCGACGAGGAGCTTCTCTACGACCTCGCCGACCTGTTCAAGGTCTTCAGCGACACCACGCGCATCAAGATTCTCTATGCCCTCATGGGCCGCGAGCTCTGCGTGGCCGACATCGCCGAGGCGACCGCAACCTCGCAGTCGGCAGTATCGCACCAGCTGCGCACGCTTAAGCAGTCGCACCTGGTCAAGTTCCGCCGCGACGGCCGAAACATCCTCTACTCGCTTGCCGACGATCACGTCTACACCATGCTCAACCAGGGCATGAGCCATATCTGCGAATAACAACCAACCACGGTACCAGCGCGGTCTGCAACCAAGCCGCAAAACAGGGAAAGGAACCCACCATGAAAAAGCAATTTAAACTCGACGAGATCGACTGCGCCAACTGTGCGCGCGAGCTTCAGGACGAGCTGGCCAAGCTCGAGGGCGTCAAATCCGTGTCCGTCAACTTTATGACCCAGAAATTGACGCTCGAGGCCGATGACGCCGAGTTCGACGAGGTGCTCAACCGCGTTGTAGAGTTTACGGCCGACGCCGAGCCGGACTGCGAGATCATTCTCTAGCCCAGGTTTACGTCAGCCTGCAAGGCCGCGCTTGCCGCGGCCTTTGCTCGCGAAATTATATGAGCGAGTGTTCATACATTCAATTGGGAGGATACGAGTCATGGCCACTGCCGACCCCAAAAAGAAAAAGAAGAAGCGCAAGAAAAAAGAGTCACTCGAGCATAAGCGCAACCGCATCCTGGTAGCGCTGGGTATTTTTGCCGTAGTGTACGCCCTCGATGAGCTCGGCCCACTCGCCGCCGCATTCGGCACCCCGGGCGACATCTACGCCAGCTTTGCGCTGTTCCTCGTGCCGTTTTTGATTGCCGGCTACGACGTACTGCAAAAGGCATTCAATAACATCCGCCGCGGCAAGGCCTTCGACGAGAGCTTCCTCATGGCCGTCGCGACCATCGGCGCGTTTGCCATGGTGCTCTTCCCCGATACCGACCCGCACATGGCCGAAGGCGCCGCTGTCATGCTGTTCTACCAGGTCGGCGAGCTGTTCCAGGCATACGCCGTGGGCAAGAGCCGCAAGTCGATCAGCGCCATGATGGACATCGCGCCCGACTACGCTAACATCGAGCAAGCCGACGGCACACTCGAACAGGTCTTTCCCGATGACATCGCCGTCGGCACCGTGATCGTGGTCAAACCCGGCGAGCGCGTGCCTATCGACGGCGTCATCGTCGAGGGCGAAACCCAGCTCGACACCGCCGCGCTCACGGGCGAGTCAGTCCCCCGCCCCGCCAAGTCCGGCGACGACATCATCAGTGGCTGCATCAACATGACGGGCCTCATCCACGTGCGCACCACCAAGCCTTTTGGCGAGTCCACCGTCGCACGCGTCCTGGAGCTCGTGGAAAATGCCAGCGAAAAGAAGGCACGCACCGAGAACTTCATCACCCGCTTCGCCCGCGTCTACACCCCCGCTGTCACCGGAGCGGCCGCGGTGCTCGCGCTCGGCGGCGGCCTGATCACCGGCGCCTGGTCCGACTGGATCCTGCGCGGCCTGACCTTCCTTGTCGTCAGCTGCCCGTGCGCGTTGGTGATCAGCGTGCCGCTCAGTTTCTTTGGCGGCATCGGCGGCGCGTCCAAGCTGGGCGTTCTCATCAAAGGCTCCAACTACCTCGAGACGCTCGCTGACGTGGACACCGTCGTCTTTGACAAGACGGGCACCCTCACCAACGGCACGTTCTCGGTCGTGGCGGTACACCCCAAGGCAGGCTATACCGAGCAGTCGTTGCTTGAGGTCGCAGCCCTTGCGGAGTCGTTCTCCGATCACCCCATCGCGCAGTCCGTGCGCGTCGCCTACCAGGGTGAGGTCGACCCCAAGCGCGTGAACGACTCCGCCAACGACGCAGGCCACGGCGTGACGGCAACCATCGATGGCAAGCACGTCGTCGTCGGCAACGCAAAGATGCTCGCCGCAGCCGGCGTTGAAGCGCCGGACTGTGAGGTTGTCGGCACGATCCTCCACGTGCTTGTCGATGGCGTGTATGTCGGCCACATCGTAATTGCCGACACCGTAAAGGCCGATGCCGAGCAGACGATCCGCGACCTGCACGCCGCCGGAATCAACCGCACCGTCATGCTCACGGGCGACCGCGAGGAAGTGGCTGCCGCGGTGGCCAAGCAGCTCGGCCTCGATGAGTTCCACGCGCAGCTGCTGCCGGGCGACAAGGTCGAGCGTGTTGAGGCGTTGCTTGCGAGCGAGAACGACAAGGGCAAGCTCGCCTTTGTCGGCGACGGCATCAATGATGCGCCCGTGCTCACCCGTGCCGATGTTGGCATTGCCATGGGCGCCATGGGGTCCGACGCCGCGATCGAGGCGGCCGACGTCGTGCTGATGGATGACAAGCCGTCCAACATCGCCCGTGCCATCCGTATGGCGCGCAAGACCATGTCGATTGTTTGGCAGAATATCATCTTCGCGCTGGGGATTAAGCTGCTGATTTTGGTGCTGGCGGCGCTGGGCATCGCCAATATGTGGCTTGCCGTCTTTGGCGACGTGGGCGTGGCGATCATCGCCATCCTGAACGCCATGCGCGCGATGGGTGTCAAGAACCTGTAGCGTTCGTGGGCTGTCCGGCCGGGGCCGGGCTTGGTTTTGAAAACGTCCTCGCGCATGAGGCCCGTCTTTCCTGCTCCTGCGGAGCAACGGAAAGGCGGGCCTCGCGCTGCGGAGTGTTTTCAAAACCAAGCCCGGCCCCGGCCTGCAGTAACGTTGCTGGCGGTTCTTGGGCATCGCTTGCTGACGGGGTTCCTTGTCTGAATTGGACATTGCCGAAAGAACCTTTTGTCCCAATCGCTGTCCCGCGCCTTTGGCGCGGGAGGCGCGCCACTGTGGGAATGCTAGTCGGTCATTGTTGGCGCCGAAGCACCATCCCGCCCCAGCATCGCCCTCAGCTTCTCGAAGCTCTCCTCACTCAGGCAGTGCTCCATGTGGCAGCCCTCTTGCGACGCGACATCCGCCGAAACACCGGCTTCCTCTAGCAGCCCCACAAAAAAGCAATGGCGCTCCCACATTTGACGGGCAACCTCAAGACCGCGTTCCGTCAGATGCACATCGCGTTTGCCCATCTCCACGTAGCCGTTGCTCTCCAAGGTCGCCATGGCCTTGGAGACGCTTGCCTTGGTTACGCCCAGGTATTCGGCGACGTCAATCGAGCGCACCTTGCTTTGGCGCTGCGACAGAACGTAGATCGATTCGAGATAGTCTTCTCCAGATTCACGCAGGGCCATGGGCCGCCTTTCGCGATGGCTTCTAGTTAGCCTTTGGATACTTTTGCTTGATTTACTTTACCGCAAAAGTTGCCCATGTCTTACTACTTTGTTTAAAAGTTAACCGTGTTTCACAAAACGCACGGGACGAAAACAAAACGGGGATACACCCCGCAAGGAGTGTCCCCTGGTGCCGGGTGACGGCCCGCAGCTATAGCAGCCCAAAGTGCTTGGCGGCGTTGTAGATGCCGTCGTCGTCTACGGCGGTCGTAACGTAGGTCGCTGCGGCCTTCACCGTATCCTGCGCGTTGCCCATGGCAACGCTTGTGCCCACGGCCGAGAACATCGACAGGTCGTTCTCGCCGTCGCCAAAGGCGATCGCTTCGCTCGCATCGATGCCCAGGCGCTTCAGCGTCGCCGCCACGCCCAGGTCCTTGCCGCCGTTGGCCGGAATAATGTCGCAGAACAGATCGCACCAGCGCGTAGTGAGCGAATGCGACACCGCATCGGTCACAATATGCTCGTCAGCCGGATCCACAAAGGCGCAGAACTGGTAAACCGGCGCATCGAAGGCATGCTCAAACGGCTCCTCGTGGTAGACGATTCCCGCGTTGCTGCCGGCCGTCACCACGCGCTCGGACAGGCGGTTCACAAACGAGTTCTCGCCCTGCATGCACAGCGAGTCATAGCGCCCCTGCGCCACCTGGTCCACGATCACCGCAACGTCGTCCGGATCAATCGGGCAACTACGGTAGACGCCCTTGGCATCAAAGCAGTGCTGGCCCGAAAGCGTAATGTACGCATCCCAACCAAGATCGAACAGCCAATCGGGCATCTGGTAGGTCGGGCGACCCGTGGCGATCACGCATGCGATCCCCTGCTCGCGAAAGCTGTCGAGCACCTGCTGCGCCGACGCCGGAATCCGGTGGGTCTTAAAGCTCAGCAGCGTACCGTCGATATCGAAAAACGCGGCTTTGATCATCCTCGTCTACTCCTCGCCCTCGAGCTTTTCGCTCGCCTCGAGCCACGCCATCTCCAGCTCATCCATGGCGGCGTGGGCCTCGTCGATCTTTGCCTGCTGCTCGCCCAGCGCCGTGTAGTTGGTGGGGTCGACCTGGGCCATCGCGGCCTCGGCCTCCTCCACGCGAGCGCGCTGCGTCTCCATCTTGCGCTCGAGCGAGCTCACCTCGCGGCGGAGCTTCTGGCGCTCGGCGTTGGAAAGACCGTTGGGCTGGCCGCTCGTCTTGGGCTTTTCGGCCGCAACAGCTGCGGCACCGGTGTCGAACGTGCCGGTCTTGGCGCTCGGCGCGCCCACGGGCTCGCCCTCGGCCGTGGCGTTGCACAGGCGCAGGTACTGATCGACGCCGCCGGGCATATGCGTCAGGTGGCCGTCAAGCAGTGCCCACTGTTGGTCGGTCACGCGCTCCATGAGGAAACGGTCGTGCGTCACCAGGATCAGCGTGCCGGGCCAGCCGTCCAGCAGATCCTCGACAATCGCGAGCATATCGGTATCCAGGTCGTTACCGGGCTCGTCCAGGATGAGCACGTTGGGCTCGTCCAGGATCGTCAGCAACAGCGACAGGCGACGGCGCTGGCCGCCCGAAAGATCGCCGATGCGACTCCAGAGCTGCTGGGTCGTAAAGCCCAGGCGCTCGCAGAGCTTCTCGGGCGAGGTCTCCTTGCCGTCGATGACGTAGTACTTCTTATAGTTGCCGAGCACCTCGCGGATCGTGTCACCCATGTAGGGTTCGAGCTCCTCGAGCTGCTGCGACAGCACGCCAAAGCGCACTGTCTGGCCAATCTTCACGCGGCCGCGCGTGGGCGCAATCTTGCCCTGAATCACATCGAGCAAGGTCGACTTGCCGGCGCCGTTCTCGCCCAAAAGACCATAGCGGTCGCCCGCGCCGATAAGCCAGGTCACGTCGGAGAGCACCTGCTTGGGCGCGTCGTCGGTATCCGCATAGCCGGCATCAACGTCGATCACGTCGATAACCTGCTTACCCAAGCGGCTCACGGCGAGGCGCTTGAGCTCCAGCTCGTCGCGCACGGGCGGCACGTCGGCGATCAGCTCGCGAGCAGCCTCAACGCGAAACTTGGGCTTGGTGGAACGAGCCTGGGCGCCGCGGCTCAGCCACGCGAGCTCCTTGCGCGCCATGTTGCGGCGGCGCTCCTCGGTGACGGCGGCCATGCGGTCGCGCTCTACGCGCTGCAGGATGTATGCCGAGTAGCCGCCCTCGAAGGGGTCGACCTGGCCGTCGTGGACCTCCCACATGCTGGTGCAGACCTCGTCCAAGAACCAGCGGTCGTGCGTGACCACGAGCATGGCGCCCTGACCGCGCTGCCAGCGGGCCTTTAAGTGGCGCGCGAGCCAGTTGATGGTGCGCATGTCCAGGTGGTTGGTGGGCTCGTCGAGCATGAGCACGTCATAGTCGCCGATCAGCAGGCGCGCGAGGTCCACGCGACGGCGCTGGCCGCCCGAAAGCTCGCCAACCGTACCCTCCCAGGGCACATCGCTAATAAGGCCGGCCAGAATCTGGCGCGTACGCGGACTCGACGCCCACTCATACTCGGGCGTGTCGCCCACGACGGCATGATGCACGGTATCGGTGTCGACAAGCTGGTCCTTTTGGCCGAGCAGACCGATCGTGGTGCCGCGACGATGCGTCACGCGGCCATCGTCGGGCTCCAGCGTGCCGGCAAGCACGCTCAGCAGCGTCGACTTGCCGTCGCCGTTTTTGCCGACGATGCCAATGCGGTCGCCCTCGCCCACGCCGAGCGTCACGCTATCGAAAATATGCTTGGTGGGAAACTCTAGGCTGACGGAATCGCATCCCAAAAGAATCGCCATATGCCCTGCTCCTTCGTAGAAATTCAACGTTGTCCATGATAGCAGCGAAAAGGCAGGCCGCACACGACACAAAAAGGCGGGCCATCTCCCATAAGAGATGACCCGCCTCTCCAATCAGTCCCGTGGCGACCGTGGGCGCCGCGGGCCTCAAGCATGTCCCGGACTAGGAGAACATGCCGGTGAGGTAATCGTTCAGCCGCTTGTCCTTGGGCCGTTGGAATATCTCGTCGGTCTCGTCGTACTCGACCATATCGCCCATGTAGAAGAACGCCGTGCGGTTGGACACGCGCGACGCCTGCTCCATGTTGTGCGTCACGATGACAATGGCGCGCTCGGCAACGATCGACGACATAAGGTCCTCGATCGCCAGCGTCGAGATGGGGTCGAGCGCCGAGCAGGGCTCGTCAAACAGGATCACGTCGGGGTTGAGCGCCAGCGTGCGCGCGATGCACAGACGCTGCTGTTGGCCTCCCGAAAGCGCGTAGGCACTCTTATCGAGCTTGTCCTTGACCTCGTCCCACAGCGCCGCGCCGCGCAGACTCTCCTCGACCATGCGGTCGAGCTCGTCGCGGTCGGTGATGCCGTGGCGCTTGGGCGCAAACGTGATGTTGTCGCGAATGGACTTGCGGAACGGATTGGGCTGCTGGAACACCATGCCAATGGAACGGCGCAGCTCGTACGTGTTCTCGGTCTTGGTGTTCACGTTGCGCCCGCGGTAGTTGATCTCGCCCTCCACGCGGCAGCCGCGAATCTCGCGATTCATCAGGTTGAGGCTGCGCAAAAAGGTCGACTTACCGCAGCCCGAAGGCCCAATGAGTGCCGTGATCTCGCCCTTGTGAAAGTCGAGCGACGTATTGTGCAGCGCATGGTGGTCGCCATAGTACACGTTGACGTCCTTGGTGGAGAGCACGACCTCGTCGCTCACGGCCTTGCCGCTCACGCGCACGCGCTTTTCGCTCTCCCCCACGCTCGACAGAAAGTCCTGGGTCTCGGACGATGCCGCCTCGGTTGCGGGCGTTGCATTTATCTCGCTCATTCGGCCGTCATCTTCCTTGCCAGTTGCTTGCCCACGATACGGGCGATTACGTTAAACAGCAGCACGCAGATCATCAGCAGCGCAGCGGTGCCCCAAACGATCTGCTGGGCCTCGGGGCTGCCCTCGCCGTAAATCTTGTAGATGTGCACGGCGAGCGACTCACCGGAACGGAACACGTTCCAGGCGCAGGTAGGGCTCGACAGGTTAAAACTCAAGAAGTTCAGACGCACCGGCGAGCTCATGCCCGAGGTAAAGAGCAGCGCCGCGGCCTCGCCAAACACGCGGCCGGCCGAAAGCACGATGCCGGTCACGATGGCAGGCATGGCCTCGGGGATCAGGATGTGCAGCGTGGCCTCCCAGCGAGTAAGGCCCATGGCCAGGCACGCATCGCGCTGGGCCTGTGGCACGTCCTCGAGCGCCTGCTGAATCACGCGCACCAGGATGGGGATGTTGAACATGGTGAGTGCGACGGCGCCGGAGATGATGGAGTACTTCCAGCCCAGCTGCACCGAGAACACCAGAAAGCCGAACATGCCGACGACGATGGAAGGCAGCGAGGACAGCGTCTCGATGGCGGTGGAGGCGATGTCGCGGATGGGTCCGTCCGGCGCGTACTCAACCAGGAAGACCGCGCCGCCCAGGCTGATGGGCACCGAGATGATCAGTGTGATCAGCAGCAGGTAGAACGAGTCGAACAGCTGGTAGAGCACGCCGCCCTGGGTGCCGTTGGCGCGCGACGGCTCCGTGAGGAAGCCCGGCTGGAACAGCGTCGAGATGCCCTCGAACAGGATGTAGGCCACCATGGAAACGACGATGAGCATGACGATGGCGACGATTGCCGTCAACACGCCCGTGGCGATGCGGTCCTGTTTTTGGACGCGCCCGAGTCTCGCCTCGTCGATGTGGATGCGCGTGCTAGCCACGAGCCTTCGCCCCCTTGCGGCCAATGAGATGGATGATCAGGATGAAGATGAGGCTCATGCCCATCAGCAGCAGGCCGAGCGCCCACAGGACGTCGTCCTGGGCCGAACCCTCGGCATAGACCGCCATGGACGTGGTGAGCGTGGTCGTGATGGTCGAAGCCGGCGACAGCAGCGACGTTGGCATGGCCTCGATGCCGCCGATGACCATGCGCACGGCGAGCGTCTCGCCAAAGGCACGGGTCATACCCAGGATGACCGCGGTCATGAGCGACGGCATGGCGGACTTGAGCACCACGTGCCAGATGGTCTGCCAGCGCGTGTAGCCCAGTGCGAGCGAACCCTGACGGTAACTATCGGGCACGGCGCGCAGGCCGTCGACCGAAAGCGTGGTCATGGTCGGCAGGATCATGACGGCCAGCACGATGGCGCCGGGCAGGATGCCCAGGCCCGTGCTCACGTGAAAGACGCTCTTCATGAGGCCGACGACCACATGGAAGCCGATCAGGCCAAAGACGACCGAAGGGATGCCGGTCAAAAGCTCAATGAGCGGCTGGAAGATCTTGGAGCCAAACTTAGGGCTAATCTCGACCGCGAAGATGGCAGAGCCGATGGCGATGGGCAGCGCGATGAGCGTGGAGAGTACCATGACCGCAAACGAGGTGACGATCAGGGGCAGGGCACCGGTATAGGGCAGACCGTTTTCGGCCGTGTTGGCCAGATCCCACTTGGTACCGGTGAAAAACTCGACGACCGAGACGCCGTCCTTGACAAAAGCCGAGAGGCCCTTTTGGGCGACCATGAAGATGAGCGCGGCAACAACAAGCGTCACGAGCGCTACGCACGCGCCCGTGACGCCCAGGCCCACGTTCTCAAGGTCGCGCTTTGGCAGCTGTTTTGCCATTGCAAACCTTTCCGGGGGCGATTACTTATTTAGCGGAAACCTTGCCGCTGGCGTCCTTGACGACCTTCATGGCAGAGACGGGGATGAAACCCTGCTCCTCGACGAGCTTGCCCTGGACGTCGTCGGAAAGCATGAAGTCCAGGAAGGCCTTGGTGGCGTCGTCGGCGTCCTTTGCGCAGTACATGTGCTCGGTAGCCCAGATCTTAAAGGAGTCGTCGGTGACGTTTGCGCTCTTGGGCTCGACACCCTCGACCTTGATGGCGTTGAACTTGGAGTCATCGAAGTGCGAGAAGTCCAGGTAGGAGATGGCGTTGTCGGTGCTGCCCATCTGAGTCTGAACGTCGCCGGACTTGTCGAGCTCGGCGTCGCCCTTAAAGTCGACGGCCTCGTCGCCAAAGACGGCAGCCTCGAAGGTGGCGCGGGTGCCGGAGCCGGCCTTGCGGTTGAGGACGACGATGGTAACGTCGTCGCCACCGACCTCCTTCCAGTTGGTGATCTGGCCGGAGAAGATGCCTTTGAGCTGCTCGAGGGACAGGCCGTCGACCGTCACGTTCTTGGAGACGACGGGACCCATGCCCACGACGGCGACCTCGTGGTCGACGAGGTTCTTGACCTGATCGGCCTCGAGCTTGGTCTCGGCGAAGACGTCGGAGTTGCCGATGGTGACGGTGCCGGCGGCGACAGCGGTCAGACCCTTGCCCGAACCGTTGCCCGAACCGGAGATGGAAACGTCGGGGTTGGCGTCCATGAACTTCTCGGCAGCAGCCTCGACGAGAGCCTGGAACGAGGAGGCGCCGTCATAGGTCACCTCGCCGGAGACGGACTCGGCAGCGGCGGCGCTACCCTTGTCGGCGGCGTCGGAAGTGTTGGAGCCACCGCAGCCAACGAGACCGAGACCGACGATGCTGGCAAGACCACCAGCGAGGCCGAGGAACTGACGACGAGAATAAGCCTGATCGAGCATGATCTTCCTTTCATACATGCGACTCGCGGGCACCCTGCCCGCTTTGCTGTTTGGAAAGATACGACCTCGATCGGGCGACAGCCGCGCCAGCTGCGGTTTCTTACGGGCATCTGATAGACCCTTACCGCAAGCGCTGCCCAGCCTTTACAAACGAATAACAATCCAGCGCCAAATATGGCGCACCTTTTACACCAATAAAAGCAAAGTTGCGGTGAAATAGTTCCTGTTTGGCCATCAAATGGCCCATTCTAGGAACTATTCCACCGCAACTTAGATTGGGAAACCGCGAAACCTTAAAGCTCTAATTCATTCAAACGGATGATCGCAACGATATAGATCTTGAGCGCTTGCTTGAGCTGTTCCTCGTTAGCGCACTCGTTGGGGCCGTGCATCTGGCCGCCCCACGCGGGCAGCTCAAGGCCGGTCTCCTCGGGGCCAAACGACACGGCGCGGGCAAAGTTGCGTGCGTACGTGCCACCGCCCATGGCGAAGGGCTCGGCATGCTTGCCCGTAAACTCGTTATAGGTATCGATAAGCGCCTTCACGGCCGGATCGTCGGCAGAGACCGAGAACGGCACCTTCGCGCGACCCAACTGGCACGTCACACCAAAGCGGCCCACGAGCGGCTCGAGCTGCTCGCGGATGGTATCGGCACTGGTGCCATCGGGGAAGCGCACGTCGATGACCTGCTCAATGTGGCCATCCACCACGCGGATGACGCCGGGGTTGCACGTGAGCGGGCCAAACGCGGGACTCGTCGCGTCGATACCCAGGCCGCGGCCATAGGCATCCGCGTGCACAAAGGCCAAGAACTTGACGAACTCGTGCTCGGCAGGCGTCAGCAGGCGCTCGTCGCGCGCACCAAACGCGTCCTCAGCCTCGCGCAGATACGCCACGATCAGGCCGACGGCATTGATCGTTCCCTCGGGCATCGAGGCATGACCGCCAATGCCGTGGGCGAAAATCTGGGCATGTCCGTTGTCGAGTGCTGTGATCTCCAGGCGGTCGGCGTTCTCAACGGGCGCCGGCAGCTCATCGGCGGCAATCGCAAGCTCGCAGATAGACTGCGACGGAATGGCGTTGCTCGCCTCGGCACCGCTCCAGGATACAATGCGCCCGCCGTCGATCTTGGGGCTCACAAACGTCGCCCCAAACTGGCCCTTCTCAGCATTGCAGACCGGGAACTCGGCATCGGGCGTAAACAGAAAGTCGGGGTCTGCGTGGTTCTCCAGATAATGGTGAACGTCGGACATGCCCACTTCCTCATCGCAACCCAGCAGCGCGCGGAAGGTGTAGCGCGGCACAATCCCGTGCTTGAGCAGGTAGGCGCCGGCGTAGAGCGACAACACCGCCGGGCCCTTGTCGTCGATCACGCCACGGCCGAGCAGCCAGCCCTCGCGACGCTCCATCGCAAACGGGTCGGTGTTCCAGCCGGGGCCTGCGGGCACCACGTCCACATGGCAAATGGTCGCGAGCTGTTTATCGCCGCGGCCCGGGATATCGGCAATGCCCACATAACCCTCGTCATCGCTCGTCTGGTAGCCGAGCTTTTGCGCAATGCCGAGCGCGCAATCGAGCGCATCACGGACCGGACGGCCAAACGGCGCACCGGGCTCCGCATCGGCAGCAACGGCCACGGACGGATAGCTCACCAGCTGCTCGATATCGGCGACGACATCCTCCCAGACCTCGTCGACATACTCGGCAACGCTCTGCTCCACCTGATTCATGGACGACCTCCTTAGCAATGAGCGACGAGCACGCCCGCCCCTCACATCACGTCATTAGATAGCGAAAAGTTTAGCAAGCTCGGCCACCGAGTGCACCACCGCATCGGCACCCGCCGCCTCGTGCTCGCCCGGCGCCGCCGCGCCCGAATAGATGCCGATACACGGCACACCCATTGCGTGCGCGCCCTCCACATCGTTAAAGCGATCGCCAATCATCACGGCATCGTCGGCCGTCGCACCGAGCGCCGCCAGGGCATCGCGGACCGAATCTGCCTTGGTCTCGCGCCCCTGCGGCGGATTCATGCCAACCACGGCTTCGAACTGGCAAAGCCCCAGCTCATGCACCATATCGATGCACTTCGCTTCCATGCGCGACGTTGCGACGGCCATACGCTTGCCCTGGGCGGCCAACCCATCCAGCAGCTCGGGGATCCCATCGAACACGGGGTACTCCTCCGGTCCCAGTTCATCAAAAAAGGCGCGGTACTCGTCGGCCACCACAAGCGACTCCTCGCGGGAGAAGCCATAAAAGTCGTGGAAGCTCTTCCACAGGGGCGGCCCGATCATGCGGCGCAGGTCACCCATCTGCGCCTCAGAAAACCCGCGCGCAGCCAGCGTCTTGCGCGTCGAGGTCATCACCGCCCGGCCCGTATCTGCCACCGTGCCGTCAAAATCGAACAGCACAATCGGCCGTCTGCATATCTCCAGCGCCTCCATCGGCATCCCTCTTCCCCAGTTGGTGATTTCCACACTTACACTTCAAACTGTTGACTATTCAACAATTAAAGCTGGCAATGTGGAACGACTCCACTATACTTGTCGCACTTTGCTCTCAGAAGGCGGCGCGCAAGCGCCCCAACGAAAGGTGCAATTATGTCTTTTGCCATCATAACCGACTCCACGTCGGACATCTCCCCCGCCCGCGCCCAAGAGCTCGGCATTTACGTGATTCCGCTGCATGTGATTATCGAAGGCGAGGACCTGCTCGACCAGGTGCAGATCACCGCCGAGGAATACGTCGCCCGCATGGCCGGCTCCGAGCAGCTGCCGCACACCTCGCAGCCGAGCGCCGGTGAGTTCAAGGCACTCTTTGACCGCGTGCGCGCCGACGGCCACGACAGCGCCATCTTTATCTCGCTGTGCAGCGAGTGGTCCGCCTGCTATGCCAACGCCAGCCTGACGGCCGAAACGCACGAGCTCGACGTGCGCTGCATCGACTCGCGCACCGGCTCGGGCGCCGAGGGCCTGCTGGTGGAGTACGCGCTGGCCATGCGCGAGGACGGCCGCAGCCTGGACGAGACCGAGGCGCAGATCCGCGCGACGCTGCCCGACGCCCACCTGCTGCTGATTCCCCGCACGCTCGAAAACCTCGTTAAGAACGGCCGCGCACCTAAACTCGCCGGCCAGCTCACGCAAATGCTCAACATTCGCCTAGCCGTTTCGCCGGAGTGGAAATCGGGCGAGATCAAGGCCATCAAGAAGGGCCGCGGCGCCAAGCGCATCGTCGCCAACACCATGGCCGACTGCCTCGCGTTTTTGGCTGAACACCCGGGTTCGAGCGTGCGCGTACTCACGACCGGCGCCGCCGAGGAGCACGAGCTCGTCAACCAGGCGCTCGCAGGCCAGAACTACGTAGACGCCGGCACCGGCCCCATCGGCTGCACCATCGCCACCCACGTAGGCGTCGACGCCATCGCCATCAGCTACTGCCCCCGCTACCAGCCCATCCACTAGGGGCACCTTTACCGCTTGCGGTGGAATAGGGACTGTTTTTGGCTTATCAGCCGCAAATCAATCCCTATTCCACCGCAACTTTTTTGCTGCGCCATCCACATACAAGATATTGCTGGCGATCGGCGCGTTCTCAGCTGTTTGGGGAACTATGATTAGCCCCGAACGACACCCAGTGGGCAAAAAATGGCAAATATGAGTACTGTCACAATTTTAGTAACAGCAAAATCTCGCTGAAATTGCCCGGTTCCCCCGATTTCAAGTGCCATAACGTCCCGAATCATCGTGGTAAGGGGGTTGGATATATTAAAACGCAGTCAATTGGTCTTAAATACTTTCCAAATGATATGGTACTAGCCAAGCAACAGTACTCATATTTGCCTTTTTTGCCCACCGGGTCCGAATGAAGCCCGCTCTTTGCGCCTCTGGCTACCTACATGACCGCAAATCCTGATTATCAAGGGCCCTCGCGCGCCCTGGCATCGACCAAAAGCCGCTCGCGGAATAATCCCTCGCTATTAGCGAACTTGAATCGAAAGTGCATATCCCAGAAAGTCGCAATGCCGTACCCTCGTCTCAGCAACTCCAATACAAGAACGGCATTCAAATGGGCAACACCATGCATCAATACGCCCTCTTTGGGAACACGCAATTCAAATTCGATAAGACGATTGCACACGCTTCGGACCAACACCGACAAATCGTCATTTGCAACAACGGTTCAGACGTACGCTACGCCACACTTGAAGAGTGGAAAGAAGCTGGCGCTTTGTTCGATGAACGAGCGCAAATCGAGGGCATCGTCACCAGCGCAAGCCCAGCACGTGACAAACTCGAGCTCTTTCGCAGTCTCTTTACCGGGCGTAAAGATGTTTACGCTCATGGATATCGCAGAAAAGACGGAGGTATCGGCTATACACCCGCTTGCACAAACGAGTGGAAGCCGGGAATTTGCCCCAAAGCAGTTCATCAAAGAGTCAAATGCGCAGAATGCGGCAATCGCGTTTTCCTCGAATTAAGCGATGCCACGATCATCGCTCACTTTAAAGGCAAGGACGACCGATTCCGCGATGTCCTTGGGCAATATGTGCTCGACAGGAACTGCAACACGAAAGTTCTCGTCATCGATTTTGACAAAGCAGACTGGAAAGAGGCAACAAATGCCGTACGGCTTGTTGCAAAACGACGGGGCATTAACGCCGCTGTTGAGCGCTCAAGGTCCGGCAACGGCGCACACATCTGGTTTTTCTTTCTCGAGCCAATTAGTGCAAAGGCTGCCAGAGAGTTTGGAAGTTGCCTCATAACCGAAGCTGCGGCGCTCAATAAAACAATCACGTTCGAGGCCTTTGATCGAATGCTACCCGCTCAGACCACTATTCCCGATGGAGGCTTTGGAAACCTCATCGCACTTCCCTTTCAAGGCAAGGCACAACGTGAAGGAAACAGCGTATTTGTAGATGAACAATTCGAGCCCCTTCCCGACCAATGGCTTTATCTGTCGCAAGTCCAGCTGATTCCGCGCTCGACAGTGCAAAATCTGATCGAGACCACTGGGGACAACCCACACGGGCTAGCAACAGTTACGGTGGCAAACAAGACCAAACGGTATGCCCAAACGCCCCGCAAACGGCTACCGCTCACATCGCGGGACTTTCCTTCATCGCTGTCCGTCACACAAGCCGATATGCTGTACATCCCCGAGAAGTCTCTGAGTCCAGCGGCTCAAATGGAAATCCGCGGGCTCGCAACATTCGCCAACTCGGAATTCTTCCGCGCGCAATCTATGCATCAATCAGTATTCGGTAAACCGCGGCTCATAGACCTCAGCGAGCTTAGAGGCGGCTGCGTCGCGATTCCCAGAGGCTGTAAAGCTCAACTTGAGCGACTACTCCAAGAAACCGGCGTCTCTGTCCGCTATTCAGACGAACGCAAATCTGACAATCAAATTGTGATGACATTTAAAGGCGCCCTTCGCCCTGAGCAGCAAATCGCCGCTGATCAGATGCTCATATACGAAGACGGAATCATGTCCGCTCCGACAGGCTTCGGTAAAACCGTCATCGGAGCTTACCTTATTGCCGCCATTGGTCTTCCAACGCTCGTCATCGTTCCCAAGACCGCACTCATAACCCAATGGAAATCCCAGCTCGAGCGATTTGTCGACATTACGGACAACAGGGAGCCCGTCCGAACCCCAAAAGGACGAATCAGCAAAAAGCAGCCTCCGCTCATCGGGCAAATTGGAGGAGGCAAGACCGCCGTAAGTGGCCTCATCGACGTCGCTTCATTTCAATCGCTGTCTGGCAAAGACCGCCAAACCGGAGAGCCAATAGTTAAGGACCTTGTTCGCAATTACGGCCTCATTATCTGCGACGAATGCCACCATGCCGCCGCGCCGCAGCTCGAGCTTGTTCTCAAGTCTGCCCCGGCCAAATACGTATACGGCCTTTCCGCAACGCCCGAGCGCTCCGACGGTCTTACGCGGGCACTCTCCATGCTCTGCGGCCCGCTTCGCTATGTCATCGATCCAAAAACGCAAGCGATCCAGCAGGGTATCCAGCGCATCGTACGGCCTCGTTTTACCGGAATTCGACTACCGGCCTACGAACCCGGTGCAAGCTTCAATCAGATTCTCGACCTTCTGTGCGCGCATACGGCAAGAAATGAATTGATTGTCGACGACGCCCTCGAAGCCGCATCAAGCGGTCGACATCCACTTGTGCTTTCAAAAAGGAAAAAGCATGCCGAGGAGCTTTGCAGGCTCTTTCACGACCGCGGACACGATCCCATCCTCTTAACCGGGGAAATCGATGCTAAAGAGAGGAAAGCGATACTGAGCAAGCTTCCCGACTTTGAACACGAGCACAGAATCATTGTTGCCACCGAAAGCCTCCTGAGCGAGGGCTTCGACCTTGCATATCTCGACAACTTGTTTATTGCGACGCCGATAGCCTGGGATGGCAGCGTAACGCAACAGGCAGGCAGGCTGCATAGAAACTACGGCGGCAAACAGCGGGTTGAGATATTCGACTACGTTGACCTGTCGATACCCATGCTCGCCCGCATGTACCAGAAGAGGCTCAAGACGTACGCCAAGCTTGGGTACGAAGTCTACGTGACCGGAGGCAGTGAGCAGTCCGATCAAAACATTCTTATAGAGCCGACAAATGCCGTAGAGACATTGGTTGACGACATTGCCGGCGCCGCCAAGAGCATCTTTATTGCCGCGCCCTACGCATCCGCGGCCTGCCTCGCAAAGCTCGGCGATGCAATCAGAGGTGCCATTGCCCGAGGGATTGCCCTTGAGATTTACGTTGTCTCGACTCCGCGTGAAGATGCAAAAGAGACTTTGGCCGAAATGAACGTCGAATATGCCGTTAGAGCAGAAGGACGTTTGTGCGCAGCAATAATTGACGAAGAAACTGTCTGGTACGGAACGATTCCGCTGCTAGCTTTCCCCAAGAAAGAAGACTGCAGTATCCGGTTCAAAAACAGCGAGATCGCAGCGGAGCTCTTAGACGAAATCAGCCACAAGGGAAAGCCAGATGCCGCGTCAACAGACGGGACATCTCCATCACTTGCGGTGGAATAGGGACTGTTTTTGGCTTGTCAACTGCAAATCAGCCCCTATTTCACCGCAACTTAGAAGCAGGTGGTTAGCTTAACGGACCCTGGAACAGTTCTTGATGCGAACCCATTCTTACCAGTCGAATCACCGGATTGGTTTTATGCGGCAGGTAGAGAACGACCACGTCGACCAGACCATCGGAAAGATGAAAATCGATGTGACCGTTGTAGTTGCCGCCCGGGTTGGAGAGCTCGCGGGCACCGTACTCTGCCGGAAGCGAACCATGCGCCGAAAGCTCGGCGATAGCTGCCTTAAACTCGGTTTTTAGCTGTGGATGGCTCTGCATCGTTCGCTTATAGTCGGCCTTAAACTGAGCCTCGACCTTAATCTGAAACATCGCTATTCCTCATCGAGGAATGACATAAGCTCATCAGCGCTGTTGAATGACGGGCTATCGTCCGGCAGAATCCCAAGCTCATGGGCCTCGGCGATCACCATGGCGCGCCTTGTTGCTTCGTTGGGCACCTCCGATCGGCCCACAATCTCAAACGGAATCTTCCGCTGGTTCACAAGCTGTCGAACAGCAAGATTGAGATAGGAGTTGAGGCTGAGGCCGACCGAATCCAAAAACTCAGTCGCCTGCTCCTTGAGCCCCTCCTCGATGCGGACCGTCGTGGGCTTAGCCGTTACAGTAGACATACGCGACCTCCTCGCCCTCGTCTTTTGCATCAGTATACCCAAATTAAATGGCAATCTGATGTTAGATAGCATCAGTTTGCCATGCATATTCATGTCGCGGCAGTCACGCCCACCTTACATCAGCCCGCTCAGGGCGATGTCGACGGCCTCGTTGAGGTCGTCGGTGATGTGCACGAGCTCGGGATCGAGCGGGCTGATCATACCGGCGTCCATCACCGGACCGTTAAGCCAGTCGAATAGGCCCTGCCAGTACTCGCTGCCCACCAGCACAAGCGGCATGCGCTTGACCTTGTGTGTCTGCACCAGCGTGAGCACCTCGAACATCTCGTCGAGCGTGCCGAAACCACCGGGAAACACAATAGCGCCCGAGCTGTATTTGACGAACATGGTCTTGCGCACAAAGAAGTAACGGAAGTCCATGCCGAGGTTCACGTATTTGTTGAGCCCATGCTCGTGCGGAAGCTCGATACCCAAGCCGACCGACTTGCCGTTGGCGCTCGCCGCTCCCCTGTTGGCCGCCTCCATGACGCCAGGTCCGCCACCGGTGATGACCGCCACGCCGCGCTGGGCAATCTTGCGACCAACCGTGCGCGCCGCCTTGTAGAGCGGATCGGTCTTGGGCGTGCGGGCACTGCCAAAGATAGTCACCGCAGGACCAAGCTCGGCAAGCGCGCCAAAACCGTCGACGAATTCTGCCTGAATACGAAGGACGCGCCAGGGGTCGGCATGCAACCAGTCGGTCGAATCCTCGGGCGCCAGCAGGTTGGCGTAGGTGTTGTCCTTAGGAATCATGGGGCCGCGCATGACCACGGGGCCGCGGCGGTATGTCTCGTCGTAGGCAGGCTCGCCCTCGACATTCTCGTTCTTAATCATGGGTACTCCTATCGAAAATAGAAACGGGCGGGGTCGACGCCATGCGTCAAACACCCGCCCGAACATCAACTATTCGGTATGGTACCCACGATGCATCAAGTGCTTGCAAGGCATCGGTCAGCGGTCGCGCAGACGGTGTTATCGAACGTGATGACCGGCCGGCGCTCGCCCCTTGCCGTTGCCCGCGCTCTGCAAGCGCCCGCGCCGCTCTTAGTAGTCCACCGCCGCAGGACTGTTCATCCAGTCGCTCACAAACGCGCCGTAGCGGCCCTCGATAATGGCCTGGCGGGCACGCTGCATAAGGTTGAGCAGGTAGTAGATGTTGTGCATCGACAGCAGAATACCGCCGAGCATCTCCTTCTGCGTGACCATGTGACGGATGAGCGCGCGGCTGTAGCCGCCCGTGCACACCGGGCAGGTGCAGGTGGGGTCGATGGGGCCGTCGTCGTGCGCAAAGCGCGCATTGCGGAAGTTAAGGCGACCTTCACTGGAGAACGCCGTACCCATGCGGCCGGTGCGCGTCGGCAGCACGCAGTCGAACATGTCGATGCCTACGCCAACGCCGCGCACGAGCGTGGTAGGGTTGCCAACGCCCATGAGGTAGCGCGGCTTGTGCTTGGGCATGTATTCGGAAACCAGCGGCGCCAGCGTCTCGAACATGGTCTCGTGGTCCTCGCCCACCGAGTAGCCGCCGATGCCGTAGCCGGGGAAGTCGCCGCACTCCTCCAGGTGGCGCAGCGAGCGCAGGCGCAGGTCCAGATGCATGCCGCCCTGGACGATGCCAAAGAGCGCCTGGTCATCACGGGTGTGGGCCTTATAACAGCGCTCGGCCCACATGCTCGACAGCTCAACGGCGCGCTCGACGTAGGCGCGCGTGGCGGGATAGCCCGGGCACTGGTCGAGCTGCATGCAGATGTCGGAGCCGAGCTTCATGGCGATTTCCATGTTGTCCTCGGGCGTCCAGAACACGTGGCGGCCGTCGTAATCGTTGACGATAAAGCGCACGCCCTCGTCGGTGAGCTTGACGGCGTCGTTGTGGCTGAACACCTGGAAGCCGCCCGAGTCGGTAAGAATGGGGCCGTGCCAGTTCATAAACTTGTGCAGGCCGCCCAGCTCGGCGATGGTGTCCTCGCCGGGACGCATGGACAGGTGATAGGTGTTGGCAAGCACAATCTGGGCGCCGAGCTGCTTGACGGTCTCGGTAGGTATACCCTTGACGTTTGCCTTGGTGCCCACGGGCATAAAGATCGGCGTCTCGATGTCGCCGTGCGGGGTGTGCAGTACGCCGGCACGCGCATGCGTCGTCGGGTCCTCGGCGATCAGGTCGAATTTAAAGAGGTTCTGGTCCATAAACTGGAACTCCTTGGTTGCGGTTCATACGCAAACCATTATACGAGCAACCATCGAACCGCACCGACTCGACAGAAACTGGTGCAAGGGAGATGTAGTCGTTGGGTAGTCGTTGGGGACGTTCTTAAACGACTAGTTGTTGGGGACAGCCTTCAGCGCCATCTTGCAAAGGAGTGTCCCAATCTGCCGGCACTTAGGGACTGTCCCTAAGTGCCGGCAAGACTGTCCCCTTCGACTAGTCATTTAAGAACGTCCCCAACGACTACTTTTCGTCAGCAACGCAAACGCCGATGCCCTGGCAACGTCAGCGAGCGGTCGCCAGAGCGAACAAGTTGGCATGAAAAGAGGGCGGCATAGACCTTCTGGTCATGCCGCCCTCTTTGAATGACAAATTGTCGCTCTGGTGACCGCGCAGCGTCGGCCCGTTACGGCGTTTGGTAAAACGCCGAAACCCCTACGGCCGCTGGCCCATGCCACCCTCGAGGGTGACGGTCTCGCCGTTCATATACTTAAAGTCGGGGCCGCAGAGCTGAACGACCACGCGGCCGATCTCCTTCTCGACGTCGCCGTAGTGGCCTGCCGGCGGCATGTGGACGTTGGCCTTAAACGCCTCGGGATAGGCATCCTGGAAGTTCTCGAGCGCAGCGGTCCAAGCAAGCGGGCACACGATGTTGACGTTGATGCCGTCCTTGCCCCACTCGTTGGCGGCAACGCGGGTCAAGCCGCGGATGCCTTCCTTGGCGGCGGCATAGCTGCACTGGCCGTAGTTGCCAAACAGGCCGGCGCCCGAGGCAAAGTTGACCACGGAGCCCTTGGTTTCCTTCAGGTGCGGATAGGCCTTCTGCATGTACAGATAGGTAGCATACAGGCCGGAGTAAATGGCCAGGTTAAACTGATCCATGGTGTGGTCGGCGATGGTCACGCCCGAGGCGCTGGCCTGAGCGTTGTTGACGACGGCGTCGATGCGGCCGAACTCCTCAATCGCCTTGTCGATAACGTTCTGTACGACGGCCTCGTTGTCCTGGCCGGCAGAAACATCGGCCTGAACAGGCAGAACCTTGACGCCGTACTCGGCCTCGAGGGACTCCTTGGCAGCCTCGAGCTTGGCAACGTTGCGGCCGGTAATGACGAGGTTTGCGCCCTCCTTGGCAAAAGCGATATCGATGCCGTAGCCGATGGAGCCAGCGGAGCCGTCCTTAAGCGTGGCCTTGCCGCCGCCGGTGACGATTACGGTCTTACCAGTGAAAAGTCCCATACGAAGTCCTTTCAAATCGCGACGGGCCCACCCGCCGACTGCGCGCATCCAACTTCACGCGCCAAAAGCTGAAATGCAACTTTAGCGGGTTCAAGTGAAAAATAAAGGCTGCAGCAGGCGAACGGCACAACGTCATTCGGCGAAGGGGATGTCAAGTACAAATTGGATAGAGTGGCCGAGTTTTTGCCATCGTCGCGAGCCATCGAACACGTTTTGAAACTTTGCTGCGGCGCGCGGGATGTCGGCGCGAGACTTTATCATAGGGTGACAAACAACGATGAGGAGCACATGCCTATGACAGACGAGCTGGACCCCCAGACTCAACAGCATATTGATGATTCCGCAGACGCCACCGCAGATACTAACGTTGTGACCTGCGATGACACCAACGTCGATAACGCCACTCTAAGCGAAAGCACTGCGGCCGAAACCCCTGCCGCCGAAGATGCCGACGAGCAAAACGACGATGCGCCCGCTCAGGACGACGACCCTGCACAGGATGCCGCTCCGCAAGCAGCAGGCCCCATCGAGGTGTCTTCGGAAGAAGAGCTCGACGCCGTGATGGACTCCATGATGGATGCCGTCAAGGCTATGAAGGACGCTGTCGCCGATGCCGATGTCGACGCCGAAGAAGAGGAAGCCGCCGAGGCCGCCTCGACCTTTGTGCCCGGCGAGACCCCGGTTGCCGACCAGGGCAGCACCATGCCCTCGTTCCTACAACTCGAGCACCCTACGATTGGCGCCGATGCAGTCGACCCGCATACGGCAGGCTTTTCCGTAATCGAGGGCGGCACCGGCAATATTGCCGCGCCGCAGACTGCCAATGCAGACGAGGCGGAGGCGAATCGCCCGTCCGCCCCACACGCCCCCGCCGCGAGCCGCGACTTGGGGAGCGCCGTCTCGAACACCGCCAACGCCGTGGGCACGTTTATCGCCCAGGGCGCATCGGCCATGCGCGAGATGAACGCCGCCAAGAAGGCGCTCGCCGACGCCCGCGCCCATCTGGCCGAGCTTGAGCAGCGCATTGCCGACCAGGCCGAGGAGCTCGAGACGCGCCAGGACATCGCAGGCCGCTACGACCAGATCGTTGCCGAACAGCGCCAAGCCATCGTCACGGCACAAAAGGCCGGTGCGGCCGCCGAAATCGACCGCGAGGCCCATGCCGCCAAAGCGACGGAGCTCAAGGGTCAGCTCGAACAAATGAAGGCAGAAGACGACGCGACCGAGCTCCGCCTGAAGGCTGCGCTCGACGCCGTAGAGGCCCGCGAGGCGAGCTCGCGCGAGACTGGCAACCGCCTCGTTCGCCGCCTTGAGGATTCCAAGCGCATCCGCGACAAGGTAAAGGCGGAGCGCGATACCGGTGTCGCCGCCGCACGACAAACTGCCGATGCCACGCGCGCACAGCTCGAGACCTTGCGTCGCGAGTATGCCGAGTTGCAGCGCAATCCTTCGGCAAATCCCGCCAATTACACCGTGCGCACCAGCGAGCTGTCGATGCAAATCTCCGACGCTGCCGATGCGCTGCGCAAGGCCGAAGAAGACATTCCGCGCGTGACCGCCGATCTTGAGCATTCGCTCGCCGCCGCCGAACAGGCCGTCGAACAGGCACAGGCTCCCATCGCCGATGCTAAGCGCGCGCATCAGGCCGTGACAGCCGAGGCGGACGCCGCACGCGATGAGCTGCAGTCCGCAAAAGCTGCCGCCGCAACGCGCCAGCGCGAGCTGCGCGAAAAGATCGCCGCCCAGGACAAGGCACGCCGCGAGCAAGAGCAGGCCATCGCCAATGCCCAGGCAGACGCCGCACATGCGCAGTCGATTATCGAGCAAGCGACCGAAGTACACGACCACCCCGAGATTACCGAATCGCTCGCTGGTTCCTTGGCGCGCGACAAGGCAGAGCACGCCGAAACCGAGCGCGAAGTCGCCCAGCTCGAGGCCGCCGAAGACGACGTACGCGAGCGCACCCGCGACTCACGCGTCAAATTCACCGGCGCCATCGTCTGCATTATCGCCGCAATCCTAGTGATCATCGCAATCTGGCTCTTCACGAGCAAGTAAGCCAAACATCAAATACGCCCCAACGCAGTTGCGGTGAGATAGTTCCTGCTCAGCCCTCAAAAAGGCCAAGAACTATTTCACCGCAACTTTTTGGTGCATGGGTAGCTGGTAGTCATTGGGGACGTTCTTAAACGACTAGTCAAACAAGAACGTCCCCAACGACTAGTCATTTAAGAACGTCCAACGACTATTTGGGCCAAGGCAACGCCGATGCTTTGGCAACGACAGCGAAAACCCGTCAGAGCGAGCAAGGTGCCTTGAAGCGAGGCGGCATTGACCTTCTGGTCATGCCGCCGAAGCTGAAAGGCAGATTGCCGCTCTGGCGGGTTTGCAGCGTCGGCCAGTTACGGCGTTTGGAAAACGCCGTAACCTAAAGAATGAGCATAGCGTCGCCAAAGCTAAAGAAGCGGTAACGCTCTTCGATGGCGGCGGCGTAGGCATCCATGATCTGGTCGCGGGAGGCAAGCGCGCTCACGAGCATCATGAGCGTAGAGCGCGGCACGTGGAAGTTCGTGATCAGCGCGTCGACCACGTGATAGGTCGAGCCAGGCATGAGGTAGAGCTGCGTCGTCGCGTTCTCGCGCACCACGATGTCACCGCGGCCAAGCGTGTCGGCGCCGTCCTCACGGCCCTCAAAATAGCGCGCCGTCACGGCCGGATCGGACACCGGCGCGTCCGCGTCAAACGCGCTCTCGAGCGAGCGCACCGCGGTGGTACCAACGGCGATCACGCGATGTCCCTCGGCCTTCGCCTTATGCACGGCGTCAACCACCTCCTGCGATACGTGGTAGCGCTCGGTATGCATCACGTGCTGCGTGGGGTCGTCCTCCTCCACCAGACGGAAGGTATCGATGCCGACCTCGAGCTCGACGGCGGCAAACTTCGCACCCTTGGCCTCAATAGCGGCCATGAGTTCGGGCGTGAAGTGCAGGCCCGCCGTGGGAGCAGCGGCCGAATGCTCCTCCTTCATGGCGTAGACGGTCTGGTACTTCTCGGGGTCGCCCTCGTAATCGGTAATGTAGGGCGGCAGCGGCACGTGACCGGCGGCGTGAATGGCCTCGTCGAGCGTGCGCGGCTCGCCAGCGGCATTGCAGCCGGCCGGCTCAAAGCGCACCAGACGGCCGCCGCGGCTATCGGTGACAAAGTCGACGACCTCGGCCGTCAGCACCACGGGAGCCCCCTCGGGTGCATGGGCGCCGCCCGCACGATACTCAATCTGAGCACCGGGCTTCAGGCGCTTTCCCGGCTTGACCAGGCACTCCCAAACGTGACCCAGCGGGTCAAAATCCTCGCGGCGCTTGAGCAGCAGCGTTTCGACCACGCCACCCGAGCCTGCCTTGCGACCGATCAGGCGGGCCGGCATCACGCGCGTCTTGTTGATGACGAGCACGTCGCCCGGCTCGATATAGTCGATGATGTCGCGAAAGATGCGGTGCTCAACGGTACCGCCATGCTCCAGCGGCGTTCCCGTCTGGGAGCCTTTGCGATCCACCACCAGCAGGCGGCAGGAGTCGCGCGGCTCGGCAGGAGCCTGAGCGATCAGTTCCTCAGGAAGGTTGTAGTCAAAATCATCGGTACGCATAGACACGTCGGATACTCCTTATATAGCTAAAGTCCGCTCTACATCCTAGCAGGCTGCCAGTCCAAAAGAACTACTTTTTGGACGCTTTGCGCTCGTCGCGGATGCGAGCACGGTCCATGGCCGCCTCGACGGCCGAGAAGCGGCAACCACAGTAGTTCTGCCGATACATGCCAAGCTCGCGCGAACGACGCGTGGCCTCGGGGTAATACGGGCGAAAATCGCGAATCACCGGAGTGAGACCGCGAGCGGCAGCCAGACGCTCCAACACATCATTGCAGGTTTCGAACAGCTGATACGGCGAAACGGCGAGCGTCGTGCCCACATATTCAAACCCGTGCTCCTGGGCCACACGGCATGCCTCGGCCAGACGCAGGGCATAGCACGCACGACAGCGGCGGGGTCGATCGGCGCCCAACGGGGCCACACCGACCTCCCAGCGCTCGCGGTCCTCCCCCGCCTCGATAAGCTCGATGCTGCCGTCGGCACACCACCGGCGCAGCTCGACCAGGCGCCGCAGCCATTCATCGCGCGGCTGAATATTGGGGTTGGTCCAGCAAATCGTAGGCTCAAACCCCTCCTCGCGCAGCAAGCGAACCGGCTCAAGCGAGCACGGCGCGCAGCAAGCATGCAGCAGCAACGGCTTCATCAACATCTCCTCCCAATCCTTGCCCAGGGTAGTCTTTTTGGGACGGGGCTATTTTGACTACTATTGATGTAAAGCAGTTCCAAATACCTGCATCAACAGAAAAGTAGTCAAAATAGCCCCGTCCCAAAAAGACTACCTTGCGAAAAAACGCACGCCAAAGGACGTGTCCTCGCAGGCGACAATGCGGCGGTCGCGCAAAATCGTCCGCACGTAATACCAATCGCCTACACAGCCCGAAAGATGCAAACCGGCCGCCAGGTAACACAGCAACGGATACCCCGAAAACGCAAAGCCCAGGACAAACGCCGCCGTCAAACCAACCGTCGGCGCCAGGCAAATCGCCACATACCGCAGGCGCGAATACACAACGCCCTCAGCGCAGGCATAGATCATGCACGTCTCACGATTCGCCCCAAAAGTCACGTGCGCGCCAGCGGGCGCCAACAGCTTAAAGAACACCGCATGCACCAGTTCGTGCACGGCAAACGACGCCGCCGAAACCACAACCAAGCCGACCATCCAGCCCACGACCGCCGTCCAGCCGCCCGCCGCAGCCGCATCCAGGTCCGCAGGCCCACCCAGCAGCATAAACACCGGCACTAGGCACACGGCAAACACGCCGACTACGACCATCCCCCACACGAAGCAAGCGTGCAGAAAATCCTCGTCCTCAAACGCATGTATGTTGGAAATCTCATTCATAGCATCTTAGGATAGCGCCCCTGCCACGCACCCGCCCGCATGTGCGATAATGTCGAACGATATGCACGAATTGACCACCGCGCCGCCGAGCCCCACGCCCGGCCGCGCCCTCACCTATATGCGAAGGAGTCCCATGGCATCCAAATACTCCATGAACGACCGTCCCAGCTGGCCGCGCCGCGCCATCGTTACCGCTGGCGAGCCCTACGGCAACAAAGGCCTGCACTTCGGCCACGTTGGTGGCGTCTTTGTCCCCGCCGACTTCTTCGCTCGCTTCCTGCGCGACCGCCTGGGCCGCGAGAACGTGATCTTCACCTCGGGCACCGACTGCTACGGCTCGCCTATCATGGAGAGCTACCGCAAGCTCAAGGAGAACGAGGGCTACGACAAGTCCATCGGCGAGTATGTCGAGTCCAATCATTCCCGCCAGGCCGCGACCCTCAACAACTACAACATCAGCTGCGACATCTACGGCGGCTCGGGCCTTGAGCCGGCAGCACAGATCCACAACGAGGTGACCGCCGAGATTATCGAGCGCCTGCACGAGCAGGGCACTATCTCCAAGCGCTCCACCCTGCAGTTCTACGACGCCAAGGCCGGCACGTTCCTCAACGGCCGCCAAGTCATCGGCCGCTGCCCCATCCAGGGCTGCAAGTCCGAGAAGGCCTATGCCGATGAGTGCGACCTGGGCCACCAGTTTGAACCCGAGGAGCTCATCGCGCCCAAGAGCCAGCTCACCGGCGAGGTGCCCGAGCTGCGCCCGGTCGACAACCTCTACTTCGACCTGCCCGCCTACCTCGACTTTATGAAGACCTACACCGCCAAGCTCGCCCAGAACCCGCAGGTTCGCTCCGTGGTCTCCAAGACCATGGAGGAGTGGCTGCTGCCGGCTCAGCTCTACATTCAGAACAAGTTCCGTGAGGCCTTCGACGCCGTCGAGGACCAGCTGCCCGAGCACACCGTGCTGGAGCCCGAGGGCAACAAGAGCAGCTTTACCGTTACCTTCCCCAGCTGGAAGGAGCGCGACGACGCCCACGCGGTGCTCGCCAACGGCGGCGTGCGCTTCCGTAGCGGCAAGGCGCTCGTGCCCTTCCGCATCACCGGCAACATCGACTGGGGCGTTCCGGTGCCCGAGGTCGACGGCGTGAACGACGTCACCTGCTGGTGCTGGCCCGAGAGCCTGTGGGCGCCCATCAGCTACACCCGCACCGTGCTCGCACGCGATGCCAAGGCCGCCGGCGTGACCGAGGGCGTCGCAGCCCAGGATGCCGCCCTCATGGGCGAGCCCGCCGCCGATTCCACGCAGGTCCCCGCGCCCACCTACCAGCACAGCTCGCTCGACTGGCGCGACTGGTGGTGCTCTGACGACGCTCAGATCTACCAGTTCATCGGCCAGGACAACATCTACTTCTACTGCATCGCGCAGACCGCCATGTGGGAGGCCCTGGGTTGGGACCTTACTCAGAGCACCGTCAGCGCCTGCTACCACCTGCTCTACATGGGCAAAAAGGCAAGCTCGTCCTCGCAGACGCCTCCCCCGCCGGCAGACGACCTGCTCAACCACTACACCTGCGAGCAGATGCGCGCGCATTGGCTGTCGCTCGGCCTGTCCGAGAAGCCGGTGAGCTTTAGCCCCAAGGCATACGACACCCGCGTGACCGGCAAGGACAAGGACGGCAACGAGGTGCGCGCCTGCGACGACAAACGCGTCATCGATCCAGCCCTTAAGGAGAGCGCGCTGCTGACCGGCGTCTTCAACCGCCTGGCCCGCAGCTGCTTCTACGGCGTCGCCGTCAAGGAGGGCGACGAGAGCCCCTATCGCAATGGCTGCATCCCCGCCGGTGCCGCCTCCGCCGCCGTGGTCGAGGCTGCCCAGCAGGCAGCCCTCGCCTTTGAGCAGGCCATGTACAAGTTCGAGACGCACCGCGCGCTCGCCGTGTGCGACGACTACCTGCGTGCCGCCAACAAGCGCTGGAGCGACGCCTCCAAGGCCGCCAACAAGCTCGAGGGCGAGCCGGCAAACGCCGCAATGACACAGGCCCTCGTCGACGCCTTTACCGAGCTGCGCGTGGCAACCGTGCTCATGCACGGCATCGTCCCGGCCGGCTGCGAGCTCATCTGCGAGTACTTCGACGTCGATCCGGTCGCCTTCTTTAGCTGGGATAACATCTTTGCCTCCACGGACGAGTTTGTGGAGAGCCTGGGCGAGAAGCCCGGCGAGCACCGCGTAAAGCCGCTGCCCCCGCGCTTCGACTTCTTCAGCAAGCACGAGAGCCAGTACTAGGCCAACGCCAAGGCAGAGTAGTCAATTTGGGACGGGGCTATTTTAGCTACCCCGTCCCAAATTTAACTGCAACGCCTGCCGAAACGGACGGGTAGCTAAAATAGCCCCGTCCCAAATTGACTACTTTAAATGGAATGGGAAGGAAAGACGGATGTCCAAGCCGCGTCGTCGTAAGCAGAAAAAGCAGGTCAAGGCCGAGCTCAAGCTCAGGCAGTTTGCCGCTACCGAGCTTTCCGACCAGCTTGCCGCCCTTCCCTGTGCCGCCGACCTGCCGCGCTTTATGGTCGACACGGTTGCCGGCACCTATGCCCCCACCGATGCCGAGCTCATGATCGAAGGCTTTGGCGCCGCGGCCACACGCCCAGTCACACTGCGCGCCAACACGCTCAAGGCGACCGCCGAGGACATCGCCGCCGCACTCGACGAGGCCGGCATCGCGCACCAAACCGTTGCCTGGTACCGGGATGCCTTCATCCTGCCCGAGGCCCAGGTTTCCGATCTATGGGACCTCGACATCTACCGCGACGGCAAGATCTATCTGCAGAGCCTGTCATCCATGATGCCGCCGTTGGTCCTGGGCGCCCAGGCAGGCGAGGACATCCTGGACATGTGCGCGGCCCCCGGTGGCAAGACGACGCAGATCGCCGCCCTCACCCAGGGCCAGGCACACCTCACGGCCTGCGAGATGAGCATTCCCCGCGCCGAGAAGCTCGAAGCCAACCTCCGCCGCCAAGGCGCAAAAAACGTGCCCGTCATGCGCATCGACGCACGCGAGCTCGACGAGTTCTTCCGCTTTGACCGTATCCTGCTCGACGCTCCCTGCACCGGCACGGGCACCGTCATCAGCGGCAACGAGAAGAGCCTGCGCGGCCTCACCGAGCAGTTGCTCGGCAAGTGTGCCCGCTCGCAGCGCGCGCTTCTGGACCGCGCCATGGGAGCCCTCAAACCGGGCGGCACGCTCGTCTATTCGACTTGTTCGATCTTGCCGCAGGAAAACGAGGACGCCCTGCAAGAGGCCCTCGACAAGCACATGGACTGCGAGCTTATCCCCCTCGATGGCACGCCGAGCGAAAGCGAAGCGCGTCGCGCCCAGGAAGCTGGCGAAGAGCCCCACGTCGAGAGCAACGCCCTCACCGAGGCCATCGCCGCCGGCCACGTCTCGTCCATCGCCAACGGTATGCCCGGCACGCTGACCATTCCGCCCAGCCGCGACTTTGAGGGCTTCTACATCGCCCTGATCCGAAAACGCAGCTAGCGCACGGATTCAAAACTCAACAAACTATCTCCGTGCGCGCTTGTCCTGCTGGTCACGGTGCTGCTTAAGTGCCTCGCGCTCCTTGCGCTCGGCCCTTTTGCCCTTAATGGCCGTGACCACCAAGTAGATGACTGCGGCGGCAACGATTGCGCCCACACACAGGCCAATCGAGCCCAACATTGCTGTGAATTCCATACCGCGTCACCTCTCTTTTAAACGGGACATTCAAGATAGCACCTCAATACCCGCCACCACAGCTCCTTCACGTTCGCCGGTCCTTCGGTCTAACGGATGGCGCGGCGGGGAAAAATCAACTCGTCAAACGATTTAGCAAGCACAACGCTGTCGGCACCCCGCCGGCCACCATCGCATAGAATCGAGCCCCCATGGATACTCTCAACGATTTGAACGAGCGCGTCGACGCCTTTGTCGGCACCAGTTCCTTCGACGCGCCTGCCGCGACTAACGACCAGGCCCCCATCGACGTTCCCGCCGAGGTTCACGAGGACATCGTCGCCTCGGTCGATTTTTCCGAGGTCGAGCTTGCAGACGAGTTCACCGAGCCCCAGGTAGCCGTGACCCCCAACGGACTGCTCCCCATGGAGCCGCTGCCCATCGACGGGCGCCTGCGCAAGGCGGCCCTCCGCATGCCCGACGAGATCGAGGAGGCCAGCGGCTTTACGCTCTTCGGTCGTCGCATCAAGTCGCTTATCTACACCACCGACGTCGCGGTCATCCGCAACTCCAACGCCGACGCCGTCTTTGCCGTTTACCCCTTCACGCCACAGCCTGCCATTACGCAGGCGCTGCTGACCGTCGCCGAGTGCCCGGTCTTTGTAGGCGTGGGCGGCGGAACTACGACCGGTAAGCGCTCCGTACAGATGGCAGCCGTCTCCGAGATGCAGGGCGCGGCGGGCTGCGTGGTCAACTCCCCCGCTACTGCCGAGATGGTCGAGCACATCACCAACATCGCCGACATCCCCGTCATCGCCACGGTCGTACGTTGCGACGATGATGCGCATGCCAAGGTGCGCGCCGGAGCCAAGATCCTCAACATCGCGGCCGGCAAGAACACGCCGCAGGTCCTGCGCGAGCTGCGCGAGCACTATCCCAACCTGCCGCTCATCGCACCGGGCGGCAAGACGCCCGAGAGCATCCGCGAAACCATCGCCGCCGGCGCCAACGCCATCATCTGGACGCCGCCTTCGGCCCAGCAGCTGCAGACCGACATGATGCAGCGCTACCGTAAGATGAAAGAAGACGCGACGCCCGTCATCTCGCGCGACGATGTGCCCATTATCGACCAGGTTGCCGCCGCCGAGGTCAGTCAGGTCGAGAACATGAATCCCGACGTGCCGATTCCCGACGAGGTTATCGAGCGCGTCGCTTCGATCCACGATCATATCGAGGAGCGTCGAGCCAACCGTGGACTCAAGCCGTCACTGCACGGCTTCTTCTTCCGCGGTAAAAAATGCTAACCGCACCAACAAGGCCCGCCCCACTAACGTGAGACGGGCCTTGTTGTGTTTGAGGGACCGCGCAGCAACGTTGTGGGACAATTAGTCCACGCGCTTGTCGCCCATAAAGAAGAGCGCCACCGTGCCAGGTCCGGTGTGCGAACCGATCAGAGCACCGATATTGTTGATCTCAATCTTGCCTTTGAGCTGCGGAACTTGTTCCTCAATCAGCGCCGCAACGGCCTCAGCGTCCTCGCGGCACGCCGAATGGGACAAGACGCACTTACCCGAATAATCCGCACCGTCCTGCACATGTGCCATCATGGTCTTAGCCATCTCTGAAATCGCGCGCTTCTTAGTGCGAATCTTCTCACGTGGCGACAGCCCACCTTCGCAATCGACCGTCATAAGCGGGCAAATCTTAAGCGCCGTGCCGATAATCGCGCTCGCGGCCGAAATACGACCGCCGCGCAGGTAGCTCGACAGATCGGTCGAGAAGAACCAGTGGTGCAGGTTGAGTTTATGCTCCTCAATCCAAGCGGCCGTCTCGTCGAGCGAAGCGCCGCTATCGCGCACGTCGGCGGCATATTCCAGCAATAGGCCAAAGCCCGAAGACGCCGCCAACGAATCGATAACGCGCACCTTGCCGCCCTGAGGATAGCGATCCGCGAGCATCTGTGCCGCAACGCAGGCCGATCCATACGTGCCCGAAATACCCGACGACAACGCCAGGTGCAGCACGTCTTTACCCTCGGCAACAAACGGCTCCCAAAACTCCTCGTACTCACCCACGCTCACCTGAGACGTCTTGGGCATGGCGCCCGCGGCAATCTGGGCAAAAAACTCGTCCGGCGTAATCGACTGATACAGATCGTCCGTATAGACAACATCGTCGATCTCGTAATGAAAACACACGACAGGGATATTGCGCGACGCAAAGAACTCACGGGTTCGGTCGGCGGCGGATTCACAGGTCAGGACAAAATCACTCATATGAGGCTCCTTAAGTATTGCTGCGCAAATTATCGCACAGCAAGCCTAAATACGATACAAACGTCCACTATTTACCAATTCGAACCATTTGCATTGAATATCTTTATCATGAACATCCCCATCCCCGCCATGGGCCAACATGGGCAAAATCACCCCCTTCGTCTCCACTTAACCGACACATCAACCTCAACTAAATCGATTTAGCAAACCGTTCAGCTGACAATTCAGCCGCCGGCGCTAAATCGAAACAAACCCGGCGCATACTGATAAACGCTCAACATTGCTTTATCAGTTTTACCAACCCCATCGGAAGGTGTTTCATGGTCGCATTCGATCGCAATCCGCAAGACTACAAGTATCTGCGTCTGCTATCGAGACAGTTCCCCACCGAGCAATCCGCGTTTACCGAGATCATCAATCTCTCGGCCATTCTCAACCTGCCCAAAGGCACCGAGCATTTTATGAGCGACGTGCACGGCGAGTACGAAGCCTTTATGCACATCCTCAACAACTGCTCGGGCGTCGTGCGCGAACATGTCGACGAGATCTTTGGCGACACGCTCACCTTTGACGAAAAGGGCGAGCTGTGCACGCTTATCTACTACCCGCGCGAGAAGATCGAGCTGGTCCGCAGCCGGCGCGAGGACTCGCCCACCTGGTACAAGACCATGCTCGACCAGCTCATTGTGGTCGCCCGCTCGCTTTCGAGCCGCTATACCCGCTCCAAGGTGCGTAAGGCCATCCCGCGCGATTACGCCTACATCATCGACGAGTTGCTGCACACGCATCCGGACGAGAACAACTATCGCGTGCGCTATCACGAGCGCATCGTTGAGTCCATCCTAGAGACCGCCAGCGCCGACGACTTTATCGAGTCGCTCGCCTCGCTCATCAAGCGCCTGGCCGTCGATCACTTGCACCTGGTGGGCGATATCTTCGACCGCGGCGGCGGTGCGGCCAAGATTATGGACCGCCTGCTCACCTACCATTCGCTCGACATTCAGTGGGGCAACCACGACCTGCTGTGGATGGGCGCCGCCGCCGGCGAGCCCGCCTGCATCGCCACGGTGCTGCGCAACAACCTGCGCTACGACAATTACGAGATCCTTGAGAACGACTACGGCATCTCGCTGCGCGAGCTTGTCGCCTTTGCCGATGCCACCTATACCGCCGGTGAGCCCATCAGCCCGCTGATTAAAGCCATCAACGTCCTGCTCTTTAAGCTCGAGGGCCAGATTATCCAGCGCCACCCCGAGTTCGACATGACCGACCGCCTGCTGCTCGACAAGATCGATCACGACGCCGGCACAGTCACGCTTGCCGACGGCAGCGTGTGGCCGCTCACGACCAACGACTTCCCCACCGTCGACCCGACGGACCCCTACATGCTCACGCCCCAGGAGCAACACATCATCGACAAGCTCGTGTCCGAGTTTGTCACCGCCGACCACCTGCATCGCCATATCGATTTCCTCTACACCCACGGCTCGATGTACAAGGTCACCAACGGCAATCTGCTGTTCCATGGCTGCGTGCCGCTCAACGAGGATGGTACCTTTAGCAGCATGAACTGCCTGGGCACCTGGCACGCAGGCCGCGATTATCTCGATTTTTGCGACCATATCGCCCGCCGCGCCTGGCGCGTGGGCGACCGCGACGCCCTCGACTGGATGTGGTACCTGTGGATCGGCTTTAACTCACCCGCCAGCGGGCGCCTGGTGCGTACCTTTGAACGCGCTTATATCGCCGATAAGAGCACCTGGGTCGAGCCGATGGACCCGTACTTTACGCTTACCAAGTCGCCCTCGGTCTGCGACGACATCATGCGCGAGTTCGGCGTTGCCCCCATGGCATGTTCGCCGACGGGGCACATCATCAACGGCCATACGCCCGTCAAGACCACCAAGGGCGAGCAGCCCATCCGCGCCGAGGGCAAGCTGCTGGTCATCGACGGCGGCTTCTGTCGCGCCTACCACCCCAAAACGGGCATTGCCGGCTACACGCTTATCTCCAGTTCTCGCGGATGTCGTCTTAAGTCTCATCAAGCCTTTACCACGGTTGCCGAAGCACTTACCCGCAATGTAGACATCGAGAGCGAGACCAACCGCTTTGACGAGGCCGACCGCCGCCGCATGGTGAGCGACACCGATACCGGTGCCAAGATCCGCAGCCAGATCCAGGACCTTCGCCAACTGCTCGATGCATATAGAAACGGTGCTATCGAGGAGCGCGCCTAGCTCCACCCGTGGGGATTGGCTAAACTTGCTGAGTTTGTCATCCCCACGGCGCCGCGGCGCCACCCTAAGGCAGGTACCATGCAAAAGCTCCTTGCGCAGATCATGAAGTTTGGCGTTGTCGGCGTCGTCGCCACGGTCATCGACTTTGGCATCATGAATCTGCTCCACTACGGTCTGGGCCTCAATATCCTGATCGCCAATACCAGCGGCTTTATCGTCTCGCTCATCTTTAACTACGTCGCGAGCATGAAGTACGTGTTTGCGCACAAGGAGGGCATGAGCCGCCGCCGCGAGTTCATTATCTTTGTCGTGCTGTCCGTAATCGGCCTGGCGCTCAACGACGGTATCGTGCTAGCGCTCAATGCCGGCCTGGGGCTCGAGGCCAATATCGCCAAGATTTGCGCCACCGCGCTTGTTATGGTCTACAACTTTGTGACCCGAAAGATCTTCCTGGAGGGCGACGAGACCAAGTAGCTCGACCTCCTCCTTGCACTACGGGGCCCACGGACGGCGCGCGTCGAACGCTACGTTGTTCGTGGGCCTTGCTCGTTTACGGAAGGATTTACAACGTTTGCGGATTGTCTCTTGCAAATTTGGCGAGTTCGTATAGTTCTTGGCAAAGCCCTTACGTTTCCCTTGCAAAAGCTCTAAAGTATCCTCTGCTCGATTCATCAACGCATTGGATGTGATTACGTGCGCAAGGCACTGGCACAACCTCATACCAAGCAGTTCCTCAAGTTCGCTGTCGTGGGTCTTATCTCCTTTGGCATCGACTGGGGCATGCTCATTGCGCTCGTCGAGCTGTTCCATCTCGACTTTTTGATGAGCACCACGATCTCGTTTATCACGTCCGTCGTGGTCAACTACTGGCTCAGCATGAAGTACGTGTTCGACCACCGCGAGGGCATGAGCCGCAAGCGCGAGTTCACGATCTTCACCATCCTGTCGGTGATTGGTTTGGGCCTCAACGACCTGTACATGTTTGTGGGCGTCACGTTTTTGAGCATCGGCTACCAGGCCATGAAGGCCATCGCCACGTTCTTGGTCACCTGGTACAACTACTTTAGCCGTCGCCTTTTCCTCGAGGGCGCGCAGTAGCAGTCAGTCAGACATACCCTTGCATTCGCAACCGGCTGGAATTCCCATTCCAGCCGGTTTTTATTTGCCGAGCCTGCCGAGGAAAGCGTACGAGGCGAGCCACAACGCCGGAATGGGACGCAGTTTCCCCAGGGGCGCCGTTCCGGAAACTGTATCCCAGATTGCACCCTCTGAGTGTGACACAGTTTCCGCAACGCCGTCCTAGCGGAAAGCATGTCCCAGAATCGGTCAGCAGAACTGGACACAGTTTCCAGATGAGCCCCATGCGGAAAGTCCATCCCGGAATGAGCCCTCAAAGCGGAACACGCTTTCCGAAACCCGCCCCATCGGGAAACTGGGGACCTCGGACAAAATCTCGGACCCAATTTGGGTCCAGGAGGGAGTCCGATGCATACGAAAGAGGGGCGCGAAGGGATTATCTGGGAGTTCCACCGGAGCGACCTGTCCGCCCCCGCCGCCTGCAGGAGCCTGCCGCTTTTCCCGAACAAGGACAACCTGCATGCTTGGCTCAAGCTGGAGGAGGCGGGCAAGCTGACCGCCTGCGAGATGCCCGGCCGGGCGGAGCGCATGCACTGCTCGCACGGCGAGGGCAGCCCCGCGTTCGCCGCGAGGCGCGCGGGTGCCGCGCCCGCCTCCCCGCGGAGGCGTCGAGCCGAAGGGGGCGCGGGCAAAATGAAGAGGACCGGGCGCGGAGGGGCCGGTGGCGCGGCACCCGAGCAGACGGAATGGCGGGGACTGGGGCCTGGAGGGGCTTCCGGACGACCCCGCCGAGCGCGCCCGCGTGGCCGAGGTCAGGCTCGACGACGTTGGAGTACGGGAAGGACAGCACGAAGAAGCTCAGGCGGGTGCGGACGCCGGAAACGTAGAGATCGGCCTCGCCGAAGTCGGCCTGGGCCCGGCCGGGCTCCCACACCAGGTCGAGGAACCGCTCGCCCTGGGAGCGGTCCCGCCTCCTCAGCTCGGCGACGTAGCGGCCGACGGTGGACTCGCTGACGTCGGCGCCGTGCTCGTCGACCAGCCTGCGCCATATGCGCCTGGCGGTGTGTCGCTGCTTGCGCCAGTCCAGGCGTCGTCCTCGAGCTATTGGCGGATGACGGGCTTGTACGGGTCGGCTTGCTCGGGGCGCTCCTCGTCGCGGGCGGCCTCGGGGATAAGTCGTCTTGGGCGAGGTACTTGTAGACGGTGTCGCGCGATACGCCGTTCATCTTGGCGATATCCGAGATGCTGAACCCGTCTCGGCGCTGCTGACGTATAGAATTGACGGTGGACATGTTGATCATTGCCTTTCCTGCCTTTCTGAGTAGAAACCGAAGCATCTATCAGATTAGGCACCTTCGAAGGCAATCGGCATATCTTTGCGTTTAGCGTCGAAAACCTGCTGCCGAAAGTGTCGACGCTTATTTGACTACACACCTATTCCCAACAGGGAGAACGCAATCGACGGGCTCTACGCGCAGTATCCGGGCGCGCTGGTCGTCGTCGACCAGGTCCGCAACATCGGCTCGCTCGCGCTTTCGCGCACCAAGCTCGCCGGGATGCCGCGCGCGTACCTGCCAGGGCTCGCCGCGCACGGCGCCTCGAAGCTGTTCGCCGGAGACGCCAAGACCGACGAGCGCGGCGCGATGGTCATAGTCAAGACGGCGTTGGGCATACCCGACACGCTGCTTGCGGTGGCCGACAGTCCGCCCGAGATAGAGGCTGCCAGGTCGCCCGCCGCGCAAAGGGACTTTTTGACCTGCGAGAACTCGCGCAGCAAGAACAGGCTCCGCAGCATATTGCTCGAATCGTGCCCGGAATTCGAGGCGCAAGCCGACCTCTCGGGCGCGGCGACCCTCAAGCTCATGGTCGCCGTCGGCGGCCCGTGGTCGATATCCGAGGCCTCGTCGCAGGCCGTCGGGACGCTCACGCGCGGCTGCAGGCGCGCCAAAGTGGCGGCGCTGGTCGAATCCGTCGAATCGTCAAGCAGGCCGCACCCGGCGGCCGTCGCCTGCGAGGACCGCGCCGTTCGGCTGCTCGCGCGAAGGATATCGGAGAACGCCGCCGAGACAGGGTCGCCGACCTCCGAGATATCCGCGCTGCTCGCCGCCGACGAGATGTACAGGGCCTGCTCACGGTGCCCGGCATAGGACCGCGCACGGCATCCGAGCTGATCATATCCATAGACATAGCCGACTTCGCGGGCCGCGACAGGGGCATGTTGCACGGGAAGGCGCTGAAAGCCGTGGCGAGGAAGCGGCTCGAGGTGATTTACGCGATCATGGGGGACAAGGTTCCGTACGCAGCCTAACGGCCGGAGGAGATCGCAGACCCGGCAGGGCCTGCGTCAGCATTGCCAAAAACGCCCATCGAAAGGGCGAATCCCTCTTGACAGAACTACAGGAACCCCCCCACGCGAGCGCCTAGCGCGCGAACTCCCGTAAGAGCGCGTCTTCCACTTCCCGAAGCGAAAGGGCCCCGCCTCCCGCGGCGGGACGGGCGACCACGATGCAGCGCGCTCCCACGTCGCGCGCGGCGGCGAGCTTCTCGGCCGTGCCGCCTACGGTTCCCGAGTCCTTGGTCACAAGCCACTGGGCGCCCACCTGCCGAAGCATCGCCTCGTTGAGCTCGCGGGTGAAGGGCCCCTGCATGCCGATGACGTGCGACGGCGAAAACCCCGCGTCGATGCACTTCGTAATAGCGCCGGGCAGCGGGAGCACACGCACGAAGAAGCGCTCCGCGAAATCGGCGACGCGCGTGTAGGGAGCAAGCTCCTTGCTCCCCGTCGTGAGAAGCGCGCGACCCGGGTTCTCGGAGAGAAAGCGCGCCGCGCAGGCGATCGACGCGACCGACACGACGCCTTTGGGCAGCGCCTCGGCCGGGCGCGCAAGGCGCAGGCATCGTGCACCCACGGCGAGCGAAGCGGCCCGGATGTTGCCGCTTGCGAGCGTAGCGAAGGGGTGCGTGGCGTCGACGACGATGCGTGTACCGGAAAGCTCGCGCTCCATGTCGGCCTCGTCGAGCCTGCCCGCATGCACCTCGATGCCCGGAAGCTCGCCCAAAAGCTCGCCTCCGTACTCGGTTGCCGCGTAGGCACGGGCGGGGATACCCGCCCCGCTCGCCCATTCGCACAGAAGGCGGCCCTCGGTGGTGCCGGCGAAGATGCGCAGCGCCGGCGCGGATGCGGGCGCCGTCACTTCGGGCCGCCTGGGCGCGTGATCTGGTAGAGCAGCGCGTTCATAATGGCGGCCGCCACGGTCGAGCCGCCCTTGCGGCCCCTCGCGACGATGGCCGGCACGCGTCGCGCGAGTAGCTCCTCTTTCGCCTCGACCACGTTCACAAACCCGACCGGCACCCCAACGACGAGCGCGGGCGCGATCTTCCCCGCGTCCATGAGCTCGGCGAGGCGCAGAAGTGCTGTGGGAGCGTTGCCGACGGCCACGATGAGCGGATCCTCGATGCCGCAAGCTTTGTCCATGCTCGCAACGGCGCGAGTCGTGCCCGCGGCGCGCGCAGCCGCGGCGACATCAGGGTCGGCCATGTAGCACACGACCTTGCAGCCGAGCTTCGCGAGCGCGGGCTTGCTTATGCCTGCGAGCGCCATGTTCGTGTCGGTGAGCACCGTGGCCCCTGCGCGCAGTGCGTCGAGCGCACAGTGCGCGGCGTCATGGGTGAACACGAGGGAATCGGCGTACGAGAAGTCGGCAGT
>UMHQ01075119.1_pt1 | contig 60071 bp, 47 predicted proteins | sample 1965531 | NCBI WGS metagenome assembly UMHQ01 (sample SAMEA4836098, study PRJEB28245) | human gut metagenome | biome: gut microbiome; material: fecal sample | place: Denmark | collected 2008 | reverse complement strand
GGGCAGTAGGGGGAAGAGACTTCTACCCAAGAAAACGGCGCACCCGCACAAACCCACAGACACCCACCAGCCCCCTGCAAAAGTCGGGCGAGAAACGTCCCGTCCACCGACTGGTAGCGCTCACGCGAATGGTGGAGCCACCGAGGTAAAAAAAGGCGCTTTTCTTTGGCGGCTCGACACCGTTTCTTTGGGCAAGCACCAAAGAAATGGGGTCGAATGGCAGGGCAGGCTAACGACAACCTCCCAGCGTAACGGCGCACACGCACAACCCCCCGACACCCACCAGCCCCCTGCAAAAGTCGGGCGAGGAACGTCCCGTCTACCGACCGGTAGCGCTCACGCGAATGGTGGAGCCGCCGGGGTAAAAAGCGCTTTTCTTTGGCGGCTCGACACCGTTTCTTTGGGCAAGCACCAAAGAAATGGGGTCGAATGGCAGGGCAGGCCAACGAAAACCACCCAGCGTATCGGCGCACACGTACAACGCAAAAAATAAAAAGGGAACCCCCCGGCGAGGGGTTCCACCTTGGACTCCGCCGCCTTTGAAAAGGCGGGCGAAACTTTCAGACTTATTCCAGCTCGAACGCGCCGGTATAGAGCTGGTAGTACTGGCCCTTCTGCTCGAGCAGCTGCTCGTGGGTGCCGCGCTCGATTATGCGGCCGTGTTCGAGGACGATGATGACGTCCGAGTTCTTGACCGTCGAGAGCCGGTGCGCGATGACGAACACCGTGCGGCCCTGCATCAGCGCGTCCATGCCGCGCTGCACGATGGCCTCCGTGCGCGTGTCGATGGAGCTCGTCGCCTCGTCCAGGATCATCACCGGCGGGTCCGCGACGGCGGCGCGCGCTATCGAGATCAGCTGCCGCTGGCCCTGCGAGAGGTTCGCGCCGTCGCCGGTCAGGAGCGTCTGATAGCCCTCCGGCAGGCGGGTTATGAAGTCGTCCGCGCCCGCGAGCTTCGCCGCGGAGACGCATTCCTCGTCCGTCGCGTCCAGGCGCCCGTAGCGGATGTTCTCCATGACCGTGCCCGTGAAGAGGTTCGTGTCCTGCAAAACGATGCCCAGCGCGCGGCGGAGGTCGCTCTTGCGGATCTTCGTGATGTTGATGCCGTCGTAGCGGATCTTGCCGTCCGCGATGTCGTAAAAGCGGTTGAGCAGGTTCGTTATCGTGGTCTTGCCCGCGCCCGTCGCGCCGACGAAGGCCACCTTCTGGCCCGGCTTGGCGTAGAGCGAGATGTCGTGCAGCACGGGCTTGCCCGGCTCGTACTCGAAGTCCACGTCAAAGAGCCGCACGTCGCCGCGCAGCGGGACGTAGGTGACGGTGCCGTCCGCGCGGTGCGGGTGCTTCCAGGCCCAGAGGCCCGTGCGCTCGGCGCACTCGACGTACTCGCCGTTGACCTCCTTCGCGTTCACCAGCGTGACATAGCCCTCGTCGCCCTCCGGCGCCTCGTCGAGCAGGGCGAAGATGCGCTTGGTGCCCGCGATGCCCATGACGACGGCGTTGACCTGGTGCGACACCTGGCCGATGTTGCCGGCGAAGGACTTGGTCATGTTCAGGAAGGGCACGACGATGCTGATGCTGAAGGCCAGGCCCGAGACGCTCACGTTCGGCACGCCGCCGATGAGGAACAGCCCGCCCGCGACGGCCACGATGACGTAGAGCACGTTGCCGATGTTGTTGAGGATGGGCCCGAGGGTGTTGGCGTATTTGTTGGCCTTCTCGCTCTCGCGGAAGAGCTCCTCGTTGATGCGGTCGAAGTCGGCCTCGCTCTCTTCCTCGTGGCAGAAGACCTTGACGACCTTCATGCCGCTCATCATCTCCTCGGCGAAGCCCTCGACCTTGCCGAGCGCTATCTGCTGCCGGAAGAAGAAGCTCGCGGACTTGCCGCCGATGCGGCCGGTGAGGTAGAGCATGAGCAGCACGCCCGCCAGCACGACCAGGGTCAGCCAGAGGCTGTAATAGAGCATGATGCAGAACACCGTGGTGACCATGATGGCCGAGGAGAGCAGCTGCGGGAAGCTCTGGGACACCATCTGGCGCAGGGTGTCTATGTCGTTGGTGTAGTGGCTCATGATGTCGCCGTGGCTGTTCGTGTCGAAGTACTTGATGGGCAGGCACTGCATCTTGTCGAACATCTTGCAGCGGAGCTTTTTGAGCGTGCCCTGGGTGATGATGGCCATGAGCTGGTTGAAGATGAGGCCCGCGACGAGGGACACGGCGTAAAAGCCCGCCAGCGTGGCGACGAGGCGGATGACCGTGCCGCGCGCCGCCGCCCAGTCGCCGGACTGCCAGCTGACCTCGATGACCTCGATGATGTTCTGCATGAAGATGGAGGGGATGGAGCTGACCACGGCGTTGATGATGATGCAGACAATGGTTATGGGCAGCATGACGGGATAGAACTCCCGGATGGTGCGCAGCAGGCGCCTCACAACGGCGCCGGAGCCCTTTGCATTCTTCATTCGTCTGCACCTGCCTTGTTCTGCGAGGTGTAAATCTCGCGGTAGACCTCGTTGGAGGCCATGAGCTCGGCGTGGGAGCCGACGGCCATGATGGAGCCGCCGTCCATTACCACGATGCGGTCCGCGTCCTCGACGGAGGCGGTGCGCTGGGCGATGATGATCTTCGTCGTCTCGGGCATGAACTCGCGCAGCGCGCGGCGGATGCCGGCGTCGGTCTTGGTGTCCACCGCCGAGGTGGAGTCGTCGAGTATGAGTATCTTCGGCTTTTTGAGCAGCGCGCGGGCGATGCACAGGCGCTGTTTCTGGCCGCCGGAGACGTTGGTGCCGCCCTGCTCTATGTAGGTGTCGTAGCCGTCGGGGAAGCTGCGGATGAAGTCGTCGGCCTGGGCCAGCTTGCAGACGTGCACCAGCTCCTCGTCCGTGGCGTCCTTGTTGCCCCAGCGGAGGTTCTCCTTGATGGTGCCGGAGAAGAGCTGGTTCTTCTGCAGCACGACGGCGACGTTGGAGCGCAGGGCCTCGATGTCGTACTCGCGCACGTCGCGCCCGCCGACCCTGACGGAGCCCTCGGTCACGTCGTAGAGCCGGGAGATGAGGTTCACCAGCGTGCTCTTGGCCGAGCCCGTGCCGCCGATGATGCCTATCGTCTCGCCGGACTTTATGTGCAGGTCGATGTTCGAGAGGGCCATGCGCTCGGCCTTGGCGGAGTAGCGGAAGCTCACGCCGTCAAAGTCCACGGAGCCGTCGGGCACCTCGTAGACGGGGTTTTCGGGGTCGGTGAGCGTGCTCTTCTCGCTGAGCACCTCGAGGATGCGCTTGGTGCTCTCGCCGGCCATGGTTATCATGACAAAGACCATGGAGAGCATCATCAGGCTCATGAGCATCATGAAGCTGTAAGTCAGCAGCGCCGAAAGCTGGCCGACGTCGAGGTCTATGCCCATGGACGAGATTATCGTGTAGGAGCCGAAGGAGAGGACAAAGACCATGACCGAGTAGATGCAAAACTGCATCAGCGGCCCGTTGAGGGCGAGGATGCGCTCGGCGCGGGTGAAGTCGGCGCAGACGTCCTCGGCCGCGCGGCCGAACTTCTTCGACTCGTAGTCCTCGCGCACGAAGGCCTTTACCACGCGCATGGCCTTGACGTTCTCCTGGATGGACTCGTTGAGCTTGTCGTACTTCCTGAAGACGCGCCGGAAGAGCGGCACGGTCTTGAGCGCCACCAGCGTCAGGCCCACGCCCAGCACGGGCAGCACGAAGAGGAAGATCCAGGCCATCTTGCCGCCCATGATGAAGGCCATGACAAAGGCAAAGACGAGCATGAGCGGTGAGCGTATCGCCGTGCGGATGACCATCATGTACGCGAACTGGACGTTGGTGACGTCCGTGGTCATGCGCGTGACGAGCGAGGAGGTGAGGAAGTGGTCGATGTTCTCGAAGGAGAAGCCCTGCACGGCGCAGAAGATGTCGTGCCGGAGGTTCTTGCCCAGGCCGCAGGAGGCGGTGGAGCAGGTCAGGCCCGCGAGCGAGCCGAAGAGCAGCGACAGCGCCGCCATGAGCACGAGCAGAGCGCCGAGGCGCAGTATCTCGTCCATACCGCAGCCGGCCTTTATCTCGTTGACCAGACGGGCCGTGATGAACGGTATGATGCACTCCATGACCACCTCCAGGGCGACGAGGATCGGCGTGATCATCGAGGCCCGGCGGTACTCCCGGAGGCTGTGGGACAGTAGTTTCAGCATTCGTATTCCTCTCTTTACACAAAAGCGAGCATGCCTGCCGCGAATCCCTCAGCGCGGCAAGCTATGCTCACTTTCAACCATGTTAAGTTGTCAGAAGGGAAGGCCCTTCATGCCGGTGAGCTTGGCCATGCCGCCGGAGGACGCGGTGTCCACCTTGCGCAGCGCCTCGTTCACGGCCGCGATTATGAGGTCCTGGAGCATCTCGACGTCCTCGGGGTCGACAGCCTCGGGGTCGATGGTGAGGCTCGTGAGCTCGTGCTTGCCGCTGACGACGGCCTTGACAACGCCGCCGCCGGAGGTGGCCTCAAAGCTGGACGCCTCAAGCTCCTCCTGCATCTTGCGCAGCTCCTCCTGCATCTTCTGGGCCTGCTTCATCATGTTGGCCTGATTCATGCCGCCCATGCCGCCGTAGCCGCCGCGGAAACCGCCTTTTGCCATATTTGTCATCCAACCTTTCAGATGAATTTTACCTGCTTGAATCTCTGTAACTCCTCCAGATCGCGCGAGGCGAGCTTCGCCCCGCCGTCCTCGGAGCGCACCTCCAGCTCGACCGGGCCGCCGCAAAGGGCCTCGGCCGCGCTGCGGAAAAGCGCAAGGGTCTCCGTGGTGTTGAGCTGCTTTTCGGCAAAGCCGTTCATGAAGGTGATGCTGAGCCGGCCTCCGGCGAGCTTGCCGTTCACCTGCATCGGGTCGGTCAGCAGCCGGTGCGCGCCCACGCGCAGCCGCCCTTTGAGCGCCGCCACAAGCGCGCTCCAGTCCGCCCCGCCGTCCGCCGCGGGCGGCTCCGGGAGGTTGTCCGGGCGGTCCGGCAGCGTCTCCGGCGGCTCCGGCTCGAAATAGCGCCCCACCGGCTCCGGCGTCGGCTCCGCCTCGTCGCGGATGTAGCCGCCGCCCTCCGGCCCGGGGGCAGATACCGGCTCCGGAACAGGCGCCGGCTCAGGCTCAGGTGTGGTTTTAAGCTCCGGAACGGGTCCCGGCTCGGAAATGGGCTCCGGCTCCGGCGCGGGAGCGGGTTCGCGTACCGGTTCCGGTTCGCGGGCCGCCTTGGCCTCGGGCGCAGGCCTTGCCTCGGCGCGGGCCTTCGGCGCGGGGGGAGCGGGGAGGTCGAGGTCCTCCATCTCCGGCGCGGCCGGCGCGCGCGGGGGAGGAGCCCCGGCCTCGAGGCGGGATATCCGCGCGATGAGCTCCGGCAGCCCGGCGCCCATGCCGGGGTCGCAGAGCGATACGAGACATATTTCCACCGCCGTGCGCGGCGAGGGGTTGTCCTTGAGCGAGACTATGGCCTCCTGGGCGCGCTGCATGTTCCTGAGCAGCTCCTCGCGCGTGAAGGCGCGGGAGAAGGCCGCGAGGGTCTTGGTGTCGTAAGCCCCGGAGAGCAGCGAGCGGCCGCCCTTCGGCGCGAGGCCGAGCAGCAGCACGTCGCGCATGAGCGCGCAGAGGTCGGAGAGGAGGGAGGCCGGGTCCTTGCCGTCGCGCCAGAGCTCGGCAAAGGTGTCCAGCGCCGCGGCGGAGTCGTGCTTCGCGACGGCGGAGAGGATGGAGGCGACCCGCCTGTTCCCGGCGAGACCCGTGGCCTCCAGCACAGTGGCCTCGTCTATGACGGGCACGCTGGAGCACTGGTCGAGCAGGGAGATGGCGTCGCGCATGCCGCCGTCCGCGAGCCGCGCCAGCAGCTCGGAGGCCTCGTGCGTGAGCTTGAAGCCCTCCTGGGAGGCGATGTAGTCGAGGTGCCTGGAGATGACCTCCACGTCCAGGCGGCGGAAGCTGTACCTCTGGCAGCGCGAGAGGATGGTCGCGGGCACCTTGCGCAGCTCGGTGGTGGCGAGGATGAACATCAGGTGCTCGGGCGGCTCCTCGAGTATCTTAAGCAGGGCGTTGAAGGCCGCGATGCTGAGCATGTGGACCTCGTCGACGATGTAGACCCGCTTTTTGACGCTGGCGGGGGAGAAGATGGCCTCGTCGCGCAGGGCGCGGATGTTGTCCACGCCGTTGTTGGAGGCGGCGTCTATCTCCACAACGTCGAGCACCGTGCCGTCGTCGATGCCGCGGCAGGCGGCGCACTGACAGCAGGGGTTGCCGTTTACGGGGTGCTCGCAGTTCACGGCCTTGGCGAGTATCTTGGCGCAGCTGGTCTTGCCCGTGCCGCGCGTGCCTATAAAGAGGTAGGCATGCGAAAGGCGGCCGGAGGCGACCTGGGCCTTCAGCGTCTCTGTGACCTGCTCCTGACCGCAGACCTCGTCAAAGGTGCGGGAGCGGTATTTGCGATATAAAGCCTGATAGATAAAGCCCCACACCCTTCAAATAATCAATGTGCGGCGCTTTGCAAGACTGCACACCCTTGATCGAACACACGACACGCCCGTTACCCGAGCAGCCAGCTCGGCCCCGGCGGGCCCACGGCACACGGACTGACCCGCTTAATGCTGCTCGGTTCCCCGCCTGACATGGTTCACGGGGGTCCGTTGCGCGGGACCGGGGCTTCAACGCCGCTTACCTGGGGCAGACGGCACATCGTATATCCTCTCGTGGGAATCCATCCCTGCTATAGCGGATTGCAGGTTACAGGGCACCGCTGGCTCCCCGACTGGTGCAGCCTTGCAAAGGGCCGCGGGAGTATTCTACTACAAAAACTTATTTTAATCAATATTGATTTTAACTCTTTACAAATTCGCAAAATGTGCTATAATGTTCAAGCGCTTGGGCCTGTAGCTCAGCTGGGAGAGCAGGCGGGCCAGTTCCAGCGATTTTACGCAGCTCACGCGGCTGCCATCGCGTTTGCATAACAAAATACCAATATATGGGCCTGTAGCTCAGCTGGGAGAGCGTTCGGTTCGCATCCGAGAGGTCGAGAGTTCGAGTCTCTTCAGGTCCACCAAATGGCGAGAAAGTCCTAAAAATGAGGACTTTCTCGCCTTTTTTGTTAGGCCCTGTATCTCATGCGCCTGCATTTTCCTGAAGAGCGTAAAATGGAAGCGACTGGGCGTTGAATTCGTCAAAGCTGAACTTGAAGTTTATCTCCATCCTGTAGTCCCTGCCGACGTACACTGAATCGATGAGCTGGGAGAGTATCATCTTCCGCGCCTCAAAGCTGCTTTTGGAATAGAGGTCGGCCCAGCTCAGGAGCTGGTCGTACTCGTCTCGTATACTCTGGGCAGAGGCAAGAAGGTCGTCGAGCGACGCCTGCGCTTCTTCCTCACGGGCCTGCGCAGCTCTGAGCCTGTCTGCGGCTTCGGACATGAGCGAGTTGAGCAGCTGGGCGTTGAGCGGGCTTTCGCCGCGGATGACCTTGATGGTCTCTGCGCGGTAGTCGTCCAGCTCCTTGACAATGCCGTCTATCTCGTCCTCTGCCTGCTCCAACCGTATACGGGCCAGCTCGATCTCACGCTCGCGCTGCTTGCCGATGACCTCGGCCTCCGGCGCTGCAGCTATCTCCGCGAGCTTCATCCGCACGACCTGTTCGACCATAGAATCCACCTTGGGTACAGAGTAGCCGGACTGCCCGTCGCATTCGCCGGGATGCCGGACGTTGTAGTGGCACTGGTAGCGGATGTACTTGGCCATCGGGACGTTCCGGTTCTTCTTGCGCCCGCTGGTCGTGAGCGTCAACCTGTTGCCGCAGTGGGCGCAGAAGATGTTGCCGACGAGCAGGGAGCTGCCCTTGCAGTTGCGCGGCACAGAGCTGCGAGGCATGGTGCGCTCGCGCATTATCTGCTGGGCGCGGTCAAAGGTGGCGTCGTCGATGATGCGCAGTTCCTCCAGATATGCCGACCGGCTGTCGCCATTTTTGATGATGCCGGTATACATCACGTTCTTGATGATGCGATTGATCGTGGTGTTGGGGAAGCCTTTCCCATCGCGGCTGTGTATGCCGGACTCGTGGAGATATTTGCAGAGCCTCTGCGCCCCATAGCCCTCATCCACATACTTGCGGAATATGAGCCGCACTATCTCGGCCTCGTCCTGGTCAACAGCCAGGTCACAGACCTCACGGTTTCGCTTGTTCACGCGCCCGCGTTTTTCAAGGTGGTAGCCGAAAGGCACTGTGCCGCCGGTGTAGAGACCCGCTTCCGTCATCTGACCGAGGCGGGTCTTGACACGGATGGAGGTCTTGATGCTCTCGCCGGAGGCCTGCCAGTAGCGGATGTAGTTCATCAGCTTGTCAACGTGATTGTCGAACCTCTGCTGACCCTCGGTGGCGCTCCAGACCTCGATACCGTTGCGGACGAACCACTCTACAACGAAGGGAGTCTCGTCGTCGCGGCGCCCGAGGCGGTCAAACATGAAAACGAGCAGGATGTCGAATTTCCCATCCACGGCGTCGCGCTGTATCTCCTGAATGGCGTCGCGATCCCGTGCTGAGACCTTGAAACCAGAGACGCCCTTCTCGGAGAGCTCGCGCACGATGCTCCAGCCCTGCGCCGCCGCAAATTCGCGGCAACGCTGTTTCTGCATGGGTATGTCGTCCTTTTCAACCTGACCTAGAGTGGAGACACGGTAAAGGCAATAGACACGCTTGGGGGAATAGTAAGTATCGTAGTTGTTCATCATACACACCTCATCTTGATGTGTCTGATCTTTGCTGCCTGTCCGCGATATGTGATTTTCAAGGTGCTCTGCCGACATTATCTCACACCCTGTCCTCGGCGGCAATGTTCTCGCGCCTGTATGAATTGAGCAGGATGCCCCTGACGTTCGCCATGACGGAGACCTTGTCCGGGCAGTCCTTGCATTTCACGCGGACGAGACAGCCGTCCAGAACGCAGACCTGCTCGCCGCTGGAGTTGATGGGAGCCGAAAGCGAATTTGTGTTTTTCATGTGTTTCGCTCCATTTCTTATAGGATGTTCCGCCGTATTTGCCACGCGCCCCGGCGGTAAGGGGATACAGCGAGCCGCCGCTGGCGCGGCTGTCATAGCTCCGCGGTGCCGGTTGCCGCACACCGCAGGGCTGCCCCCAAGTCCTCGGGAGCGCGTGAGCAAGTACCTTTATCCCCCGCGCTTTCGTTGCGAAACTGGCTTGCCAAAGCCGTTTTTGGGGCCGCGTTCATCGCTCTGGCTTACGCCGTCATCGCGCCGCGCCCCACGTCGCTGACCGTCTCCAGTCACACGGGATCTGTGCTCGCTGTACCGTGTATTCAGTTGTAAAAGACTCTCAAGAAGTATTGCTTCTCACTATACAGGCAGTGGGAAAGACGATTTGGCAACGCTTAACTCAAATTTTTTCTAATTCGTGCAATATGACGACTGATATTCTGATGTGAGCACGAAAAAACTTTGGCTGCCTCCCTATAAGACTTGCCGTCAATCACAATTTGCGTAAGCAGCTCCAAGTCTGCGTCTGAAAGCCCATGCAGCCGCTCGACTAACTGCGGGTCGCTTATCTCATCGAGCCAGCTATAGCGCTCTGCGGGCGGTTCAAATGCCTGAACATAGCAAGAGCCGCAGGCCGTCTCCAACGGACGCCTGCGGCTCTCATACGCTCTGTCGCGGTTGAATTGTTCGAGGTCGAAGCGACGCATCTCCTCGATGTCGTCCTCGCTCATTCCTTCTTTTCTGTACCAGGACGCTTTTCGTTTCCACTCAGCGTCAAATTTTCGCTTTTCCTTGGCGTAGTTGTATGCCATTAAAATGACCTCCTGCTTTGATTTGGATGGGATCAAAACAGGAGGTCAGGGGTATTTGGCTACGTAGCACTGCCAGCGCCTAGGGCGCATTGCTGCTCATAAGCCTATAGTCTAAGTAGAGCAGTAATAATATAGAGAAAGAGGGTGCGGATTGATTAGTACTCTTGGATCACTGAGTACTCTGTGGGGCTTTCCACATAATTGCCATTGGAATCATATGTAGTAGCTGTTACCCTTAAACGATAGGAATGACCAGGGAGTACGTACCATGGCTCGTCCAAAGATATCCTAGACTCACCGCTTGTCTCCCATGTTTTTATTATTTCTAAACCGCCGGAAATTCGTTGCAGTTCAACTTTCAAGTCAACTTTGTAGCCATTTGGTACAGTAACGACGGCGTAGCAATCGGCTCTTCCAGAAGACGAAATAGTAAAAGTAGTCTGAATTGAACTGATGATTACATATTCCGACTTTATGATAACCGGCTCGTCACTAGACACTATATTGTCAGCAAAGGCAATATTTGCTGATATAAGCATACAAATAGCCAGAATTGCGGAGAAAAACTTTTTCATTTTTGACTCCCCATATTTACATTAATTAATTCATCTATTATAAGCTCAGCAGAGTCATATGATATTCCATCGAAATTAAGTATAATGAATTTTCCATTAGCTTGGTCTGCAATGCCGGCGGTTATATAGCCTCCATCAAAAAAGACAATTATCCCGCTAAAATCATCGCGTTTTATTTCGTTTATCTGCAAAGCGTTCTCAGTATTGATGTCCAGCACACTGTCAGCTCCGTTTCGGACATCAATTGATATCAATCCGCCATCCTGACTTGAAAATGACGCCCATGACGAAAGCCTGTCGCTGCCCATATCAGCGACTTGGTATTTGTCGGTTATCAACTCAGGAAGAATAACACTATTAAGCTCAATAGTACCATCACTTATGAGCCCATTGCTATCTCCGTTTTCAGAACTCTCTGCGTTAGCGTTTTCGAAGATCATCTCGGCTGAAACGTCTGAAATCTGAACCAATAGATTTAGCGTTGAGGCTCTGACATTTGGAAACGCTGCATATGCCGATGTGAACAAAACCAAGACCACAAGGACGACAACGGCAACCTTGCTCAAAACGCCGTATGCCTTTCTGCCAAACTGTCCGCTCCTGCGCCTGCGGCAGGCTTTCTTAATTGATGCCATGCATCGCTTGTCCAGCTCCGGAGGAACAGCGAAACCAGGATCGTTTTTCAACTGCTCGTTTTCCTCTTCAATCTGCTCTCCTTCGCGCTCTATCACCCCTTCCATGAGCAGCTCAAAGAGGGCGCTTTCATAATTTTCAACGAGCTGTTCATGCCGGGTCAAAGCAAAAGCCTCCTTCCTTAATCATTTCAAGCGCTTTGCGCCTGGCGCGGGTCAATTTCATTCGAATACTGTCGGGGCTGCAGCCGAACTCTTCGGCCAGCTCCGCGTCGCTCATGCGGAGTATGTACTTGCCCGCCAGCAGCTCTCGCGTATCATCAGGCAGGGTATCCCATACCTTTAAAAAATCTCTCTTCTTTTCGTCCATTATAACCACCTCTTCCGGCAGTGGTGCATTATCAGTGACGCAAGCGGCTTCATAGCTTTCGTCCATGCTTACCAGCCTGCCGCTCTCCCTGGCCTTTTTGCGTATGAAACTGATAGATGTATTTCTAACAGTATAGACGATATATGTTCTCAAAGTGCAACCATTGAACGTACGGAGCAGGTCCTCTTTTTCAATCAGCTTTACAAAGGAGTCATGGATCAGATCCTCAACGATGTTGAAGTCGTCGGTAAATTTTGCAGCCTCCCTGAACAAGACCGGCTTATAGCGCATATAGAGTTCGGTAAAAAATTGCAGGCTGTCCTCACCATCACACATTGCCATCAGGCAAAGCATTATTTCCCACCACCCCGAGTCATTATGCTCTAATTCTTGTAGTTCGTTATATACTATACTTCTTAAATAAAAACGCACTATCAGCCAAAATGCAACATCAGCATGCAGCCCTTTTTGCTATCCAACAGGCAAAGCAAACATTATCGATGCTGAAAAATCCATCTATGCTGTATTAGTATTATATCAGATTTAATTGCAGATCCGTACGATTGAAGCCCATTCACAACCATCCTGCGGAAATTGGTCATGAAAATATGGGAGCAGGTCGCTCACAGCTGCGAAGACCATCATTTTGTTAAGTTCAGTGCAGCGTGTAACGGGCAGCGGCAAACCATAGTATACCATTGCATAAACTGCGGCGGCGGAACTATGACCGAGCTCGTCACATGTCCCGGGGCGCCGCAGGAGACTGGACAATGCAGGTGGCTTCCTGTATAATATTACCGTAGACATATAAAAATCGCCGCGCCTTCTCGTTCCTTTGAAGGCGCGGCTGTTGGAATATGGAGGCGAGGCCATGCACATTTTCTTGAAAAAGGCAAAACGCGAGCCCGTGTTCATACTGCTGGCGGTCATTTTGGCCCTCGCCTCGGCCTTTTCGTGCCTTGGCTTCGGGGCGTGGGAGAGCGCTATGCGGCAGGTGCGGAGCATCGAGGGCTCGTACACGACCATCGCCGTGCCCGTAGGTGCCCCTTCGAACCCCAACACCGGCGCCATGGAGTACATCACGGACGAAAACGGCGGCATCAGAGGAAAAACACATCTCGAGTATAATGAGGACGGCAGCGTCAGCTACCTTGATCCTAAGACGGATGAGGTGCTCCGCACGGTCTACCCATCGGGTGTAATAATGGACGCCGCACGCAGTGCGCCGCAGGTGGTGAGCAGCTGCTCCGGCGCCGCAATGCGGGCGGAGCTCTCGGGCGCTGCGCCGCTCGCCTCGGGCAGCGTGGACAGGCTCAACTACAACCTCGGCTTCGACGAGTGGAACCACAATTTCTGCGTCCTCGCAGTGCGCTGCGGCGAGGTGACAGACATAGGAATAGAGGGCGGCGTTTCCGGAAACATCACGACCCTGGGCAGCAAGGATTACAGCGCCGAAATCGAGGTGCTCGACTGCATCGCAATTTCAGAGAGCTATTCGCCGGAGGCGCTTGTCGGCTGTACGCTCACGGTGTTCCCCCTTTACGGCAAGAGTCTGTGCAGAGAGGACGGAACCTTCGTGCTCGAGGAGGGAAAGACCTACATCGTCCGAGGCTTTTTCAGCGACCTAAGAGTTGAAAGCCGGGTCGAATACCATGAGGATGAAAACGGAGACCTTGTTAGCACCGAGGTTCGCAGCGTGGATAACGACGGCTTCCCGCGCTACTTCTACTTCAGCCCCAAAATGCTCGACGGCGTCTCCGGCGCGCAGGAGACTGCGGATGAGGGCAACCCCATCCTCGCCGGAGCGGAGGGACTGCGGCTGGAGCAGATGACAGAGCAGCACGAGGGATACTACAATTTCTACTACTGCGCCGCAGAGGGACAGCTGCCCTTCTACGCCGAGTATGAGGGCGATGTTGGCGCCTTTCTGGCCTCGGACGAGGGCAGAGTCTGGCGCGAGGAGATCATCCCCTGGGTGGAGACGAACATCAACTCTGCCGCGGTGGTGCTGACGGACAACCTCTACACGCTCTACAACTTCAACTCCGGCACGGCGTCCATCCTGGAGGGCAGGGCCTTCGAGGCGGAGGAGTATGAGTCCGGCGCCGCCGTCTGCCTCGTGAGCGCGGAATTTGCCGCGTATAACGGTCTTGCGCCCGGCGACAGGCTGGGCCTCGACTTCTATGACACCGGTTCTGCGCAGTCGGAGTACTCGATGTTTTCAACGGGCGGCACTATCACGGAGCTGACGAGCCGCACCCTGGTGATGACGCCGGAAAACCGCATTGGTTTTGAGCAGGAGTACGAGATCGTCGGCATCTACACCGCGCCGGAGTGGACGCCGGGGCAGCAGAGCTTCACCGCCGAGACCATATTCGTGCCCAAGGCCTCCGTGCCGGATGCGGAGCAGTATGAGAGCGATTACGCCACCTTCCTCAACGCGCTCGAGCTGGAAAACGGTGCGTCGGAGGCGTTTTTGGAGTACATGTCCGCACAGGGCATGCCCGACAGCTTCATCTGCTTCGACCAGCAGTACTCGGCACTGGAGACCTCCATAGAGGCGCTGACGCAGAACTCGACGCGGCTGCTCGTGCTCAGCTCCGCGGTCTTTGTGCTGGTGCTGGCCCTGTATATGGCGCTTGTCATGCACAGGATGGGCGGTACGGCCAGAGCCATGCGGCTGCTGGGGCAGTCGGACAGGGCCGTATTCCGCGAGATGCAGTTTTTCCTCATCCCGGCGGCGCTCATCTCGGTCATACTCGGCGCGGCGGCTGCGGCGCTGGCCTTCGGGGACCTGACCCGGGCCATACTCTCGGAGAACATCGGCCTGAGCTTTGCCACGCTGCTCATCTGCGCCCTGGCTCAGTTTGTGATACTCGCGCTCTGCGGCCTTGCCTGCGCAAGGCGGGTATCAAAGCGCCCGCTCATGACGGAAAAGAGGTGACGCGATGTCTGCAATGCACGGCCTCGCCCTGCGCTCGCTCCTGCGCAGGAGGGGGATAAGCCTGCTTTTGGCGCTGGTGGTGTTCAGCGGCATCGCCCTCTCGTCGGCGCTGGCCTGGTTCACGGCAAGGCAGGAGTCCGCGCTCGACGAAGTCGTGCGCGACACGCTGGTGCACTGCGTGGTCACGGATGCCAAGGGCATGTCGCAGGACAGGCTGAACATGTACTCCGCCGAGGTGGAAAAGCTCACCGGCAGGCGGGAGGACGTGGGCTGCATGCTCGGCAGGTATGTGAAGAATGTCCGCGCAAAGGCCGGTCTCGATCTCACAGATCCTGTCGATTGCCGGGGCGTGCGCATCCTGAGCCTGGACTCGGACCCCGCGCTCTCGGCGCTCGAGGGCGTGACGGTGGAGTTCCTCGACGGCTGGGACGAGAGCGCCCTGGGCACGAGCGAGCGGCTCTGTCTTGCGCCGGAGGGCTTTGTAGAGCCGGACGAGGCGGGGGAGTTATGGGTGGAATGCGCCGACGCCCTCGGAGGCGAGTTTTCCCTCCGGGTGATAGGCTGGGTGCGAGGCGGTCCGGCGAATACGCTCTATGTGCCCTTTTTCATGCTCCGGGGAGAGGAAAGCGAGGTCTTTCCCACGGACTCCTGCTCCTTCGACATCGCGGACAACAGCCTGCTGGAAGAGAGCCGGGCGGAGATATTCAAATACTTCGTCGAGCCCGCGCCGGAGAATGTGAACGACGGCATAAGCTACGGCGTCATGATCCAGGACGAGGCCTATATAAGGTCCCGGGACGAGCTCATGAGCGGCATAAGGCTGCTGAGGCTGCTGACGCCGCTGCTGCTGGCGGTCATGGCGGCGATAGGTTTCCTCTCGGGCTACCTGAGCGCGCGGCGGAGGATAAAGGAATTCGCGGTCATGCGCTGCCTCGGGATGAAGCGCGGGCAGATATTCGGGTGGACCTTCGAGGAGTACGCCATACCGACGGCCGCCGGCTGGCTGCTCGGGCTTGGCTTCGTCATACCGGCGAGCCTCTCGGTGGGAGCGTGGCCGGTAGTCCAGGCGCTGCTGCTGCTTTTGGTGTTCCTGCTCGGCACGGCGATAGCGATATTGCGGATAACGGGCGTCAACGTGATGCGGCTTATGAAAGTGGAGGAATAGCGATGGAGATACTGCGTTCAAAAGAGCTTGAATACAGCTACCGGAACAAGTACCAGATCGTGAACGCCCTGCGGGGCGTGAGCTGCGGCTTTGAAAAGGGGCGCATCTATGCGGTCACGGGCCCCTCCGGCTGCGGCAAGACGACCTTCCTGAGCCTTCTGGCGGGCCTGGACGTCCCGACGGGCGGCACTGTGGAGTTCGAGGGGAAGGCGACCTCGGAGCTCGACCGGGACGAGTACCGGCTGGGCCACGTCTCGGTCATATACCAGAACTTCAACCTCTTCGGCCACCTGACGGCGCTGGAAAACGCGGCATATCCTCTGTACGTCCGCGGCAGGCCGGCGAAGGAGGCCGAAGCCGAGGCCGAGAGCCAGCTTCTGGCGGTGGGCCTCAAGCCGGAGCAGTTCAAGAGGTACCCGAACATGCTCTCCGGAGGCGAACAGCAGCGCGTGGCGATAGCCCGGGCGCTGGCCTCCGGCAGCGAGCTCATCCTCGCCGACGAGCCGACGGGCAACCTGGACAGCGAAAACAGCCGGAACATCATGGACATCCTCGTAAAGCTCGCCCACGAGGAGGGCCGCTGCGTGATCGTCGTGACCCACGACCCCGCCGTCGCCGGGCAGGCCGACAAGGTCTACAAACTCCGCGACGGCAAACTGGACGGGGAGTGAGTGCGACGGCGCATCCTGCGGATGCTGCTGCGTGGGCCGTGTGCGTTAGCGGCCACGCGCTGAGGAACATGCGCCTGAAGGACGGGCGCTGGTTTGTGGAAAGGCGGGAGAGCTGATGTGCGGAAGATACTATGTGGAGCCTGAGAGCAGCAGCGAGCTACTTGAACTCATAGCCGAGGCGAGGCGCAAGGCGGAGAGCGCAGGGGAGGAGGTAAAGACCGGCGAGGTCTTTCCCTCGGACACGGCGGCGGTCATTGCGAACAACCGACAGCTGAAGCCGGCTGTGTTCCCTATGCGCTGGGGCTTTGAGCGAAAGGGCGGCGGCCTCGTCATAAACGCGCGGAGCGAGACAGCGGGGGAGAAGCAGCTTTTCCGCGAGAGCGCACAGCTGCGCCGCTGCCTCATCCCGGCGAGCTGCTACTTCGAGTGGGAGCGCCGCGCGGACGGCAAGGTGAAATACGCCATCCGGCCCCGGGGCAAGGAGCTCCTCTATCTCGGCGGCCTCTACACAAAGCCCGAGCCGGGAGCCCTGCCGCGCTTCACCATCCTCACCCGCAAAGCCGCCGACGGCATCAGCTTCATCCACGACCGCATGCCGGTCATCGTGCCGAAGGAAAAGGAGCCCGACTGGCTCTCCCAGCAGCTCACGCTCGACGAGCTGCTGGAAGCTGCGGAGGCGGATATGGAGTTCCACGAGGCAAAGTAAATAAAAAGGAGCGCGGGGGAGTCCCCGCGCTCCTTTTGCTTGTTGGGGCGGCTGCTCCAAACCCCGGATGCTTCGCAGCGGCGCGCCCATACAGGCGCTTATCTCTCGCCGCGGGTGCGGCGGTTTTGCCGGTGGATCAGCAGCTCACGCTGCTCATCGCGGAGGGCAAATACAGCAGCGTTTCGAGCTGCCCGGGAGACAGATCCACGGACTCCGCGTGCATCAGGATGTCCTGCCTGTTCGGCCGCCTCACGGTAAAATTCAGCTTTGGATGGCGTTAACAGCGGCAAACACAACCTTCTCAAACAGCCCTCAGTGCATTTGGACATATGCCGATCACTAAAAAAACCAGCACAGCAAACGAGATGTCAGCGTTCCCGTTTCAAGTAGACCATATCAACAAGCTGCTTCCCATCTTCAAATATCAGATGGTCATAGTTGTCCGTGAAAAAATTCTTTATGCGATGTGATTCCGTAAAGCCGCATTTGTGGTAGAAGCAAAGTGTTGAGGGAACGTCACCAGTTCCGACAAGTAACGTATCACAGTCAGCATAATGGGAAAACAGATGATCAATCAGCCTTTTGCCATAGCCCTTTCGCTGACTTTCAGGCATAACCGCAATATTCTTAAGCTCATAAGTGCCGCCAGTCTCATTCGTAACTACACATTCGGCCTTTACCCCATTGTCGTTAAGAACAAACATTTCACCGCGCTCAAGGTACTTGTCAATCATGCTTTCCTGTTCGTCGGCCATCAATAATAGGTCGATATACTTTCTTTTATCGCCATCATCAAGTTTTATGATCTCCATCAGCTTTTTCCTTATCCCTCTATTCCTGCTTGATATGCTTCAGATTCGCATGCTGAAAGCGACAACTTCCCACGGAGGAAAATCCTCGTTCCAAGTTAAAAATATACGCAAACACATAATTCACCTTCACGCAAATCCCAATTTATTATACTATAATTCACCCTTCTTGAAATAGAGAAATCGTAAATTCGTTATTCGTCAACATCCGGGTACAATTCCAGCCCGGTAAACCCGGCGCGCTCATAGCCCGGAGCTTACACAGGGCGCAGTCCGTCAACTCCCGCGGCTGTGCGCCGCGCCGGACATAGCGGCACATGGTGTCGTTCCGCACCTCGTAGCTCGCGCAGGCCGTACCCCCCGGCCACTGGGCGTGGATCATGAGCTGGTCGGCGAACGGTTACTTGTACAGCCGCGATGCGGTGTCCAAAAACGCCGTCCAAGCGCCGACACTGCCCGACAGCCCAAGCGCAGTCTCGCGGTCCAAGTCCAGGTAAGTATCCACCTTAGCAGGCATCGCGCCCGCCTCCTTTCTATGTTGATGTGGTTTATCCTAGTTAAAGTGAGCTAAGTTTTACTTTTCCTTCTTCCCGAAACCCAGCCAGTAGATCGCCCTCTCGCCGTCGTCCCTGAGGATGAGGTCGGCGGGGCAGCAGGTGTCGTGCTTGCCCGTCACCACATTGCAGCCGCAGCGCGGGCGTTGCGCTCGGATTCGTCTTTTCCTTCTGGAAAGAGGCCGGCTTTCGCTGGCCTCTCGGCGTTGTGCCTGAGCCGGATGCACTCCTGACAGGCTTCAAAGTCCGGCAGGGCTGTCATGAGTCAATATTACTCTGTCTATGCCTGAGATGACAGCCGTTTCCAAAATGGCACGAATAAGATAACCGCCACGAACATTGCGCACAAATCAGCGATTGGCGTTGCCCACGCAATGCCATTCACCCCCACTAAGCTGTTGAGCAGGAACATAAACGGAATATCAAACCCGCCTTTACGCATTAGCGATAGAATCGTGGGCTGGACTTTTTTCCCGACCGATTGAAATGTGGTGATTGCAAGCATCGTCACTGAAATGCACGGGCCGGTGATACAAATGATACGCTGGAACATCTGACCATAACGTACAGTTTCCGTGTCGTCAATAAAGGCCCGCACGATCGGCCCCGCACAGGTAAACAGGAACACCGTTCCAATTAAGGCCACCGCGAAACTGAACAGAAAGTCTACTTTGAGCGCCGCTTTCATGCGCTTGTAATCATGTGCAGAATAGTTGTAGCCGATAAGCGGCAGTACTCCCTGGGACATTCCGGTGGCTATGGCATATGACAGCATGTCAACTTTCTTCGCGACTCCAATGCCGGCCACCGCGGCATTAGAGTAGCCAGACATCAGCTTGTTGATGGTGACGTTGGACAACACCCCCATCAAATTCATCAGGCAGCTGGGGAACCCGACTAACAACACCTCTCTGGGGATCCGTTCCCTCCATGTGTAGCGTTTAGGATTAAACGAAATATCTGTTGTATTTCGTTTCCGGACGAGAAGAAGAATAAAATAGAGTGCAGCAGCCACATTGGAAATCATCGTAGCGATGGCGGCGCCGGCGACCTCTAATCCCAGTGGAAAAATGAAAATTGGATCCAAAATGATGTTCAGCACGCCGCCTAATGCCACGCAAAAACTGGCCTGTGCCGAATGTCCCTCCGCCCGGACTAAATGGGCCAGTTCCTGATTCAATACGGTGGGCATCGCTCCAATCGTAATCGTCCAGAAAATATACTGGCAGCAGAAGTCGTAGGTCTCCTCATTTGCTCCAACGATGGGAAGGATCATTGACCGAACCTTAAAAAGAGCAATTCCATAAATCAGCGATACTGCAATGGCAGTCCAAATGCTGAAAGATGCCGCTTGTTTCGCCTTTTGATGGTTGTTCATACCTAAACTACGGGACATGAGGCTGGAGCCCCCAATGCCGAACAGGTTTGCAAGCCCCGTGAGAAATACGAACATAGGCATACACAGCGAAACGGTTGCCACCTGATTTGGGTCACCAACCTGCCCAATAAAAAAAGTATCAGCCAGGTTGTAAATAACGGTGATCAACTGGCTGATCACCGTTGGGATAACCAATGAAAGCACCGCACGGCCTACGGGCGCATCTTCAAACAAAACTTCCTCTTTCGTTTTCAATGCTTATCGCCTCCCGCTTTGCGCAGTCCGTCTGCCACACATTGGATCGCGATACGGAAGCTTTCGTCTTGGTCAACTGGGAGCTGAGAAAAACCACCTGATTGCTCATGGAAAGCAAATCCGCCCATTACAGCTCGCAGCACCCGCTGCCAGTGGTACTGTTGTTCTTCTGTCAACCCATATCCGGACAAAACTTCGAATATTGGCGAAATGATCTTGCCGGCTTCCTGTTCCAGCGTGGGGTCGTCCAATTTGGGGAAGGCCATGATGACCCGGTAAAGCTCATAGTGCTCCCTGACAAAGGTACGGTACGCCTCAGCCAGGGCGAAAAGCGCATCATCACACTTTTTGCCCGCTATTGCCAGAGTTTCCTGAACTACAATGCGGCGGACGGCATCTTCACCGACACATTCCAACAGCTGATTCAAACTATCGATATGATTATAAAGAGACGCCGTTTTAAGATTCAGGCGCTGCGCCAGTTTCGCCATGGAAAACTGGTCAATTCCCTTTTCTTCAATCAACCGGATCGCCGCTTGAACCACACTTTCCTTTGATAATCCCTGCTTCGGCACACGATCGCCCTCCTTACTAACGCCATTAGTTACAATATAAACTAATGGCATTAGTTTGTCAATTGAGAGCAAACAGAAGCTGATCATTTCAAAGACCCGGGGCCTCATTTCAATGTAATGTATTATGGCGGCGGCATCGCCGTTATTGCGGGCACGGCGTCAATACCGGCCGGCTCGCAGGCTCGCTTGCGCCGGTGGCAGGAAATGATCCACGCTTCCGGACGGAGGGCTGCCGGCGACGGATGCGGCTGAGCAGTTTGGCGACGGGTGCCGTCATCAGACGTCAAGAAAATCGCTGCGATACTTGACACCGAAATAGTCGGCCAGATCCTTCATCTGGTCGTCCCGGATGGTGTTGATCCGGGGCAGGTGGGCGGTGAGCATGTAGATCTGCGCTGCCTTTTCCACGGTTTCAATCAATCCAAACGTCTCATCCAACGTCTTCCCGGCACCGTAGATCCCGTGCATCCCCCAGACCACCAGGCGGAACTCCTTCATTTTTTCCGCGGTGGCCTCGCCGATGGAGTTGGTGCCGCAGAGCATCCAGGGCAGCACCCCGACGCCGTCCGGGAACACCACAATGCACTCGGTGCACATCTCCCAAAGTGTGTGGGTCAGCTTCTTTTCGTCCAGCTCGTGGACAAAATTCATGGCCAGGGTGTTGGTGGGGTGGCAGTGCATCACCACCCGGTTTTCCGGGTCTGACGACAGCCTTGCCATGTGGCTCATCATGTGGGCAGGGAACTCGCTGGTGAAGCTTCCTCCGTCCCGAAAGCCCCACAGCAGCTCGGCGGTCGTGCCGTCTGAGGCAATGCGGACAACACCCAGGTTGTCCTCCGGATCCTTTTCCACGTTCTTAAAATACTTGCCGGTCCCGGTGACGATGAAGATCCTCCCGATCAGGGGCTTCGCATCAAAGCCGGTGGGGATAGTGCGGATGACCTTGCTGATGTCCAGATATTCGGCGACCTCATCCTCGTCCAGCAGATAACTGATATTGCCCCCGTTGCGCTCGTCCCAGCCGAGCCGGTACATATTGGCGGTGGTCTCCTTCATTTTCTCCACAAAGGGAGCTGTAAAAATATCTTTCATGTAAATACCTCGCAGATGGGGGCGGCAGACACCGCCCCCCATTTTTCCATATCAGTTTGCAGCTCTGTCTGCAAAGAGGCTTTTCCGGCGCTGTCGTGAGCATAAAACGCCCGAAGCGATGAAAAGCTGCCTCTGAATTGAAAGGCTACGGCTAAATGCGCTTGCTCAGCACTTCGGCTTCATACCTTTCGACTTCCGGGAACCATTCACCCTCGACCGGCGCTCCGCATCGGCGGCAGTATTCGTCCCAGACCTCGCCGAAGGGCATAGTCTTTATTTCCTCCCTGCGCACCATCAGCTCAGTGAAGCGGCCGCCGTCCTGCAGCGACTTCATATCCGTGGTCACGAGGGCAAAGAGCAGGGCTTTCTGAAAATTCCGGAAGCCGACCGTCCAGGCGGTGATGCGATTTATGGAGGCGTCGAAGTAGTCCAGGGCGATTTTCACCCGGCCCTCGAGCCCGCCGCAGCGGACGATCTCCGCCGCAATCTCCCTGGTCTCATCGTCAAACAGCACCACATGATCTGAGTCCCAGCGGATGGGGCGGGTGACGTGCAGAGCGATTTCAGGGAAGAAGGTCAGCAGGGCGGGGATCTTGTCGCTGACCACCTCCGTGGGATGATAGTGGCCGTTATCCATGAGGGGGATGCACTTTTCCCGGTTCATGGCGGCGTAGCTCAGGCTGAACTCTGAGCTGCCCACCGTGTAGGCCTCCACGCCGATGCCGAACACCTTGCTCTCTACGCAGGGCTTCACAAGGTCGAAATCGTAGGGCTCGGAGAGTATCTCGTCGATGGCCTCCTTATAGCGCATCCTCGGGCCGATGCGGTCGGCAGGGATGTCCTTGAAGCCGTCGCCTGTCCATATGTTCATGATACAGGGCTGCCCCAGCTCCTGCGCCAGATACTGAGAGATACGGATACAGGCCTTCCCGTGATCTATCCAGAACCGGCGGGTCTCCTCGCTGGTGCTCGACAGGGTCTGCGGGTCGCATTTGGGATGGGAGAAGAAGGTGGGGTTGAAGTCGCAGCCAAGCCCGCGCTCTTTGCAGAAGTCAACCCATCTTTGAAAATGCTTCGGCTCCAGCTTGTCTCGATCCGCCCACAGGCCGTCCTCGAATATGGCATAGCTGGCATGGAGATTCAGCTTTTTGGCGCCTGGGCAGAGCTTCAGGACCTCGTCGATATCCGCCATCAGTTCTGCATGGTTCCTGGCCCGCCCGGGGTAATTGCCGGTGGTCTGGATGCCGCCGGTCAGAGGCTTCGATGGGTCGGTGTCAAAGCCACGGACGTCGTCGCCCTGCCAGCAGTGCAGGGAGATCGGAACTGTTTTCAGCTTTGCGATGGCGGAATCCGTATCAATGCCCAGACCCGCGTACTTTTCTTTTGCTTCCATATAGCTCATAAGCGTGCCTCCAATTGTATTTTCAGATTGCCCAGAGCGGTGGCCTCCACAGGCAGGGCGATTACCTGCTTCCCGGTGGTTTCCCCGGTGAGCCGGTTCAAAAATGCGTTCTTGGCACCGCCGCCCACGATATAGAGCTTTTTGCAGGAACGCCCGGTGTTGCTTTCCAGCTCCGCAATGGCCTTGGCGTAACTCAGCGCCAGAGAGCGGTAGGCACAGCGGAAATAATCCGCCTCCGCCATCGGCACGCCCAGTACGCTGTCAAAGGCTGCCTTCATGCTCCGCGGCGCGAGAAACGCCTGGGAATCGGCATCCACGGTTCGGTCAAAGGTGCTTTTTTCCGCTTCCTGTACGATGCGGGAAAAGCTTTTGCCGGGGCACAGCTCACGGCGCAGCTCGTTTATCAGCCACATGCCCATGATGTTCTTCTGATAGCGGTTATAGCCCACGCCGCCCTCGTTGGAGCAGTTGGCTTTCATGCTGCCTGCATCCGTAATGGGCCTGGGGGTCTTGACGCCGAGCAGCGACCACGTGCCGGAGGAGAGGTAAAGCGCCTCGCCGTCCATGGGTATACCCTCCACCGCAGAGCCGGTGTCGTGGGTGGCGCAGAGCACAACCTTGATGCCTTCGTATTCACCGATAACGGTCCCCGGCTGCTGCAATTTGGGGAACAAATGCGCCGGCAGCCCCAGCCGGGAGATGATATCCCGGTCAAATTCCAGCGTATCGGCACACACCAGTCCCGTGGTGGTGGCGTTGGTAAACTCCCGGGCCCTGCTTCCGCAGAGCTTGTACATCAGATACTCGGGCATCATGAGCATGTCCGTGACGCCGTCCAGTCGGCCCGACAGCTTGTCCGCACAGAGTTGATAGATGGAGTTGAAGGGCTGAAACTGGCAGCCTGTGTGACGGTACAGCTCTGAAAAGGGCACGAGCTCATGAACCTTCGGGATGACTGCATCCGTGCGGTTGTCCCGGTAGGCGTAGGCGGGCAGGACCTCCTCATTCTCTCTCAGCAGAACGTAATCCACGCCCCAGGTGTCGACGGACAGGGATGAAATGGCAAACTGCCTTTGCGCTTCGGCGATCCCCGCCCTGACATGGGAAAGCAGCGCCGCTGTATCCCACGTCAAATGTCCGTCCTGTTCGGTGACGCCGTTGGGAAAGCGGTAAACCTCTTTTGTGCGGATCTCACCGTCCTCCTGCCAGCCCACGATATGCCGCCCGGAGGAGGCGCCGATGTCGATGGCAAGAGCGTATTTGTTCTTGTTGATATTATTCATTTTGCCCTTATCAATTTAAGTATCCCGCGGAGGCAGTGCCCATTCGCCATGTCCAGAAGGCCCTGCATGAGTCCATCCTTCAGGCCGCCGGAGATCTGCATGCTCCGAAGGGGGCTTCCCGCTGAGGCCGCCATCATCATGCGGAAATCCGGGTCGTCATAGTCCTTTTTTCCGCCGAAGCCTTTGGCGATCACGGACTCCGTGGCCTTGTACATGATCTTCATCACGAGGCTGAAATCTTTCATTTCCTCCACCGTGTTGTCCATGGTGAAATAGCCCTTTTTCAGCACCGGCGGCGTATAGGGATGCCCCAAAAGCTTTTCCCACTCGCCCCTTGCGGGTTTTCCCCGGCAGCTCTCATAGAAGCTCCCCGCCTGCCAGGAGGGAGCAGGCAGCGCTTCTCCGCCCTTTTCAACCGCGGCGGAGAGGCCGCCGACGTGTATGACATAGCGCCCGGCGGGCACCTTCCAGCCGTCCTGCCAGAGGGCAAAGCTGCGGTCGGAGAGGGTAAAGCCGACGGTGCAGCTCTCCCCGGGCTTTAAAAATACCTTCTTGAAGCCGCGCAGTTCCCGGATGGGGCGGTGGAGAGCGCCCTGCGGCGCTTCCACATAGAGCTGCACCACCTCTGAGCCTGCCATGTCTCCCGTGTTCTTCACCGTGACAAAGGCGCTGCTGCCGTCCGTCTTCAGCTCCGAGCAGGCGAAGCTCGTGTAGCTCAGGCCGAAGCCGAAGGGCCAGCGGACGGCTGCGCCGGCCTTGTCGTAGTACCGGCAGCCCACATACAGCCCTTCCATGTAGAGAGCGTCGGCGCTTTTGTCGTAGATATCGGAGGACGGCACGTCCTCATACCGCACCGGCCAGCTCTCCGCCAGCTTGCCGCCGGGATTCACCTCGCCGAAGAGCAGGTCGGCCGCCGCGCCGCCTCCCGCCTGACCGGGCAGGCCCATATAGAGGATGGCGCGTACATCATCCGCCCACGGGCACTCCACGGCGCAGCCGCACAGGAGCACCACCACGGTATTGGGATTGGCCCGGGCCACGGTCTCGATCATGCGAAGTTGGCCGTCGGGCATTTTCATGTTCTCCCGGTCAAAGCCCTCGGACTCATACCGGGGAGGAAGCCCGGCAAATATTATGGCCGCGTCGGCGCTCCTTGCCGCCGCTGCGGCCTCGCCGAGCAGGAGCTCCGTGGTGTCGCCGCGGTCGTCGCAGCCCGGAGCGTAGACGGCGTCCGGGAAGAAGTATATGGGCTCGGAGAGCCGTGTGGGATTTATATGGCTGGAGCCGGCTCCCTGATAGCGCATGGTCCTGGCCATGGAGCCGATCACGGCGAGCTTCGCGCCCTTTTTGAGAGGCAGAAGGTCACCCTCGTTTTTCAAAAGCACCGCACCTTCCGCCGCGGCCCGTCTCGCCAGGTCGTGGTGAGCCTCATAGTCGCAGCTCGCATCGGCCTCGCGGTTTTCCGCCGACCGGAACACGAGGCGCAGTACTCGCCGGGCGGACTCGTCTATCTGCTCCACAGACAGCCTGCCCTCCCGGACGGCCTGTGCCGCCTCCTTTTCCATAAAGCCGCTGCCGCCGGGCATGTTGAGGTCGCACCCGGCCTGGAAGCCTCTTATCCGGTCATTCATGGCGCCCCAGTCCGTGACCACCATGCCGTCAAAGCCCCACTCCGTGCGGAGAATGTCCGTCAGCAGCTCCTTGTGGTCGCTGCAATGTATGCCGTTGAGCTTGGGGTAGGCGCACATAACGGTGGAGGGCCGGCCCTCTTTTACCGCGATCTCAAAGGCAGTGAGGTAGAGCTCGCGCAGCGTGCGCGCGTCCATCACGCTGTCGGAGGTGAAGCGCCGCAGCTCCTGAGAGTTGGCGGCAAAGTGCTTGAGGCTCGTGCCCACGCCTTGTGCCTCCACGCCGCGTATAAAGGCCGCCGCGAGCTTGCCGGCAAGATAGGGGTCCTCGCTGAAATACTCAAAGTTCCGCCCGCACAGGGGATTGCGCTTCAAGTTCGCCCCCGGCCCGAGCACCAGGCCGACGCCCTGATCCCGCGCCTCCTCGCCGATGGCAGAGCCGATGGCTGTGAGCAGCTCCGGGTCCCAGCTTCCGGCGGTGGTCACCGCCGCGGGAAAGCAGGTGGCCTTCCGGGAGTTGTTGACGCCCAGCATGTCGGCGGCGTCCTCCTGCTTGCGCAGACCGTGGGGTCCGTCGCACATGAACAGGGAGGGGATGCCGTATTTCTCAAACTTCTTGGTTTGCCAGAAGTCCGCGCCGGAGCACAGGGCGATCTTGTCCTCCAGCGTCATTTCCTGCAGGATCTTCTCAATATCCATCACGGCAGCCTCCTCAAAATGTATTCGTACCGGCACTTACCGCGACGGGGCCCCGCCCCGGGATGAGCACATCGGCCGTGCAGTTTGCCGGGACGGTGACCGTATATCGGAAGCCCTGCTCAGTTTTTTCCCAGCCGCTCTCAACCCTGCCGTAAACGCTCAGATAGACGGCGTGGGCGCGGGTGAAACAGCCGCCGGGGTGGGGGGAGATGGCGAAGTGATTCTCGCCGTCCACGCGGATGCCGCACATGGTGTCGAAGAGCCAGCGGCACACGGCGCCCTTGGAGTAGTGGTTCAGGGAGCCTATGCCCCCGTTTTCTGTGGCGCTGCCTTCCCAGGCTTCCCATACGGTCGTGGCGCCGTTTTTGGGCATGAAGAGCCAGCCGGGCATCTCTTCGTTTTCCAGCAGGCGGTAGGCAGCCTCAATATCGATGTCTGCCAGTACGTCCAGGATAAGGGGGGTGGACAAAAATCCCGTGCCGACCCTCCAGCCGTACCGATCAAGAGCGGTGAGCAGCCGCTTCCGGGCAAAGGCCGTCTGCTCCACGTTGAGCAGCCCAAAGGCCAGGGGGCGAACAAGCTGAGCCTGACGGTCGGTGTCCAGGGTATAGGCGGGGGTTTTCCGCAGGGCCCGGTAGCTCTTCCGGCAGCGGGCGGCGAAATCTTCATAGGCCTTCGCCTCATGATCGTGGCCCAGAGCGGCTTCGATCTCCGCCATGCAGTCCATGACATGGACCGTGTAGGCGGTGGCCACCTCCGGGTGGGGGACGGCACAGTCCTTCCAGGTCATGTGGTGCACGTCATCCGGCTCGGCCCACTCGCCGTAGGCCTGACCGCAGTTGGAGAGGTACTTCTTATCCTCGCCGCGCAGCCCGGTGCTCTTGGCGGTTATGTACCATTTTCCGCAGCGCCGCTGCATGAAGGCGGCGTATCGGCGCATACCGGGCAGGTACTTCCGGAGGACCTCGGTGTCGCCGTACTGCTTCCACAGCGCGTAGGGCATCAGCACCCCGGCATCCGCCCAGCCCACGGAGCCGTTCATGCCGGCCATGTAAAAGTCCGTGCCGCCCTCCGGGGCGATCTGGGGCAGGCAGCCGTTTTTCTTCTGCCAGTCGTAGAGGTCGTTGAGATACTTTTCCCCAAAGGGCAGATAGTCGAAGAGGAAGCAGGCGGTGGGGCAGAAGATCTGGGCGTCCCCGCTCCAGCCGTGGCGCTCCCGGGTGGGGCAGTCGGTGGGGAGGTCGGCGTGGTTGTTTTTGGCGCTCCATACCGTGTTCTGCACGAATTTGTCCAGGAGCGGATTGGAGCTTTCAAACCAGCCGGTGCGCTCAAGGTCGGAATAGACGGCAACGGCGGTGAAGTCATCAGGGGAGAAGGGCACATCGGTTTCCACCAGTACATACTGGAAGCCAAAGACGGCAAAGGTCGTCTTGTAGCGGTTCTCCCCGTCCCGGCAGGTATAAAGGACCTCCTGCCGGGGGGTTACGAAGCCCTTCCGGGAAAGCTGGATGTTCTTCTGGGTAAACTCCCCGCCGCGGTCCAGCAGCTCCCCGAATCGCAGCTTCACCTGCTGCCCGGCATGGGCTTTCAGGCAGAAGGAAACATAGCCTGCGATGTTCTGGCCGAAGTCCAGCACCCGTCCGCCGGACGGCGTGGTGATGAGGACGGGCTTTAAGCGCTCGTGCTCCGTCACCGGCACGTTATCGGAAGCGGTGGGGGGCACGGGATGCGTGGTGATCCGCGCCTTGCCGCCGTAGGAAGGCAGGGCCCGGGCATCGACTATCTCGCCGTCCTTGTTGTCGGCAAAGCGTATGGGGCCGTCATTTGACCAGTCCCAACTCTCGTCGGCGGCAACAGTCTGAACGCTGCCGTCTGCGTGGGTGAGCTCCAACTGGGCCAGAAACTTGGTCACGGTCCCGTACTGGTTGCGGATGCCCCATGCACCGGTGCTGCCGCGGTACCAGCCGTCGGCCAGCTGGACGGTCAGGACATTTTCGCCCTCCCGCAGAAGCTCCGTCACGTCATAGGTCTGGTACTGCACCCGTTTGCGGTAGTCTGTGATGCCGGGGGCGAGGACAAAGTTCCCCGCCTTTTCCCCGTTGAGCCGGGCCTCATAGAGGCCGCAGGCGGTTATGTAGAGCCGGGCCTTTTTGACATGAGACGCCGTAAAGGCCTTTCGGAAGCAGTCCACCGGGTAGCGGCGCTTTTTGTTCACACGATAGTCGCCGCATATCCATTTTGCCTGCCAGGTATCCATGCCGGTTTCAAAGCTGGCTGCGGCCCAGTCACCGGCGGTGCCCGTCTCATCCCACAGGCGTATTTTCCAGATGACGCGTGTCTTTGCCGGAACAGGCGCACCGCCCCAGCGCGCGTGCATGGAGGAACTCTCCACTCTGCCGCTGTCCCAGAGAGGAGTGCCGGTATCGTCCGACGCCACGATCTGCCAGGCGGTCTGACGCGCACCGCCTTCGCAATTCCAGAAGAGCCGGGGCGCGGTGAAGTCCACGCCGATGGGTTCAAAAAGATGTTCTGTTTTCAGCCTCACTGCCTGCATCATTTGACCTCCCGGCGTGACTTGATCTCCGCCTGCTCCTTGTGAATGAACTTCTCTACGTTCAGGAGAATCAGCAATACCACGAGAATTATGCCGGTGAACACCTCGAGCCCCACAAAGCCGAAGGTGATGGCACTTTTCACGGCGTCCGTCTGTTCCGCTGCTACGGTGATGCCGTCCACGATTTCCGGGGCAATATATCCGGTCTTGGCCAGCAGGCCGTTGAAGATGCCGGTGCAGACGCCCACCATGGCAACGGAAATGATGTTGTAGATGGACATGGCAATGCCGTCGCAGCGGAAGCGGCATTTCCACTCCATGTGGTCCAGAACGTCCGCGAACATGGCCATGAACACATAGGAGCAGGGCAGGCCGCCGATGTTCTTGATAAACTGGCCCGCGAGCACCGGGACCATCCGGGTGGGGAAGGCCCAGCAGACAGCGCTGCCAATGGAGTAGAGCACAAAACCGGCTATCGTCAGGTTCCGCTTGCCGAATTTTTTCGCCAGCGGCCACACGGCAAAGATGCCGATGCCCATCGGGATGCCGCCTATGACTGAGATCAGCGTCTGCGTGATGCCGTCGTTGTAGCTGCCCAGGACGTAGTTGCAGTAGTACACCAGGCTCAGGCTCTTCACGCTGGTGCCAAGGATGTAGATAAGGAAGTAGGCGTAAATGAGCAGCATGTATCTGTCCGAAAAAATGGCCTTCAGCTGCTGCCTGAGAGGAACGGCGGCCTTCTCATCTTCCTGCGTCTCGAGAGTGACCCGCTCTTTGGTGAAGTAGTACTCCAGCAGGGTGAGCGGCAGGGCCAGAATGGAGAGAAAGCTCATGAGCGCTATCCACTTGCCCTGGTCAACGCCGAGAATCGGCATGATGACCATGGGGAAGACAAGAGCCACCAGGATGCCGGTCATCATGATGTTGGAGATCTGGTTGAATACGGACAGGCTGCCTCGCTGGGTGGTGTCACGGGTGGACAGGGGCACCATCAGGCCGTGACTCATGTTGAAGATGGTGTAGGCGAAAGAGTAGAAAAGGTTGTAGCTCACAATGACCCAGCCGACCTGAACAGCCTCAGAGCCTCTGGGCACGGTGAAGAGCAATATGCCGGTAATAGTCAGCAGCGGAGCGCTCAGCAGCAGCCAGGGGCGCGCCTTTCCCTGCCTCGTGTGGGTGCGGTCGATCACATAGCCCATGACCACATTTGTCACGGCGTCGATGATCTTGGAGACAATAGGGAAAACTACCAGAAATGCACCGCCCCAAATTGTGGTCAGCCCGAGAACATCCGTGTAATACACGTTGAGGTAAGTGGCCAGCACTGCATTCAGCAGCAGCGCACCCGACGGGCCGAGCAGATACCCCAGCCACTTCTCTTTTCCGGTTACATTTTCCGAACGGATCTTAGTGTCTAATCGGCCGCTTTCCAGAAGTTGATTGATTTTTTCCATGACCATACGCCCCCACTGCTTTTTTTATAGTGTCATTATAGCAAGTCCCGGTCTTCGCGTATTGCAAAATAATCGTATTTATTGTAAAATAAGCAGAAAAAATGGAGGCAGGACTATGGATTACGCATACATGGCGCAGATGCTGGCATCTCTGTCGGGTCTGCCGGTGCGGCTTTACAGGGACAGCGTATTTCAGGGCTTGTTCCATCACAGCAAGTTCAAGCCGGACCTTGCCATTCTGGAGGAGCCGAACATCTTTCAAAATCAGGATACCGTCAGCTACTACATGACGGATACCTTCCTGTTTTTCGGCTTGTTCAGGGTGGAAAAGGACAACGTGCAGTTTGTTATCGGCCCCGTTTCCTCTGTGTCTGTGAACAGGGAACTGGCAAGGAATATCCTCGTATCCATAGGCGAGCCCATATCCCGGGAAAAGGAACTTCGGGATTACTTTCAGTCGATCCCGGCATATCCTCTGCAAAACTTTCTGCAGATACTGTGTGCCTTTGACTTTTTCCTCAACGGCCATAAGCGGAACGTCGAGGAGCTGATAACATCTGAAAGGCACCTTTCCTTTGACGCCGGCGCTCTGACGCCGCTGGCCGAGGAGGTGGCGGAGGAGGAGTTCCCCCACAACACTTACGACTACGAACAGCAGATGCTTTCTCTGGTGGAGCACGGCAGGACTGAGGAGCTGAGGCAGTTTTTTGCCCAGCCGTCCACAGGAAGACCCGGCGCAATTGCACAGGACAGTCTCCGACAGCAGAAGAATCTGATGGTCTGTTCCGCCACATTGGTGTCCCGCGCAGCCATCCGCGGGGGACTGGACCGCGAAACTGCGTTCTCACTTTCGGATGTGTATATCCAGCAGTCCGAGCTCCTGGTCCACCCCTCTGCGGTGGCGCAGCTCATGCTGAAAATGACATTGGATTTCACAAAGCGGGTAGAGAGCGCCACAATGGGCGACCAGTCCCATCGCATCATTCGGGAGATACGTGGATACTGCCTGCAGCGCCTGAGCCGGAAGATCACCGTACAGGAGCTGGCGGATTTCGTGGGACGGAATCGGAGCTATCTGATCGCCGTGTTCAGAGAATACACAGGAATGGGCCCCGGCGCCTACATTACAAGGCTGCGTATCGACGAAGCCAAGCGGCTGCTGACGGTAAGCGGCAAATCACTTGGCTCCATCGCTGAGGCGCTGGGATTCTCGTCCCAAAGCTACTTTCAGAATGTTTTCAAAAAAGAGGTGGGGGAAACGCCGCTGGCATATCGAAGAAGTCACTCAGCGTGACCAAAATGGCGGCATACCGCAGCGCGCCAAGCGTGTTCAGTGCGTTTAGGCAGCCGTTTGCTCATTCAATACGCTTTTGCTTTTGACATGCTCTCTTGCACCGCCGCCGGGGATGGTGTAAAATAGAATTAACTGACAATGTACACCGTTTTCGCCTTGCGCTGCAATGCGAATGACCCTTTGGCCCACTCGACAGGAGGGAGAGCGTATGAAAAAACTGTTAGTGTTGGTATTTGCGATAGCCCTGTGCCTGGGCGCGCTGTGCGTCGGCGCCTCGGCGGCTGATGGCGGAACGCCGGAAAAGCCCGATGGCGACGGCACGGCGGAAAACCCATACCAGATAGGCAGCGCGGCAGAACTCTACTGGTTCGCGAAGACGGTGAACGAAGGCGACTATGATGCCAATGCCGTGCTGACGGATGATATCACCATCCAAACGATCACTTACGACGATGATGGTGAACCTCTCGCTAGTGGCCTCAAACAGTGGACGCCCATCGGCGAATATGGTGAATATGGTGAAAAAGCCTACACCGGCACCTTCGACGGCGGCGGCCACACCATCAGAGGACTGTACTACAGCGGCAGCGGCGACGATGTCGGCCTGTTCGGCCGCGTAGACAGCGACGGCCGGGTGAAGAACGTCAAGGTCGCTGACAGCTATATAAGCAACAGCTACAGATACGGCAACGTCGGCGGCGTGTGCGGGATAAACTATGGCGGCACGATAACGAACTGCTGCAACGACGGCACCGTAACAGGCTCGAATTACACCGGCGGCGTGTGCGGGTGGAACAGAGGCACGATAACGAATTGCTGCAACACCGGCAGCGTGACCGGCGACAGCGTCGGCGGCGTGTGCGGGGGAAACTATGGCGGCACGATAACGAACTGCTGCAACGACGGCACCGTAACAGGCTCGTATTACACCGGCGGCGTGTGCGGGGAGAGCAACGGCACGATAACGAATTGCTGCAACACCGACACTGTAAAAGGCTCGCTTTACACCGGCGGCGTGTGCGGGTTCACCAGAGGCACGATAACGAACTGCTACAACACCGGCGGCGTGACCGGCACCAGCGTATTCGGCGGCGTGTGCGGGTGGAACGTTGGCGGCACGATAAGCAACTGCTACAACACCGGCGACGTGACCGGTAACGGCGGCAGCGCCAATGTCGGAGTCGTGTGCGGGTGGAACAACGGCACGATAACAAACTGCTACTGGCTCAGCAACACAGCCACCAGCGGCATCGGTATGGGCAGCGATACGGCCACGAACGTCGAAGACAAAACCACCGGGGAATTCGCCTCCGGCGAGGTGGCCTGGCTGCTGAATCAGGGACAGGCCAACGGCCCCTGGCGGCAGAATTTGAGCAATGGGGAGGACGCAGACGAATATCCTGTCCTAGACGCCGCTCAAAGTGGCACTATAGTACACGAGAAGGAAGATGGAACATACGAAAACAGCGGCCACGACTTCGGCGACAACGGTATCTGCATAAAGAAAGACTGCAGCGCGTGTCAACCAGCGGCACTCGACGGAGACGTCTATAAAATCAGCAGCGTAGGACAGCTCTACTGGTTCGCGCAGCTGGTGAACGAAGGCGACTATGACGCCCACGCCGAGCTGACGAATGATATCACCATCAACGAGAACGTGCTCAACGACGGCAGCCTCAACACCAACAGCAGCTTCCGCGAATGGACGCCCATCGGCACCAATCCCAACAGCGCCTACACCGGCACCTTTGACGGCAATGACTTTACCATCAGCGGACTGTATTACAACGGCAGCGGCAAATATGTCGGCCTGTTCGGCTACGTCGGCAGCGGTGGCCAGGTGAAGAACGTCAACATCGTTGACAGCAGTTTAAACAGCAGTAATTGGATGGTCAGCGTCGGCGGCGTGTGCGGGTATAACAATGAAGGCACGATAACGAACTGCAGCTTCGCCGGAACCGTGACCGGCAGCGTGACCGGCACCTACGTCGGCGGCGTGTGCGGGTGCAATTATAATGGCACGATAACGAACTGCTGCAATACAGGCAGCGTGACCGGCACCGGCAACGTCGGCGGCGTGTGCGGGAACAACGATAGGGGCACGATAACGAATTGCTGCAATACAGGCAGCGTGACCGGCACCGGCAACGTCGGCGGCGTGTGCGGGAGAAACGGCGGCACGATAACGAACTGCTACTGGCTCAGTGACACAGCCAGTGGAGATACATCTGCCAAAACCACCGGGGAATTCGCCTCCGGCGAGGTGGCCTGGCTGCTGAATCAGGGACAGACCAACGGCCCCTGGCGGCAGAATTTGAGCGGAGATGCGGACACTTCCCCCGTCCTCGACAGCACGCACGAAGAGGTCGTAAAGCTCACCGTAGACGGCGCTGTCAGCTACCTCAACAAAGGTGACAGCTTCACGGGAGTGGAAGGCGTAGGCTACTACCTGGACGGCGAAATGGTCGAGCTGCCCTACACCGTGGAAGCGGACACGGTTCTCACCACCAAGACCCTCTACGTCGTCACCGTGGACGGCGTGGTGAGCTACGTTGACCCCAACGAACCCGTCTTCAAGCTCCCCGACGCGCCGGGCAGGTCCGGCTACAGCTTTGTCGGCTGGAGCGACGGCAGCAAGACGTATGAGGCGGGCGAGAGCGTTACCGTCACCGCCGACATGACCTTTACGGCCATGTGGCTGGCGATAAACATCCCCGGCACGAACGCAATCACCGTTGCCGACCCGTCGAACGGCACTGTCAAGGTCAACCCGGCGAACGGCAGCGAGGGGACGCTCATCACCGTAACTGCGACGCCGGACAAGGGCTACGAGCTGGCGTACATCACCGTTGACGGCGAGCGCATCACCGGCAGCACCTTCCGCATGCCAGACCACGACGTCACCGTCTCCGCCTTGTTCGTCCCCGTGAGCTTCCCGTTCACGGACGTCAAGAGCGGCGACTGGTTCTATGACGCTGTCGCCTACGTCTACGCAAACGGCCTCATGGACGGCACGTCGGCGACGACCTTCGAGCCGAACGCGAACATGACCCGCGCGATGGTCTGGGCTATCCTCGCCCGCATCGACGGCGAGACCGTCACCGGCGCTGACTGGGCGTCCGCCGCCCGCACCTGGGCGATGGCCAGCGGCGTCTCCGACGGCACCGACCCGAACGGCCCCGTGACCCGCGAGCAGTTTGCCACGATGCTCTACCGCTACGCGGCCGCGAAGGGCTGCGACGTGTCCATCGGCGAGAGCACGAACATACTTAGCTACGCCGACTTCGCGTCCATCAGCGAGTACGCCATCCCGGCCATGCAGTGGGCCTGCGGCTCCGGCATCGTCACCGGCGTCACCGACTCCACCCTCGTCCCTCAGGGCACCGCCACCCGCGCGCAGTGCGCCGCGATGCTCATGCGCTTCATCGAGGGCGTCAAATAACCTCACGCGGCACATAAGCAAAGCCGCCTGCCGGATATCCGGCAGGCGGCTTCTTGTTTTATCTCCGGCCCGGGCCCCGCGGGCGCTTTTTGCCTCGGCTGGGCAAGTTTGCCATGAGCCATTCCGCTTTTTTGTCCCTGCTTCACAAATCCGCTCGCCGAAGTTGACCGGTGGATCTCCGGATGATATGCTGTATAATAATGTAATCTGCGCCGCCGCTTAGGCTGAGGACAAAGCGAGAGACGAAAACGCCCCCATTACCGACACGAAATTGGAGGTACGCTATGAAAAAAGCATTTTTGTTCATCCTGGCGCTTTTGCTGCTGAGCGCATGCGGTGCGCCTGCGGCGGAGCCGGTAGAGACGCCGTCGGAATCGGCTGCTCCGGTCACCGGGCCGCAGGAGGAGGCCTATACCTTCACAAGCCCCGAGCTGGCTTTGTCCTTCCCCGTCTCCGAGGAGCTCGCGCCGAAGATCGCAATAAAGCAAGGCGTGGATTTCTTCGACGAGGGCGGAGACAGCCTCTCGATCTGCCTGATCATGCCCGATTCGGACGAGCTCGACACCGTGCTCACCACCCTGGTCAAGGTGCCGAGGCGCGAGTTTTTCAGCCCCGAGCAGTTCTACCGGAAGAACATCGCCTCGTTCCAGGCCGTGGCGGCCAGCGCAGAGAGCATATATGTTCAGGTGGGCCCGATAGGCGGCGTCGCGATCAAAACCGAGGACTACGAATACTATTCCGCGATCGCTCAAGAGCTGGACGGCGACTTTTTCCGGGAAAACCTGACCGTGACAGACGCCGACGGCCTCCCGGAGCTGCAAGCCGACGCCGTTTCCGGCGCTGCGGAGGAGCTTGAGGCGCTCGGCAGCGGTACGATGACCCGGGCCGAGGCCGCCGTCTGGGCTTTCGACCTGCTCACGGCGGACAACAAGGCGAAAGAATACCCGCTGAACTTCACCGACGTCGAACCGGGCACGGAAGAGGCCCGCGCCATCGCATACCTCGACAGCTACGGGCTCTTTTACGGTCACGACGCGGAGAGCTTTCGCCCGGACGAACCGATCACCCGCGCGGAATTTGTGCAGCTTTTGCAGCGGATGCAGCTGGCGCGCTTCCAGCTCACGCCGTATCCGACCTGGTACGGCGACCCGGTGGAGGCCTCTGACCTGGACGAAAGCCACTGGGCGTATAACGAGCTCAACCGCGCCTGTCAGGACGGCTGGCTGACGGTCGAAAACGGGCAGCTCCGCCCCGACGACCCGATAACATACGCTGAGATCTCCGAGGCCCTCAGCGCGCTGTCCGCCGAGCTGGCGGCTTGAGCTTTATGCTGAACTGAGGAAAGACGCAGGCGGGAGACGCCGAGGGCTAGGAGCCGGAATATGCGAGGAGCGCGGGGTTCTCCCTGCGCTCCTTTTGCGTTCTGCCGCGCCCGTCAGCCGTGGAGGCTGAGGCCGCTTATGGCGTCGGAGGCCTCGACCCAGGCGCCGGAGGCGTCCTCTATCCATGAGAGCTCGCGCACCTTGAGATAATACTGCGCGCCGGAGGCGTCCTCCGCCAGGGCCCAGGCGCCGTGCGCGCCCTCGCCGGCGTCCCAGCTGCCGCCCTCGCCGTAGAGGGAGAACGCCGAGCCCGCCTTGATGACTTGCCGCTCGGCGCCGTCATCGGGCGCGTCGTAGGCGCTGAGGTCCATGAGGGCCTCCTTGTCCTCGGTCTTGTACCGCTCGTCGGTGTAGAAGTCCTGCTCCACGAGCTCGAGCCCGCTGCCCGTGAGGACGTAGTCCGCCGCGAAGGCCCAGTTTTGCAGCACGCCGCTCAAAATCGAGGCAGTGACGCTGCCGTCGCCGTTTATCGTCACGGGAAAATAGCCCGTGTCCCCGATGAGGCCCGGCACCCGGCCGAGGTAGACGGCCCCTTCGCCGTCGAAGCGGATGAAATTCGTGTAGTAGTCCGCGCTCTGCCCGTCCTCGAGCACGGCGAGCTCGACATAGCCGTCGGCGGTGTCGAGGTCCACGACGGCGCACTCGGCGTGGACGTTGACGGCGTTGAAGCCCTGCTCCGCGAGGCTCTCGTCCACGGAAACGCCGTCGATGCTCAGGCTGCACCGGCTGCCGGGCGCGCCCTCGGGGGAGAGCACGCTGTACTCGACCGTCTCCTCCTGCCCGTCGCCGTCCAGGTCGGCCGACAGGCTCTGCGCGCTGCCCGGCGCCTCCGCCGCTCCGCAGGCCGAGAGCAGCAGCCCCGCACAGAGCAGCAGCGCCGGCGCAAGGTGTTTTTTAAGCATGGTCAGTCTCCTTTCAGCTCAAGAGAAGTTCAATGAACCCGCAGCAATGGCAATATCTCAGAACAAAAGGCGGCTTGAGAAACGATAATATCTGGAAGTACTCACATAGATTTTAACCCGGCCCGTGCCCGGTGTCAAGGCAAAGCGCGGCCTTGATGAGCGCGGCCCGCCGCTCCGCGGCATCCACACCTGCCCCGGACGCTGTTTGGGGCGGGTGAAAAAATATATAGTAAACGCGGCGGATTTGGGCTATAATGTCGGGCAGAAAAACAAGGAGGGGAAACATGCTCTCAGGAACTGACAAACACGGCTTTGCCGTTCTCCGCTCCAGCCCGCTGCCTGAGCTGGAGGCGGTCATGCACTACATGCGCCACGAGCGCACCGGGCTCGAGCTCGTCTGGATAGAGCGCGCCGAGGCGAACCGCACCTTTGGCATCGCCTTCCCGACGCTGCCCGAGGACGACACGGGCGTCTTTCACATACTCGAGCACTCCGTCCTCTGCGGCTCGGAGCTGTACCGGGTCAAGGAGCCCTTCGTGGAGCTCATGAAGACCTCCATGAACACCTTCCTCAACGCCATGACCTTCCCGGACAAGACCTATTACCCCATCTCCAGCCGCAACAGCAAGGACTTCATCAACCTCATGCGCGTCTATCTCGACGCCGTGTTCCGCCCGCTGATATATGAAAAGAGCGAGATCTTCCGCCAGGAGGGCTGGCACTACGAGCTCGCGGAGGACGGCACGCTCAGCCGCAAGGGCGTGGTCTACAACGAGATGCGCGGCGCCTTCGCCGACGCCGACGAGCTGGAGGAGGACGCCATCATGCGCGCGCTCTATCCGGACACGCCCTACCGCTTTGTCTCCGGCGGCGACCCGGAGCACATCCCCGAGCTCACGTATGAGCGCTTCCTGGACTTCCACCGGCGCTTTTACTCCCCGTCGAACGCCTACGTCTACCTCGACGGCGACGTGGACATCGACGAGGTGCTCGGCATACTCGACGGCGAATACCTCAGCGGCTTTGCCGCGGGCGAGCGCATCCCGGTGCCTGAGCTGCAAAGGCCCGTCCGCGCGGGCGAGCAGCGCGTGGTGTACGAGCTGCCCGCCGAGGAGGACCCGCGCGAGCGCTATCGCCTCGCCTGGGGCCGCGTGGCCGGTGAGATAACCGACCGCGTGCGCATGACGGCGATGCAGCTGCTCTGCAACGTGCTCTGCGGGAACAATCAGTCCGTGCTCACGCGCGAGATGCTGGCCGCCGGGCTCGGCGAGGCCGTCAGCATGATGCTCTGGGACGGCTGCGCCCAGCCCTTCATCAAGCTCGAGGTCCGCAACATCAGCGAGGACAAGCTGGCCCAGGCGGGGGAGAAGCTGCGCGCCGTGCTCGGGGGCCTCGCCGAAAACGGCCTGGACCGCCGCGAGCTGGAGGCCGCGATGGCGAACCTCGAGTTCCAGATGCGCGAGCGCGACTTCGGCTACTACCCGCAGGGCCTCGGCATCAGCTTCGGCGTGCTCGACAGCTGGCTGCACGGCGGTGAGCCGGAGGCGCTCGTCGAGGTCGGCACGCTGTTCGACACCCTGCGCGCCAGGATGGAGGAGGGCTATTTCGAGGAGCTCATCCGCTCCGTGCTGCTGGAGAACCCGCACGCCTGCGAGGTGGTCATGGTCCCCTCGCACACCGCGGGGGAGGAGCGCCGCGAGCGCGACGCGAAGGAGCTCGAGCGCCTCGCCGCCTCCTGGAGCGAGGCCGAGCGCGGGCGCGTGAGGTCGCAGCAGGCGGCGCTCGACGCCTGGCAGGGGAGCAGCGACAGCCCCGAGGCCCTTGCCGCGCTGCCGCGGCTGGAGCTCTCCGACATCAGCCCGGAGCCGGAGGAGTATCCGACGCGCGCGGACGAGCTCGGCGGCGTCACGCTGCTGCGCCACGAGCTGCCCGCCTCGGGCATAAGCTACGTCTCGCTCTACTTCGACATCACCGGCCTCGGCGGGGAGGAGACCGCCGCCGTGAGCTTCCTCAGCGAGCTGCTCGGCAAGGTGGACACCGCCGAACACCCGGCGCAGGAGCTCAGCCGCCTCACCCAGCTCCACTGCGGGAACATGAGCTTCTCCGTGGACGTATACGACAACAGCGCGGATAGCTATCGCGCCAAGCTGACCGCCCGGGTCAGCGCGCTTGAGAGCGGCATAGGTGAGGCGCTCGGCCTGCTGGCCGAGGTGCTCAGGAGCAGCCGCCTCGACTCTGAGAAGGAGGTCACGGACATCCTCCGCCAGAAGCGCACCGGCATGATGCAGCAGCTTATGAACAACGGCCACGTCTCGGCCATAGGCCGCGCGGGCTCCCAGCTCGCCGCCGGCCCCGCCGCCAACGAGTGGGCCAACGGCTACGACTACTACTGCTGGCTAAAGCGCCAAAACGCCGCGCCGGACTTCGCCGCGCTCTCAGGGGAGCTCGCGGCGCTGGCAAAGCGCGTCATCGGCCGCCGCGGCTTGACGGTGAGCGTGACGGGCATGCCCTGCCCGGCGGTGGACGAGGCCGTCGCCGCGCTGCTCGCGGCCCTGCCGGAGGGCGAGAGCGTGTCCGGCCCGGGCGTCGCGGCCCGCGGCGTGCGCCGGGAGGGCATAGAGATACCATCCGACGTGGGCTATGCCGCCATGGGCGCGCTCGGCGGCAAGTTCGACGGCCGCTGGCAGCTCGCCGGGCGCGTAGTCTCCCTCGAGTACCTCTGGAACGCCGTCCGCGTGCAGGGCGGGGCCTACGGCACCGGCATGGTGACGCGCGTGAACGGCTTTGACGGCTGCTACTCCTACCGCGACCCGAGCGCGGCCAAGACGCTGGGGATTTACGAAAAGGTCCCGGAGTTCCTGCGCGCCTTCGCCGCGAGTGGCGCGGACATCGCCGGCCTCATCACCGGCGCCATCTCCGCCGGAGAGCCGCTGCTCACAGCGCGCGCCAAGGGCGAGGAGGCAGACGACCTCTACTTCCGCGGCATCACCCACGAGATGCGCCGGGAACGCCGCGCGCAGATGCTCGCCGGCACGAACGCCGACCTCGCCGCCGTGGCGGAGGAGCTCGAGAGCATCTTTGCCCGCCCGGGAGTGTGCGTGCTCGCGCCCAGGGCCGAGCTCGGGCGCTGCGCCCTCGACGAGATATCCACGCTGTAAAAAGTCACAAAAATCAGCCCTCCCCCGCCTGCCGGGGGAGGGCATTTTTATACCCGTATTTGGTATATGAGGGAAAATCCCCGCCTTGGCGGCGCCGCAGCCGCCCCGCCGCGCCGTGGCTGGCCCGTGGGGCGCAAGGCAGGAAGAAAACTGCCAAACCCGCGCCGCAGCGGGCCTCACTTTAACTATTTAGCAACACGCCGACAAAAATAACGAAAGAATTTCGTCGGAAATTGTAGTATGTCATCATTGACAATGAATATAAATTGTTGTAGCATTTTGTCCATAATATATATAGGGTACAGGGGTATAGGTTATTTCGCCCTGAATGCCGCCGATATGGGCGGCATTTGGATATATATCTGAAGGGGGAGAAAATGATGACAGACTGGATAAAGAGAACACTGTCGGCGGCACTGTGTCTTGCGATGGTGCTGTCGCTGGCCGCGTGCGGCGGTGTGGATACGCCCGCGGTCACGTCGGATGAGCCGAGCGCCGATGCAAGCGCCGAGCCGAGCGCCGAGAGCGGCATACTCACCGGCGACGAGGACATCTATATGGCCGCGATGGGCGACTTCTACGACGCCTACATGGCGGCTTTCGAGACCGGCTCGCTCAGCGAGCGCTGGGCGCAGATGGCCATAGCCGAGGCCAAGTTCCTCGAGAGCGGCGTGGCCACCCCGATGTACACCGCGGGCGGCTGCTACGCGATGAGCCGCATGCCCTTCCGCACCGGCGGCTACGCCTCCTGGCTGGGCGACCGCGTCTACTACGACCAGATGGTGCTCACCAACGAGATAATCACCACCGAGGACTATGAGCACCTCGTGGACATGTGGTACGAGCTCACCGGCACCGGCACCTACACCGACAGCGTGGTCGAATACCTGACCGAGAAGGGCTACACCTTCACCGACACGGCCACCACCACCTTCGACCGCGTCGGCACCACCTGGGACTTCCTGAGCGACGGCGACTACCACGACGACGCGAGCTTCATCGACTACCTCTACCAGTACGACAGCGAGGGTGTGCTCCAGCCGCACCTGGCCACCGGCTATGAGGTCAGCGAGGACGGCCTCACCTACACCTTCCACATCCGCGAGGGCGTGGTCTGGGTGGACAGCCAGGGCCGCAAGGTCGCGGACCTGACCGCCGACGACTGGGTCGCCGGACTGCAGCACGTGGCCGACGCGGGCGGCAGCGCCGTGAACATCCTCCTCGGCGTGCTCGACGGCCTGGACGCCTACGTCTACGGCGAGACCACCGACTTCTCCACCGTCGGCATCAAGGCGGTGGACGACTACACCCTGCAGTACACCCTAACCGAGGAGTGCCCGTACTTCATGACCATGATAGCGGACCCCTGCTTCACTCCCATGAGCCGCAGCTACTACCTCAGCCAGGGCGGCGTGTTCGGCAAGGACGAGTACACCAACGCCATGTCCTCCAACACCTACACCTACGGCACCGACCAGGACCACATCGCCTACTGCGGCCCGTATCTGTGCACCAACGTCACGGACAAGAACTCCATCAACTACATAGCCAACGAGAGCTACTGGAACGCCGATAACGTGCAGATCAAGGCCGTCAACTTCATCTACGACGACGGCAGCGACGTCACGCGCGAGTACAACGACTTCACCGTAAACGGCGTTGGCACCACCATCGTGCTCGATACCGCCCAGCTCGAGATAGCCAAGGACGACGGCAACTTTGAAAAGTACGTCCACATCGCGCCCAACGTCACGAACATCTTCCTGATGTGGTTCAACGAGAACCGCCAGGTCTACGCCAACGTCCCGGACGGCGCCTGCGTCTCGCTCAAGACCGAGGAGCAGAAGGAGGTCAGCCGCGCGGCGCTGCAGAACCAGCACTTCCGCCTGGCCCTGGCCTACTCCATCGACCGCGCCAGCTACATCGCCCAGAACCTGGGCGAGGACCTCAAGTACGTCTGCCTGCGCAACGGCTACGTTCCCGGCGACTTCGTGAGCCTTGAGGAGGACGTCACCGTCGACATCAACGGCACGCCCGTCACCTTCGAGGCCGGCACCTTCTACGGCGAGATAGTCCAGGCCCAGGTCACGGCCGACGGCTATCCCTTCAAGGTCTGGGACGAGGAGACCCACAGCAGCGACGGCTTCGACGGCTGGTACAACGTCGAGAACGCCATGAGCGAGCTCGAGGCGGCCATAGCGGACCTCCAGGCCATGGGCTACGAGATAAGCGCCGAGAACCCGGTGGTCCTTGACTACCCGTACAGCGCTTACAGCGAGACGGCCACCAACCAGGCCGTCGTGCTCAAGACCTGCATCGAGCAGGCCCTCGGCGGCATGGTGCAGCTCTCCCTCATCGAGTGCCAGGATTCCACCGAGAACCTGAACTCCTGGTATAACACCAACTCCGGCGCCGAGTACAACTACGACCTCGGCGGCCTGGGCGGCATCGGCGCCGATTTCGGCGACCCCGAGACCTACCTCGACGGCCTGCTGCCCTACGGCGACGGCTTCGCCATCCGCAAGATGGGCATCTGGTAATACCGCAAGACCCGGCACAGCAATTCCAGGCGGGGCGGATGGCAAACGCCATCCGCCTCTCCCCATAAAGGGAGCGCGCTTATGGTAAAGTATTTTTTCAAACGGTTTTTCCGGGGCTGCATCTCGGTCATCATAGCCATCGCGCTTATTATGATGATGGTGTTCTCATGGCTGGACGCCACGCTCATCTTCGCTGAGGACGAGCAGTACGTAAAGCTGAGCAACAACCAGAGAACGCTCTATATGTATCAGAAATGGGAGGAGTACGACTACCTCGACTACGTCCCCTACACCGACTGGCTCAACCAGCTTGTCTCGGCGGGGGAGCTGAGCGAGGAGGAGCGCTCCGAGGCGGCCACGATCGGGCGCACGCCCGAGCGCGACAGCGAAGAGGCGGCCGGGTACATCGAGCGCTTCACCGCCGAGTACGAGGCCAAGGGCTACACGGTGGTCCGCCTTGACGCGGTAATGGCCACGCCGAACCGCGTCGCCACCGGCGGCACAGCCAGCCTGTTCGCCTACCAGAACACCCCGCTCATTATTCGCCTGTGGAACTTCTTCACGGGCATCTTTGAATTTGACAACGTCAACTACGTCGAAGAGGATATAGCCGACCGCGGCCTGACCTTCACGCTCCACGACCCGGCCTACGGCGGGGAGAAGTTCTCCCCGGCCATACTCGGCAGCGGCACCTACCACAAGTATCTGCTCTACTTCGACAACCGTTTTCCATTCATACATCAGAACTTCCTGACCATCCACCTCGGCACGAGCTACAGCGTCAACAAGGGCGTGGACGCCTTTGAGACCATGGTCCAGCCCCAGGGCAACTACGTGCGCTCCACGACGTATTACCCCACCGGCGCCGTGCAGGAGAGCGCGGACGACCTGCACTCGGCCACCTACCTCGCCGGCTCGCGGGAGCTCAACCTGGTCTACGCCGACCTCTACAACGACGACTACACCAACGTCTCGCTCGTCAAGGACAGCGGCTCGCGCATGTACTACTCCTTCATCGTCAGCATCATCGCCTCGGCCCTGGCCTATATGATAGGCCTGCCGCTTGGCATCCTGATGGCGAAGCGCAAGGACACCTGGGTCGACAGCCTCGGCAACGCCTACGTCGTGCTGATAATGGCCGTGCCGGGCCTCGCCTATATGCTGATGCTCAAGGCCGTGGGCAACAAGCTGGGCCTGCCGACGACCTTCTCGCTGGACAACCCGACCTGGCTCATGTACATAATGCCCATCGCGGCCTCGGCCATAAGCGCCATAGCGGGCGAGATGCGCTGGATGCGGCGCTACATGGTGGACCAGATGAACTCCGACTACGTCAAGTTCGCCCGCAGCGAGGGCCTGAGCGAGCGGGAGATCTTCACCAAGCACATCTTCAAGAACGCGGCCATACCGATAGTCCACGGCATCCCCGGCGCGATAACCGGCGCGCTCTCCGGCGCGATAATCATGGAGCAGGTCTACCTCATCCCCGGCGTCGGCGGGCTGCTGGTGCAGGCCATAGGCGCCTACGACAACGCCGTCATCGTCGGCGTGGCGCTGTTCTACGGGATACTGTTCATCATCTCCGCCATCATGGGCGACATACTCATGGCGGTCATGGACCCGCGTATCTCCTACACATCCAAAGCGAGGTGATTTGAGATGGCTGTTGCAACACAAGAGGACTTCATACGCCTGGACGACACCGGCTTCACGGACGAGGAGCTCTTCGAGCGCGTGCCCCAGGACGAGGCCGCGGTGGAGAAGATAACCGCGCCGCGCTATTCCTACTGGCACAGCGTGTTCCGCGTGTTCTTCCGCAAAAAGACCAACATCGTCATCCTCGTGCTCTTCGCCGTCATCATAGTCTTCACCTATGTCTACCCCGCGGTCATGGGCTACGACCGCTACGGCAACATCATGGACTCAGCGGCCAAGCACCTCTCCCCGCTGGAGGCCATAGACAAGTTCGGCTTCTCCATACGCTGGATATTCGGCACGGGCGCCTCGGGGCAGTCTACCTTCGACTCGATGTGGTACGGCGCTAGGATAAGCCTCTCGCTGGCCTTCCTCTGCACCATAATAAACTTCTCCATCGGCATCGTCGTCGGCGCCATCTGGGGCTTTTCCAAGAGGGTCGACCTCGTCATGAACGAGGTGCGCAACGTGGTCAGCAACGTGCCCGGCACGCTCATCATCTCCGTCTGGGTGCTGGTGTTCTCGCCGAGCTTCGGGACGCTGCTCTTCGCCATGTGCGTCACCGGCTGGATAGGCATCGCCTACGCGCTGCGCACGCAGGTCATAATCATACGCGACCGCGAGTACAACCTCGCCTCCCGCTGCCTCGGCTCCTCCACGGCGCGCATCGCGGTGAAGAACATCCTGCCCTTTATGATAAGCTTCATCGTCACCGTCATGGCCCAGCAGATACCGGCCTACATAGCGAGCGAGGCGTTTTTGAGCTACATCGGCCTCGGCATCTCGGACACGACGCTCGGCAAGATACTCTTCAACTCCCAGAGCGCCATGGTCACTCCCGGCTGGGAGTGGGAGTTCTGGTGCCCGGTCATGCTCAGCGCGTTCATCTCCGTCGTCCTCTTCCTCATCGGCCAGAACCTCGGTGACGCCGCCGACCCGAGGACGCACATGTGACGGGGGTGGGACCATGGAAGAGAAAAAGGTACTGCTCTCGATAAAGGACCTCTGGGTCAAGTTCCGCGTCCGCGGCCGGGTGCTGACGGCCATACGGAACGTGTCCCTCGACATCTACGAGAACGAATCCATCGCCATCGTCGGCGAATCCGGCTGCGGCAAGAGTGTGCTCACCAAGACCTTCGCCGGGATGCTCGACAACAACGGCTTCATCGACGGCGGCAGCATCGTGTTCAACGACGAGACGCTCACGGAGGTGAGCTTCAACGTCGGCCCGGGCGCCATAGCCAAGGCGGAGGCGAAGCTCAACGAGTATTCAAAGCTCGAGCTCGGCGCGCAGACCTATCTGGAGATGCGCGCGCTCGAGCGCGACCGCGAGGAGCGCCTCACGCTCAGCGGCGAGGACGCCGAGCGCTTTGAAAAGCAGCGCCGCGAGCTCAGGTTCCGGCGCGCCCAGCTGCACAACGACCGCCAGACGCTTGACCGCTCAAAGGAGAAGGCCAGGATAAAGGAGGCCTCGCGCCGGATCGCCGAGCTCGACGCCGAGCTCAAGGAGCTGGAGCGCCGCCGCAGGGCCACCGTGCGCGAGCACACCGCCAGCACGAAGGGCGACGCCGCCTACAACGCCGAGTATTCGCGCCGCATGGCCGCGCTCAGGGAGCGCTACTCGCGCGAGTGCGCAGGGGAGCTGAGCCCCGGGCAGCGCGATCGCAACAGCATCCTCGCAAGGGAGATCTGCCTCTCCCTGGGACGCTATCCGCTCAAGGGCCGCAGAAAGCTGGAGGACAAGCTCTACCGGGCCATAAAGGAGGCCATGACCATAGGCGCGGACCTCTCCGACGAGGCGCAGCTGAACGGCATCTTTGAAAACGCCGTCTTCCGCGTAAAATACCTCGGCCAGGAGGGCAATAAGCTGCGCGGCTCCCTGGTGCTCGACCTCGCGCGGACGGACTGCGTAGTGGACTGGACCAAGATACGCGGCCAGAGGATAGCCACCATATTCCAGGACCCGATGACGAGCCTGAACCCCATCATGACCATAGGCAAGCAGATAACCTCGGTCATAATGAAGCACCAGAACGTCTCCGAGATAGAGGCCCGCAAGCGCGCCATCGTGCTCATGAAGAAGGTCGGCATCCCGAACGCGGAAAACCGCTTCGACGACTACCCCTTCCAGTACTCCGGCGGCATGAGGCAGCGCATAGTCATCGCCATCGCGCTCTCCTGCCAGCCCAAGATACTCATCTGCGACGAGCCGACAACGGCGCTGGACGTCACCATCCAGGCGCAGATAATCAAGCTCATCAAGGACCTGCAAAAGGAGTTCGGCTACACCATCGTGTTCATCACCCACGACCTCGGCGTCGTGGCCAACGTGGCCGACCGCGTCGCGGTGCTCTACGCCGGGCAGATAGTCGAGCTCGGCACGGTGGAGGAGGTCTTTTACGACCCGCGCCACCCCTACACCTGGGCGCTCTTGAGCTCGCTGCCGCAGCTCATGGACCGCGGCATGAAGCTCTATTCCATCGCGGGCACCCCGCCGAGCCTCTATAACGACATCGTCGGCGACGCCTTTGCCCCGCGCAACCCCTACTGCCTGCGCGTGGACACCCTGCGCGAGCCGCCTATGTTCAAGGTCTCGGACACGCACTACGCCAAGACCTGGCTGCTCGACCCGCGCGCGCCGAAGGTGGAAAAGCCGGAGATGATACGCGACATCCACGGCACGCTCATGAAAGTGTTCAACATTTAGGAGGCGGAACGCATGGCCAAAGAGAAAAACACAGCGCCCCTGGACGCCAGCGCGGACCACTTTCCCGAACACGGCCCGACGGACGAGAGCGGCAGGGAAGTGCTCCTCTCGCTCCGGCACGTGGACATCAACTTCGGCAAGGGCGAGAATATAGTCCGCGCCGTGCAGGACGTCAGCTTCGACGTCTACAAGGGCGAGACCTTCTCCCTCGTCGGCGAGTCCGGCTCCGGCAAGACCACGATAGGCCGCGCCGTCATCCGCGCCAACACCTGCTCGGGCGGCGAGATACTCTACAAGGGCGTCCGCATCTCCGGCAAGATACCCCACAGCCTCGACCGCGAGATGATCCGCAACATCCAGATGGTGTTCCAGGACCCCGCCGCCTCGCTCAACGAGCGCGCGACGGTGGACTACATCATCTCCGAGGGGCTGTACAACTTCCACCTCTACGACAGCGAGGCCGACCGCGTCCGCAAGGTGGAGAACATGATAGAGGCCGTCGGCCTCCTGCCCGAGCACCTGACGCGCTATCCGCACGAGTTCTCGGGCGGCCAGCGCCAGCGCGTGGGCCTCGCCCGCGCCATGGTCATGGAGCCGGAGCTCGTCGTCGCGGACGAGCCCATCTCCGCGCTCGACGTCTCCATCCGGGCGCAGATACTCAACCTCATGAACAAGTTCCAGGCCGAGCAGGGCACGACCTATCTGTTCATCGCCCACGACCTCTCCATCGTCAGATACATCTCCGACCGCATAGGCGTCATCTACAAGGGCAGGATAGTGGAGATAGCCACCTCCGAGGAGCTCTTCAACTATCCGCTGCACCCCTACACCCGCTCGCTCATCTCCGCCATACCCCTGCCCGACCCGCAGCTCGAAAAGCACAAGGTGCTCTACACCTACGACCCCGGCATGCACCACTACACCGACGCCTCCCGGCCCGAGCTGGTGGACATCGGCCACGGGCACCTCGTCTACGGCAGCCCCGAGGAGATAGCCGAGTACCGCGCCCTGCGCGAGCGGGGAGAGCCGCTCAAGACCCTCTCCATCGTCGGCGTGAACACCGAGGCCGCGCCCGAGAGCGTCGATACGGAGCCGACCTCCGGCGAGGTCATCCTCGACCGGCCCGTGCACGACACGGGCAGCCCCTGGTACGCGATACTGTCCTTCTTCCTGCCCATACTCGGACTCATCGCGGCCTTCGTCTTCCGGCGGCACAACTACATCCGCAACTACAAGGCCTGCCGCAAGGGCGTCGTCGCCTTCGCCGTGACCCTGGCCGCCTGCGTCGCCGTGCTGCTGCTGTTCATCGTCATCGCCATCTTGTAGCCATGAAGAGAAATTCGCTCCCCAACGACAAGCCCGCGGTCGAAAAGACCATCAACATAGAGCTCCCCTCCGGCAGGCTCAAGCTCCGCCTGGCGCTGGTGATAGCCCTCATCGTCCTGGCCGTGGCGGCCTTTGGCCTGGGCATAAATTCGCTTATCGGCACCGAGCCGGGGCTCACGGAGATAAGCGCGCTCAGCGGCGAGATGAACGCCGGGAGCAGCTTCACCTTCTACTACTACCTCGGCTGGGACGGCGCGGACGCCTCCGACGAGCGGCGCGCCGTGCGAAGCGTCTACACCGAGGCCGCGACGGCCGCGCTGGGGCTCTTCGACTCCGGCATCGACGCCGGGGACGTGAACGGCCTCTATTACCTCAACCGCCACGCCAACGAGCCCGTCGCCGTGGACGCGGCGCTCTATTCCGCGCTGGAGCAGCTGGAGGAGAGCGGCACGCGGTACCACTACCTCGCCCCGCTCTACGCGCAGTACGCCGCGCTCACCGGCTCTACGAGCGACGAGGAGGCCGCGCAGTACGACCCGCGGCTCGACGCGGGACAGGCCGGGTTCTTCTCCGACGTCGCCGCATACGCCTCCGACCCCGGGGCCGTGGGCATCGAGCTGCTCGGCGGCGGGGAGGTGCGGCTGAACGTATCTGAGGAGTATCTCGCCTTCGCGGCGGAGAACGGCGTCACCGACTTCGTCGGCCTCGGCTGGATGCGCAACGCCTTCATCGCCGACTACATCGCCGCGGCGCTCACGGACGCCGGATACACCCGCGGCGCGCTCATAAGCTGCGACGGCTTCATGCGCTGCCTCGACACCGAGACCGGGACGGAGTACTCCTTCAACTTCTCCCACAGGGCCGGCGGCACCGTCACGAATATAGCCGCGCTGCACTTTTCGGGCGACGTCAGCATAGCCTGCCTGCGCGACTACCCCGCGGAGGGCTCAGCCGCCGGGGGGTATTACCAGTACGCGGACGGCCGGCTGCGCTCGGGCTTTCTGGACCCGGCCGACGGCCTCGACCGCTGCTGCGTGCCCGAGCTCTGCGGCTATTCCAGCTCCACCGGCTGCGCCGGGCTGGCGCTCAGCCTCGCGCCGCTGTTCATTGCGGATACCCTCGATATTGACGAGCTGGAAACGCTTGAAATAGCTGGCATTTCGGTGTATTATACGGACAATGGAGCACTTTGCTCAACGGCGGACGCCTGACTAAAGCGCTGATATTGCAATACGCTAAATTGCCAAAATGGGTATTGACATCATACCCATCAGGGGTATACTATAACTACCCCTGATGGGTATCTGCATGGAAGGAGCTTATCATGGGAGAAACAAAAAAATGTTGTTGTCAGCGGACCAAGCAGCGTACTCCTGAGGAGTACAAGAAGCTCATACACCGGCTCAACCGCATCGAGGGCCAGGTGCGCGGCATACGCGGAATGGTGGAAAAGGGGGTCTACTGCCCCGACATCCTGGTGCAGTCCGCGGCGGTGACGGCGGCGATGAACGCCTTCAACCGCGAGCTTCTGAGCGACCACATCCGTACCTGCGTCGTCGACGACATCCGCGGCGGCAACGACGAGACCATCGACGAACTGCTCAAGACCCTGCAGAAGTTGATGAGGTAATCGCTTTAGGGAGGGAAAGGTATCGTATGAAGCAGTATACTGTAACAGGTATGAGCTGCGCGGCATGCAGTGCCAGAGTCGAGAAGGCCGTGAACGCCGTCCCGGGCGTCACGAGCTGCTCGGTCAGCCTGCTGACGAACTCCATGGGCGTTGAGGGCACGGCCTCCAGCGCGGACATAATCAAGGCCGTCGTGGACGCGGGCTACGGCGCGAGCGAAAAGGGCGCGGGCGCCGAGAAAAAGAGCGCCTCGAGCTCCATGGCCGAGGCCGAAGCCGCCCTTGAGGACCACGAGACCCCGGTGCTCAAGCGCCGCCTGATCTCGTCCGTCGGCTTCCTCATAGTGCTCATGTATTTCTCCATGGGCGCCATGATGTGGGGCTGGCCGGTGCCGGATTTCCTGGCCTCGAACTACATGGCCCAGGCGCTCATCCAGCTCTATTTGACTGTTATAGTCATGATCATCAACAAGAAGTTCTTCATCTCCGGCTTCAAGAGCCTCGCGCACCGGGCGCCGAACATGGACACCCTCGTCGCCCTCGGCTCCAGCGCCGCCTTCGTCTGGAGCTCCTACGCGCTCTTTGAGATGACTACTTACAGCGACCCGATGGACCAGATGCACGTCATGCACACTGAGTTCTACTTCGAGGCCGCGGCCATGATACTTACCCTCATCACCGTAGGCAAGATGCTCGAGGCCCGCAGCAAGGGCAAGACCACGGACGCCCTCAAGAGCCTCATGAAGCTCGCACCCAAGACCGCCACCGTCGTGCGCAGCGGCCAGGAGGTCACCGTCGGCGTGGACGAGGTCGAAAAGGGCGACATCTTCGTCGTCCGCCCGGGCGAGAACATCCCGGTAGACGGCATCGTGCTCGAGGGCCACAGCGCCGTGAACGAGAGCGCCCTCACCGGCGAGAGCATCCCGGTAGACAAGGCGGAGGGCGACACCGTCTCCGCCGCCACGCTCAACCAGAGCGGCTTTATAAAGTGCCAGGCCACCCGCGTCGGCGAGGACACCACCCTCAGCCAGATCATCCAGATGGTCTCCGACGCCGCCGCCACCAAGGCGCCCATCGCCAAGGTCGCGGACAAGGTCTCCGGCATCTTCGTGCCCACCGTCATCACCATCGCCGTCATCACCACCGTCGTGTGGCTGCTCATAGGCCAGAGCTTCGGCTATTCGCTGGCCCGCGGCATCTCCGTGCTGGTCATCAGCTGCCCCTGCGCGCTCGGCCTCGCGACGCCCGTCGCCATCATGGTCGGCAACGGCATGGGCGCCAAGAACGGCATACTCTTCAAGACCGCCGCTTCCCTCGAGGAGGCGGGCAAGATGGACATCGTCGCCCTCGACAAGACCGGCACCATCACCTCCGGCGAGCCCAAGGTCACCGACGTCATCCCCGCCGAGGGCGTCAGCGAGGAGCAGCTCATGGACCTCGCCCTCGCGCTCGAGCAGAAGAGCGAGCACCCGCTCGCCCGCGCCATCATGCAGCGCGGCGAGGAGCTCGGCATGAAGCCGGCCGAGGTCGGTTCCTTCGAGGCCCTGCCCGGCAACGGCGTCATCGCCAGCATGAACGGCAAGGAGCTCGCCACCGGCAACCACAAGTTCATCGTCACCAAGGCCACCGTCACCGACGACATGCGCGAGAAGGCCGAGGCCCTCGCCGAGCAGGGCAAGACCCCGCTGTACTTCGCCGAGGGCGGCAAGCTGGCCGGCATCATCGCCGTGGCCGACGTCATCAAGGAGGACAGCCCGCGCGCCGTCCAGGAGCTGCGCAACATGGGCATCCGCGTCGTCATGCTCACCGGCGACAACGAGCGCACCGCAAAGGCCATCGGCGCCCAGGCGGGCGTGGACGAGGTCATCGCCGGCGTCCTGCCCGACGGCAAGGAGAGCGTCATCCGCAAGCTCATGCGCCAGGGCAAGGTCGCCATGGTCGGCGACGGCATAAACGACGCGCCGGCCCTGACCCGCGCCGACATCGGTATCGCCATCGGCGCCGGCACCGACGTCGCCATCGACGCCGCCGACGTAGTGCTCATGAAGAGCCAGCTCTCGGACGTCCCCGCCGCCATCCGCATGTCCCGCGCCACGCTGCGGAACATCCACGAGAACCTGTTCTGGGCCTTCTTCTACAACACCATCGGCATCCCCATCGCCGCGGGCTGCTTCGTCTGGGCGGGCCTCACGCTCAACCCGATGCTCGGCGCCGCCGCGATGAGCCTCAGCTCCTTCTGCGTCGTGTCCAACGCGCTCAGGCTCAACCTCTTCAAGATGTACAACGCGAGCAAGGATAAGCCGCGCCGCCACAAGGCCGCCCCCGCCCCCGTCGAGGACGACGAGGAGCTCATCGACGTCACCATGCGCATCGACGGCATGATGTGCTCACACTGCGAAAAGACCGTAACCGAGGCCCTCGAGGCCGTCGAGGGCGTGCAGGACGTCACTGCCAGCGCCGAAAAGGGCATCGCCAAGTTCAAGATCAGCCCCGACACCAGCGAGCAGGCCCTCAAGGACGCCGTCACCAAGGCCGGCTACATCTTCGTCGGCTTCGGCGAGAACGTCACCGCCTGCCCCATCACCGGCACGGTGGAAAAGACCATGAAGATAGAGGGCATGATGTGCGAGCACTGCGAGCGCGCCGTAAAGACCGCGCTCGAGGCGGTCGAGGGCGTGGAGGCCGTCACCGCCGACGCCAAGGCGGGCACCGCGGTCATCCGCCTGCAGCCCGGCACCAGCGAGGAGGCCCTGAGCGAGGCCGTGAAGAAGGCCGGCTACGTGCCGCTCGGCTTTGCCGGGGAGGACGCCGCCTGCGCCTGCCCCGCGGGCGAGACGGTCGCCAGGACCCTGAAGATCGACGGCATGATGTGCGAGCACTGCGAAAAGGCGGTGACCGACGCGCTCAGCGCCGTGGACGGCGTGGAGAGCGTCAAGGCCGACGCCAAGGCGGGCACCGCCGCCGTCACCATGAAGCCCGGCACGGATGAAGAGGCCCTCAAGGCCGCCGTTGCCAAGGCCGGATACGTTTTCCTCGGCATCGAGTGATCCCACCCGGGCCCGGATATAAAAGCCAGTTTTATTAAGGAGGATATTTCACCATGAAGAAGCTCATGAAGGTTGAAGGCATGCACTGCGGCGGCTGCTCCGGCCGTCTCAAGAGGACCCTAGAGGCCATGCCCGGCGTAGAGAGCGCCGAGGCCAGCCACGAGGACGGCACCGCCTCCGTCGTCTGCGACGCGAGCGTCACCGACGAGGCCCTCAAGGCCGCCGTCGAGGGTGCGAACTTCCAGTTCATCAGCGTCGAGACCGTCGCCTGAAGACCCTGAGATATCAGAAAAGAGCCCGGAACTCTCCGGGCTCTTTTTCTTTTATTCCACCTCGCGCAGCAGGTCCTCAGGGGCGACGCCGAAGAGCTTGGCTAGGGCGATGAGGTTCGTCGTGCTCGGGTCGGACGCGCCGCTCTCCCACTTGCTGACGGCCTGACGGCTCACGCCCAGCGCCTCGGCCACGAACTCCTGCGTCATCTTGCACTCGGTCCGCCGCCGCCTTATCACCTCGCCTAGCGTCCGGGCCTTCTCGGCCCGCTCCTTCCGCACCGGCTCCGAGCGCAGATACTTGCGCAGCGCCTTTATCAGCAGGTATATGAGATAGGCGATGATCGAATACGGCACGATGGCCATAACGGCAAATACGAGCAATCTGACCATGCCCTGTCCTCCCGTCTGCGCAGATGTGGCCACGGCCGTGACGACGGATATGAATGTGCTTGCCATGTCCCGTCCTCCTTTCTGCGCTGAGGATACCGCATATCCGGCGGTTGCTCCACCAATTATCGCGCAACTTTGCGCCTGCGGGACGGTTTTATTATACCTTGCCCGTGCGCGGCTGAACAGTATGTAATGACGGGCGGCATTTGCCCGCGCGGACGAGCCCGCCGTTGAGACCCCGATACAGCGCTGACCGAGCGCAAAAAATGACCGCCCCTCACGGGCGGCCATTTTTGCTTCAGCGCTCAGGTGAGCAGCCCGACGGCGCGGGAGAAGTCGCTTTTTCTGACGTAGATGTGGTAGGTGAAGCAGGCACCGTCGGCAAAGTCGGAGTAGCGCGCGTTCCCGGCCGTCAGGTTCATGCCCATGCGCGCGTGCACGCCGCCGACGAGGCGGCTCTGGACGCCCTTGGTCTGCATGGAATACGGCACGCCTGCGGCCTTCAGCGTGGACCAGACGCGGGCCGCATCCTCGGCGTCGCTGCCGGAGTAGATGAGCTTGCGGTTGAAGACGTTGACCATTTAGGCACCTCCAGGACAAAAATGTGTCGGCTGCGTTCCCTTCTCCTATATTATACCATACCCGTTCCGGGCAGTGCAACACAAACTTCTAAGCTGCGCATATACTGGGATTGGCCACGGCCGGAAAGGAGACCATTAAATGGTTAATGAATTCAACGCCAATCTTCTCAACGAGACCCAGACCTGCCCCACCGTGGGCTACCAGTCCGCCTCCATCTGCGTGCCCGTAACGGTCACGCCCTTTGCGCAGACCGGTGCCACCACGACCAAGTGCTGCGGCGACCCCGTCGTGACGCAGGGCCGCGAGGTCTGCGGCGGAACGAAGAACGGCTCCTGCTTCTTCACCATCATGCAGGACATCTGCGTGGCTGTCCCCGTGTAGTTCGGCGCCATCGCGACGGTGGGCGACACCTACGTCAACTGCAACGGCGCCTCGGAGAAGGACATCTGCTCCGACTGCGAGAGCGTTGAGCCCTCGTCCGCGGTGCTCCCCGCTGTCGAAGCCTGACACCAAAACCGCTCCGGGACATCAACCCCGGTATATGAGACGCCGGAACGGATCTGCGCCCGTCCCGGCGTTTTTGCGCCTATGCGATTATCGCCCGGCCGTTCGCCCTGCCGGTGAACTCGCCCTCCGCTATGGCGAGCACGCCGCGGACGAACACGTAGTCCATCCCCGCGGCGAGGCTGTCCGGGTGCTCGTAGCTGTCGCGCTCGCGGATGTTCGCGGCGTCGAAGAGGCAGAGGTCCGCGTCCGCGCCGGGGGCTATGACGCCCTTCCCCGCGAGGCGGAAGCGCTCCGCCGGCTGGCCCGTGACCTTGTGCACCGCCTCGGTCAGGCTCAGCGTGCCCTCGCCGCGCACATAGCGCTCGATGAGCCGGGCGAAGGTGCCGTACACCCTCGGGTGCAGCAGCCCGCTGACGGGGTAGGTCGCGTCCGAGATGACGCCCGAGAAGGGCGCGCGCAGTATCTCGCGGATGTCCTCCTCGTCCGCGATGAAGTCTATCATCGAGACCGCGCAGTGCTCCGAGGCGAGCAGGTCGAAGAGCGCGTCGAAGGGCCCGCAGCCGCGCGCGGCGGCTATCCCGGCTATCGAGCGGCCCTCGAAGGCCAGGTTCTCCGGCCGGTGCAGGCTCGTGGCGCGTATGTTCTCAAAGCCGACGAGCAGGGAGATGTTCTCAAAGTCCGAGCCCGTCTCCATCCTCCGGCGCATCCTTGCGCGCTGCTCCGGGTCGGAGAGCGCCGCGGTCAGCGCCTCGGTGCCGCCCGCCTGGAATTCCGGCGGCAGGACGTGGATGAGCTGGGTCGAGCCCGCGGGGTAGGGGTAGACGTCGCACATGACGTCGAGGCCATCCTGACGGGCCGCGTCGATGAGCTGCAGCATCTCCGGCACGGCGGAGCGCCAGTTGCGGCGGCCTATGGCCTTGAGGTGGCTTATCTCCAGCGGCATCCTCAGCTCGCGCGCGACGGCGAGCATCTCGCGCAGGGCATCCACCACGCCGTCGCCCTCCTGGCGCATGTGCACGGTGACTACGGTGCCGCTGTCCCTGAGCGGCTCAAGCGCGCGGATGAGGCCCGCCGTGTCGTAAAAGCACTCCGGCGCGTAGCCGAGCCCCAGCGAGACGCCGACGGCCCCGTCCGCGAGGCAGCGCTCGAGCAGGGCGTGTACCTCGCGGTACTGCCCGTCCGTGAGCGGCGCGTCCGAAAAGCCCGCGGCGCAGGCACGGATGGTGCCCATCCCGGCCAGCATGGCCGTGTTGAGCGGCAGCTCGGCCCCGGCGGCGGCGCGGAGATATCCGGCCATGTCGGGGTAGTCCCGGCCCTCCGGCAGCGCGCCGACGATGGGGGAGAGGTAGCTCAATATTTCCCCGGCAAAGGGCCCGCGCACGGGCGCGAGGGAGAGGCCGCAGTTGCCGTTTATGACGGTGGTCAGGCCCTGGGCCAGCTCCGCGCGGCCCCAGCCGGGGCGAAAGACGGCGGCGTCCGCGTGGCGGTGGATGTCGATGAACCCGGGCGTCAGGCAGCGGCCCCGCGCCTCTATCACGCGCGCGGCCTCCGCAGCGCCGAGCTCGCCCACGGCGGCGATGCGCCCGTCCGATACGGCGGCGTCGCCCGTGTAAGCCGCGCGGCCCGTGCCGTCGATTATGCTCGCGCCGCGGATGATGAGGTCGAACATGGCCCGTCCTCAGCAGCCGGGGTACTGGACGCGGCGGCGCAGGTCGGCGGCGAAGTCGTCGCCCTTCAAAAGCCGCACCAGCTCGAGGCCCATGTCTATGGCGAAGCCGACGCCGCGGCCGGTGGTGATGTTGCCGTCGGTCACCACGCCCTGGCGGGTGTACTCGGCGCCGAGGAGCTTGTCCTCCCAGCCGGGGTGGCAGGTGGCTGTGCGGCCCTCCAGCAGGCCGAGGCGGCCGAGCACGCTGGGCGCGGCGCAGAGCGCGGCCACGCGCTTGCCCTCGGCAGCGACGCGGCGCACGAGCTCGCAGAGCCCCTTGTGCGCATATAGGTTCTCGGTCCCGGGCATGCCGCCGGGGAGATAGAGGATGTCGCTGCTCTCGAACTCGGCGTCCTCAAAGAGCACATCCGCCGCGATGCACACGCCGTGGGAGCTGGTTATCTCGGGCCTGCCCGTGACGGAGACGGTCTGCACCTCTATGCCCGCCCTCCGGGCCACGTCCACAACGGCGAGGCACTCGACCTCCTCGGAGCCGTCGGCCATGAAAACGCTTATCTTGCTCATATGAAAAACCTCCCGGTCAAGAATTCGCCGCCATTATACCCCAGCCGCGCCGAAATGAAAAGCGCCTGAAGGAATGTTTGCTTTTTTCCTGCGCGCGGGCTAAAATGGTTGGGTCAGGGGGGTGCCGAGATGATAAATACCGTACTTTTCGGAGCGGGCCAGGTCGGGGCCATGGTCGCCCGGCTGCTGGGCGTGGATCACCGGGCCGTGTGCTTTGCGGACAACTCGGATGCGAAGTGGGGCGGCAGCCTCGCGGGACTGCCCATAGTCTCCCCGCGCGAGAGCCTCGCCCTCGGCCCGGACTGCGTCTGCCTCTGCGTGCTCGACGCCGAGCGCGCCGCGCAGATGGAGTCGCAGCTGCGCGAGCTGGGCTACGCCGGGCCCATCGTGAGGCCGGAGCAGTTCTCGCTCTTCGACGCGCGCGTGGCCACGATGCGCCTGCTCGCCGAACAGATACACGAGCTGGAGATACCCGGCGACGCGGCGGAGCTCGGCGTCTACCGCGGCGACTTCGCCGTGCACATAAACGCCGCCTTCCCGGACCGGCTGCTGCACCTATTCGACACCTTCGAGGGCTTTGCCGAAAAGGACGTGGCGCTCGAGAGCCGCGAGGGACTATCCCGCGCAAAGCCGGGCGACTTTTCAGGCACGGACGCGGACACGGTCCGCAGGCGCATGCCGTACCCGGAGCAGACGGCCTTACACAAGGGCTGGTTTCCGGACACCTTCGCCGGCTGCGAGGGGCGCAGCTTCGCCTTCGTCTCGATAGACGCCGACCTCTACACCCCAACCGCCGCGGCCCTGCCCCTCTTCTGGGCCCGCCTGAGCCCCGGCGGCGCGCTGCTCATCCACGACGTGAACGGCACTCAGTACCGCGGCGCGGGCAAGGCCGTCTCCGAGTTTTGCGCCGAGCGCGGAATACTTCCCACGCCCGTCTGCGACCTCCACGGCAGCGTCATCCTCAGAAAACCGCTGTAAACGCAAAAAGCCGCCCGTTTGGGCGGCTTTTTCGCATATTCTCAGCTCTGCACCTACGCCCAGAGCTCGGCCAGCATGGTCGCGGCGCAGTAGACGAGGAGCAGGGCCATGACGGCGTTGACTACCTTGGACCAGCGCTTGAAGAAGCGCTCGAACACCGCGCCGAAGACGGCCCAGAGCAGCGTGCAGAGAAAGCCCGTCACGGAGAGGATGACGCAAAAGAGCGCCAGAACCGGCAGGGAGTCATAGTGCGGCAGCACGAAGGAGCTCAGGGAGGTTATGCCGTAGAGGATGACCTTGACGTTCACAAATTGCAGCGCCGCGCCCGCCGCGACGGTGTTCGTGCGGGAAAAGCGGCTCTTTTTCTCGGCATGCGGCTTGTCGCGCCAGATGCCCCAGGCGAGATAGAGTATGTACGCCGCTCCCAGCACCAGCATGTAGGGCTTCACCGAGGGGATGAACTCATAGAGCAGCGAGGAAAACGCCGCGCACAGCCCCATGACCACCAGAAAACCCAGCAGCACGCCCACATTGAAGGGAAAGGCCCGCTTAAAGCCGTATTTCGCCGCGTTCGACATCGACATTATCGTGTTCGGCCCCGGCGTTATCGCCGTGAGCAGCACGTATGAACAAAACGCCGCCCAGTTCATTCAAAAGCCCCCTCCAGCACACAAATCATGAGAATAATGATACATTTGAGCCTTCAAACTGTCAATAAGCTGTTGACGCCGGAGGGCCGGAGACGCACCAGCCCCCGACCCCCACCACCCCCTCCCCAAGTCGGGCGAGGAACGTCCCGTCCACCGACCGGCAGCGCTCACGCGAATGGTGGAGCCACCGAGGTAAAAAAAGCGCTTTTCTTTGGCGGCTCGACACCGTTTCTTTGGGCAAGCACCAAAGAAATGGGGTCGAATGGCAGGACAAGCTAACGACTACCTCCCAAAGTATCGGCGCACACGCAGAAGGCACAATGACGAGTCCGCCTTGTCTTGCGCGGTTACGTGTGCGCCGTTTTATTAGGCAATAGACCGCGCCGGCCCTGCCCGTTCCACCCCATTTCTTTGCTCTTGCGCAAAGAAACGGGGTGGAGCCCCAAAGAAACGCGCTTAAGGGTGCCGCCACGGCAGCTGTTCGGTCCCGCCCGCCTCTCCCACGAACTCGAAGCCCCAACATCCCCGCCGACTGCGTCAAGCTGACTTGAGCGCCCTGTCAACCCCCCAAGCCCCTCCCCAAGTCGGGCGAGGAACGTACAGTCCACAAAGCAGTAGCGCTCACGCGAATGGTGGAGCCGCCGGGGTAAAAAAAGCGCTTTTCTTTGGCGGCTCGACACCGTTTCTTTGGGCAAGCACCAAAGAAATGGGGTCGAATGGCAGCAGGGGGTAGCGACCACCTCCCAATAAAACGGCGCACACGCAGAAGCGTAAAG